>Ga0209367_1007345_pt1 | contig 15192 bp, 12 predicted proteins | sample WorMetLIZISLAND2_FD_187412 | JGI IMG/M metagenome (GOLD analysis project Ga0209367, IMG submission 187412) | Marine gutless worms symbiont microbial communities from Max Planck institute for Marine Microbiology, Germany - Olavius geniculatus... ... | reverse complement strand
GGTCAACGCAGCCTTCCATCCCTCCGGGGTAGGTAAATCGAGTACCGGCCTATCTGGCTGGGGTTAAGGCGGGACGTGTTCACCTCTGTCGGGTGGCAGGTAACACTGTGTGATCTCATATAACAAGTGACGCTCCGTAGCTCTGAGATGGGATCATTAAGAGCTATATGCACCTTTAACCTTTAACCTTTAACAGAATGTTGCGACTGCCACGAACTTATTCTCTGTAGCATAATGCTGCATATATCAGACTCGCGCAGTGCCCAACAGACAGCTCTAATAGTAAATCTTACTGACAGTATGGCGCTATATTTTTGTAATGGCTGCAAAATAAAATTCAAACTGCAGACCGATTTTCTAACACGAAAAGGTTGCAGCATCAACACTGTAAGCCTATTACAATTCGACAAAAATTGCAAACTATTTTTTATCTACAGAGCTTCACACTTACGCACACACGTCCATAATTTGAAATCAGTAGAATGCCAAGAGAATAACAACTGTGATCTGGAAAAGTTTTGCATCCTTAAAGTTACCAGTAACTGCAACACAAAAAGTTGAAACTTTTACAGTGCTATGCGACAAAAATAGAGAAAACAACCAAATGCAAACAAACGAACAAGTCACCGTCATTATCTAATATATTATACCTTTATTGATTAGCAAGTACTTAGCATAAAAATAAAGAAAAAAATGAAGCGTGAACGAAGGTAAGTAAGACATAAAAATATCAATAAGCCCTATAGCACTGGCCATTTGTCCATTTACTTCTCTTGTGCAGTTTAAAACTATATATAGAAGCCACAAAGGGATAAACATTACAGTCCGTGCTATGTAGTTATTTTATGTGCGTCGGCCTATATAAATTGCCGCCTGACAGCTTAATACAGACATGTACACAGTCGAAAGAACGGAGCGGCAAACGGGCAATTTTGGCGCAAATTTACTCGTTGTTGTCGTCGACCACTTGGCCAGGGTCTGCAGTGTGCTTCCCATGTTCGTCCGCGAGGTCGTTCCTTCCTCCGACACCACAACCGTCGTCCGCCGTAATTTATATCGCGTGATCCATCGAATTCTCGTTAGGGTCCTTGTGCCGATCCCCAAACGGGTCGCGCCGACGACGAAAAAGAAATTTCGCAATCTGCAGTGTGCTCGCGACGGCGTCCTCTGCGCGAGTTGTGGATGGGGCCTTACAGACGCCTGCTGTTGATCCTCACACAGTCGGCCTACTCGATAACGGCGATCGCTCCGCACAAGCCGACAAAAACAGCCTCTTGCCGGGTGAGCGACAGCAGCGTACTCTAGATTGTTGTATGCCGCTGACCCGCGAGTATCCGGCAGCAGCAGCTGTTCGCAAACTTCAACTTCCGGCGGCGCCACGGAGCGGCGCAGGATTAATTCATTTCCTTGCGTGCTGACGTCGTGGGAAGGCGGCAGTGAGAGCTGAGTTTTTGTTCGTCGCTCGACTGTGCAAGGTGAGGCGCAGGCTGCAGCACACAGTAGCGATCGGTCCTCGCTCGCGCTCGCTGCTGCTGCTGCCGGGCTACTACGTGCGCCACCGCAGCCGACGTAAACAGACATCGCGATAGTCGTAGCCACTGCAGCGCCGGCGTCCAACCACACGCTCAACGGCGCGCGGTAAACCGGCCAACTTCCTGTCGAGGCAAGCGAGCGACTCCCGATGATCGACTGGATGACGGACTGGGTTTCTGCGGCGTGCGAGCCGGGGTGAGGGGACGAGGAGACGCGTAGAAGGAAACGTGGAACGGCGTAAGTTTCGGTGGGCGTCAGCTGACGTGCTGTGTAGATAACGTCCACGATCCGACGAGTTACGCGGCCATCTGGCGGCGATTACAGTCCGCTAGCTTCCGGTTTACGTTGGAACGTAGCATATCAAGAAACGACCGCAAAACCCAGCGCTCGACTTTAGTGCATTCGCGGCGACAGACGGCTCCGTGATTTGCCGGTGTCGGCAACGCCGCTATGTAGAAGGGCGGGCGCTTTATCGTTGTCGGTCTTTGGATAAACGAAACTACTAGGAATACCAAGCACCGTTTCGGCTGGCAGAGCGTCGGCTGCCGGTAAGTCGTCCACGTGGTCAGGTCTTAGTCCAGCGGTGTGCTCAGTGTGTTTGTCTTCTGTCGACAATGTTGCTTCGTCGATCGCGTTATTCGTCGTCGCAAACCTCGGCCGTCTGTTACCAGCGTCCAACATGAACACGATATGGCTACTGCGTCAGACTTTATCTCTGCTCTTCATAGCCGGTCAGTATAGTCTATATGTGTACTCGTGCATATCCACATTTCACCGAAGAATGGTAGCGACAATAACAGTTATACCCCGTTTACACGATCGATCAAACGTCGAGCAGACATCCAGCAAGCATCGAGCAAACATCGAGCTGGCTCGTCCAGCTAACATATAGCCAGCTATATGTCGAGCCAGCTTGATCATGTAAACGGGGTCTTACACAAATGGAGTAGACGAACGCTCAATAGCAAGCATGCAGACGACCTACACGTGCACACATACGCAACTGCAGTATAAGAAATAAATTACAACTATGGTAATGTAGTGAATGGTCGCCGGATTTTTGCTTGCATTGTTTCATCTTTTTGCTGTGAAGTGGGAAGAAAAGTGTTAAAAATAAACCAATAAAGCAAAATTCGACCGAAACGTAGTGAAAAACGCAAAAACAGGTATGCGAATGCTACCGTTGCCATAGACGACACTAAGCGATTTCGTGTTGCAGTAAATCTCACTTAATGAGTGCTGGCTAAAATTTGCATGAAATTACAAGTAGCTTTCGTTCCTGGGAGCGAAAGTGACGTGGAACTTTCGCTCCCAGGAACTTTTGTTCCATGGAACTTTCGTTCCCACAGTCATCGTAACGTGGTTTCGCTCCCCAACACAAATTATGATTAATTAATTGTCAAACTAATGGTATTAAGGCGTTATAGCTTGTTCGTATCTTTGTACAGCTTCATTGTAGTAAAAGATGGCAGGATCTAGCAAATTATTTTAATTATTAATTTATCTTAAATTTATTATGTTCTCCAAATTCTTTTTCAAGTCATATATGTTTATAAATTTTTTCTTAAATTATAGCCTATTTTTCGTCAAGTTCTTACCATTATTTTAAATTCTAGTCTCTTCCCTAAACCTTAAACCCATCTTTCGGAAAACTTTATAGGCTAGCTGTAGCAAGTTTCCTAGCGACAGCTGGGCTTTCTTGTTTTGGACGTTGAACATTTACACCGCATGCTGGCGTCCTTTGATTTCATCTGCTTCTTTTTAGTGTGCAGACCTATAATGTTAACTCTGAGTGAGGAGCGAAAGTTCCACCTCATTTTCGCTCGGGGTAGCGAAAGTTCCAGGGAACGAAAGTACCAGAGAGAAAAGTTCCAAAGTAACGGTCAAGCAGGCTTATGGTACGAGTTGTCGTCCGTCTGTCTGTCTGTCTGTCCGCGTTCGTCTGTTACGGATGTATTGTGACTAAACGGTAGGCCATAGTGGAAAAGTTTTTACACGAATAATTAGCCCTTTGTCTTAAACTTAGGCGTGCAAAGACTTCAACGATCTAGTGTAAAGGGAACATTTTCAGATTTGGTGTTGAATGGACGGGGTACGAAAAGGTACGTTTGTTGAACAGAAAACCGGCCATATCTCGGAAACGGTGAGAGATAGGGCCAATGTTACTATTAATCACTAATAGGAAGTGGCATACGCCTTTTTAGATAAAATGAAAACCATCGATCTTGGATGATCTTGAAGGTCACAGACAACCAGTACGGTCAGCTATCCTAGCGACAGCTTGGCGTCTTGTTTTTTTGTGATCAGAAAGGCCAGGATGGCACTTGAAACTGCCCATGAATAAAAATGTCTTATAGTTTTAGTAAACGATGTGGCTATGCGTCTGTGTTGACATTGCGCAGCGTACATTTTATCTCACCGAGCGTTCCGCCTTATCATTTTGCCGTACGCTGCTCAACGTTGGTCGTTATTTTTCGTCTATCGCCGGGAACAGGTGCGCTTTCTCTGTTGATGATGGTCCGTCCGATGATCGGATTTCAGACTCGTCCCTTCTACTATTACTTGGTTTTTTGTACCCCGTTTACACGATCGAGCAAACATCAAGCAAATATGAGCCATGCATAAAGCATAACCTACACGAAGCAATCATCAAGCAAGCATGGAACAAACATCGAGCTGGCTCGTCCAGCTAAATAAAGCCAGCTCGTCGAGCTAGCTTGATCGTGGTCGTCGCAGCTAAAGTGTGTTCACGCCGCACGGCGCAGCTCGGCTCGTCCAAATATTCGTTACTCGTTGAAATCTCTTTTAGGTTGCAGTGTCACAGCTCCATGAAAAAGCGATCGGCGCATTACAACGTCATTACAAATTCTGCCATGTATTGTAACTACATCGTTAATGGAATTTGAAAATTCGTATACACTACATAACGTCGGAACAGCGGACATATCTGAGCCGTTTGAAATAGTTTTTATTATGTGTTAGATTACAGTCTACCAGTTTTCAAGTACAAATCCATATCGTGCGATGCAGTCGATCGAATTGGTAATGTTTATGACAAGATAATGTTCATACAAACGCGCAGTCTATCCAATGCATTTTGATAGTTTACAGTATATGTCCGTATAAATATAATCAGTGAACTGTTTAGACTAGCAGAAAAAATCAAAATGTTTAATTTCAAGTTGTACAGCAGCAATTTTATTGTCATCTTATAGGCCTACTGTTATTATAAATAAACAGTTAACGTTGTCAGTCACGTGACCATTCGATTCGTCACCAGCGCTTTACTATAAAATCAATGGTCCATTGTGACCATGCGTCAATCTTGCACCGTTATGGAGATATGGCGTCTCAAACGTTAGACGGACGCACGGACGCACGCACGGCTCAGGTGATTTTATACTCTGTCCAATGCTATGCATTACATTGGACAGACAAAAAGTGAGCAATCGATCCCTATTCAGCTTTAACGCCAGCACACGACCTTTAGCAGCACTGCTGTAAATATTTATCGCGCCGATGTTTTGCGCATTTGACTGCATGCAGATGCGTTGCGTGATACGACTGAATTAATACCAAGACGCACGCGAGGAGATTGTTCCCGGAATAGCAGCACACGTCTATTTCACACTGCGAGATCGAGAAGTGTGCATGGCGCGCCATGTGACTGGCGACTGTTCATAGTGCTAAGTGGTAGCGTGATGAATATCATGGCAGCGCGCGGGGCGACGGCGAAGGTATATGGGTACTGCGGTGAATGGGCGCTGTGTGCGGTTGCACGCGCTGAATGGAGAAAGCACTTCCGGCGTTAAAAGGTCAAGCCAATTGACGACATCGAGCGCGGACATCGGTCGTGCAAGTACGACGACGGCGTGGCTTTGCGACGCACCGCTGGTGTTCCATCATAAGATTGCCTCTCCTCCAGAAAAGTCTCTCCCGGCCGACAATCTACCGGCAAAAATCCGCCCCGCCCAGCGGTCGCCCCGGCGGGACGGATTTTTACCGGTATTTTCTGGGGGCGATCCCTTTAACGGGGACACTTTTTATGGGGCCGGCGATATTCTAATAACGGGAGACATATAAAATTCGTAATTATCTCTTCCCGGGCGGATTTTTCATGGGGAGTCATATTAATGTGACACCGCCGCACCGGCACCGGCACAGGTCTGTCGGTGGATTGGTGTCGCAGTACAGTGACGTATGGCGTCGTCTGTATCGTCTGTAGGGATTACATTATCGTCGCACGCAGCGCGTCGACGCAGATTGTGCACGCGTCGTCAACGCTCAGACAGTCTATGAGCACAGGACTGGACAGCGGCAGACTTCGATGTGCGTCAGGCGCGCGCTGCCTTCTTTACTCGCCCCACTGACAGACCGACGAACGGACCGACGAACGGACGGTCGCAGTTAAATTATTTCGGTGTGCGGTGACAAACGAGATTCGCTGCTCGGTCGTTGCGTCAGCTCGTCGTGGTCGTCGCAGCTAAAATGTGTTCACGCCGCACGGCGCAGATCGGCTCGTCCTTGGCGCGGCGACGTCCGTCGGTCGGTCGGTCGACGCAGCGATCAACGACGATCGTACGTGACTACCGCACGCTGCAACGTCCAATTCACCGCCCACCGCTCAGCTCAGCTGGTTCTCGGCAGATTCCACGCACACGTGCCGCTCAGTCCTAAATCTCTCCTCCACGCTTTCGCGTTACAATGTGAACTTTGCGGCAGCTGCAGATAGATCCTGGAAGCTCTTCCTCGGTCGGAAGAATCCACGAGACGTTGTTTACGGCTCTAGTTTCACCACCATAAATCTCGAGTCGATGGAATGCTTCAACTAGCAGTGACCGATAAGTTACGCCAGTGAAACAGTCAAGATGCACACAGCAGACTCGTACACAATAAGCTTTACAGTTAAGGGTTAAATTTATTTTTGTTTGCGGAATAAATGTAAGCATTCTGTCTTGGCGAACTGATAGAGCTAATATAAATATTATGCTTGCAAAGTCCTTTAGATTGAATCCAACGTTATAGTCATGTTACAGACATGCTTTTGTTGTAATTGCAAAATACTTTCAGCGAAATAAAGCTACAACGCCCAGTGCAGTGTCTGCTATCAATCTATATGTGATGAATCTGCACTTAGTATTCACTGCACAGGTGCTTTGCCAGCTGCCTGTAGCGTTATCTGTTGATAAGCTAAAGACTATAAACCTTTTCTACACTTTTGCTTCGTTAATCCATGGAGTACTATTCTGTTATACAAAACCCCATGACACGACTGTTTTTTGTACAACAAATCTCAGCCTCGCTTTGGGCGTCATTATCTCGTCGAATTGTTCGGTAGGTAGTGCGATCAAAGACTCATGCTGCAGTCAGTCAGACGCTGACTGATTACGGCACATAGAAATAGTTGCTTTGGCAGCTCAGCTGTGCGTGCAGCAATAAATCTTCATTGGTTCTTACACTGCCACGCTGGCATGTACATATGATAGGCCTCACATAATGTGCCTGTTGTCGGCTGCCTGCGATGAGAGGATGTCGGTCATTGCGAATCGTCACAGATACGAGCGATTACGCGACTTATCGATCACATGTTGGCACTGCGAGACACAGTGAACTGAGGATTATCACTGTTCCTCTTTGGTGGTTTTGCAATCCAGTCTTTCGAACAAAACAGCTGCTTGCCACAGACTGCAGACGGGAGCAGTCAAAACGAGTGCCGACGCAACACAAGGTCTGAACGATCGGCCACGCCGACTAGCGACCTACGAAACCAATAAATAACGTTTGCGTTTTGCTGGACGTGCCGTACGGATAGCTGTCAATCACGGCGTTCTGTCGGACTGAGAGCCGTACGGCTGAGCGTTGCATAACGCGGCGATTTGGAGTAATTGAAAACACGCCGAGATGCAGAGAAAACCCCGTCAGAAGAATCAGCGCGCGTCGCTCAGACTGAGGTTCTTGACAGGACAGAAGATGCGGCAACCTCAACTGAACTAATTGTGATGAAACTGCCGCAGGTGCAACTCATAGCAACCGTTTGATGGATGCATTTTGAAAAGTCAGGAATACATAACGAACATGATTGGTAGATGACAGGCTGAATATAGCCGGTCTGCGTACTGATTCTTTGAACGTGTTTAGCCTTCTAATGACTTTTCTACTAGGAATTTACCACTGATATTGAAGAGAAGTTTATACATGTTTGCATTGTACATGTTAAACGTAGATTTACTACATTATACGCATGGAGCGTCGGCGCTTAAGATATCTGCAGACCAGACAGGTGAAGGAAAGATGACATTTCTCCAGATATTTTTCTGGCTTTCTGTTAAATAATCAACAACATAATCGGCTTCTTTGTCTACAGATACTGTATCTGCATTAGTCTGCTCCGGACAATCTTGACCGACTCTGTGAACCGATTTTCACCCAGTCGCCATTCCTGATCGCTGATACGTTCTGCTGTTTTCGTGATCTCTGATCTAAAATTTCAAAATGTTTGAAATGTCTACTTTTTGCCAGACACCAGCCTACAGCGCACGCTATTCTTTTCTGCCATTTATACTGCACATTTTAACTTAGCAACGCCTTTTAGGTTTAGCATTTTTTCGTCGGTGAAAAAAGTTTGAACGTCTGCCAGTATTTGCTAGAGTTGTGACAAGAACTCCATGATCTACTCGGTGTAATATCCTGTTTGCACGAGGAAGCAAACATGAAGCAAACATAAAGCAAACTTACATGTGGAGCACACGTCGTGCACGTGTATTTTGAATACGTTTGCTTCATCTTTGCTTCATGTTTGCTTCATCGTGTAAACAGGGTATAAGTTAACGCGGTCGTTGTGTCCACCACTGTATAGCGCGCTGTGTTTATGGTCGAAACATGTCTGTGTCGCCTCGGCGTCGAGTCGTGTTAATTTAACACGGCAACTCGTTGTTTCGCCGGCGCACGTATATACCTGCAGCGTCGTGTTAATGCGTCACACACGTCGTAATTACAGCGGGTCGTTCTTAATGCGGCGTCGCCATCGCACCGATACATCACAGTAATTGCTGCTGCAGTTACGGCTTGCTGCCGTGTTTCAGAAACGACAAAAACAGCACAATTTGCAAGCAGGCTGCTGGCTGGCGCTTTTTTCCGCAGGTCTGTTTACGTGACATTTTAATTCCATGGTTTGATTGTTTCCACACCAATGACCAAACCATGAGCCCACCAGAACGGATTTTAATCCGTGTACGCAAATAACTTTCAGAAGATCTTGTATTAACATCAAATAAATTTCACCAAAGTCTTCGCCAACTAGCACTCATCTGCACAACGAGCGCTTTTCGACTCTTGTTCATTCATCAAAAAACTGTAACCCAGTAGAAACAATAGTTTTTTGATTCCAACGGTGTCTAAAATATAAGCAGCTAGTCACTCAGTCTATTGTGTGTCGATGTAAGGAAGTGTCCATCAGAATATCGTTTTCCTGAAATAGGCACTGACTGACGCTGGATTATCAGTTCGGGTGCGGCATGAAAGGTTTAGTTTCGTAACAACGGAAGCTAGCCACGTTGTCAGGATGGTCGCTGTGCGGTTGATCGACCTTGGCCGGTGCCGGCAGAACAGGACAGGGCACGTCCCAGCCTGTCTGTCTGTCTGTCTGTCTGTTCGTCCGACAAAATGACGTCTGCGCATGCTCAGTAGTTTTCGCATTAGTCGAGCGGAAGTGAAAGACTGACAGCTCGTGACCGTGCGCTTCCGCCCGGCTGTCTTGTCGCCGCGGCCGGCAGTGCGCTAGGTAATAACGTGATCCGAGGCCGAGCTAGTCGCCGATGATTAGATAGCATTGATTACAGACGCACCGACCTGGCCACCCACCCAGCCCGCCAGCCCGATGTGTCGTGCTTCGGTCGCTGATCAGCGTGCGTGTCGGATTAGCTGGTGATCGTGCTCCAAGACCAGGGCATCTCGATGACCGGTGAACGCTGTCGCCGCCCTGCAGTCCGCTGTAGTTTATCTGTCGACAAACGCAGGGTGCTGCTGGGTGCAGGTTTCTGTGGAGACCCGCGGGTCACGGCTCGGTCACGATTCGCTGATCACCGGCCTGTCGTCATCCACGTACCATGCCAACAGTCCTCAGCCCGTCGTTGCCTGGCAATCTCATAGTCTCTTAATGCCAGCCGCTGAATGCACGCGCTGACTCCGTGTTACTCGTCGCTCGTGCTGTCGCGCTCATTAGCCGCGCCGCCCCCGTGCTGTGTTTATTAGACAGAATACGTGTGCTTAGTGAACACGTGCTAGCCAACTATTATATCTCTCAGTATTTTAATGTGGCATTTTGATGCACGCGTTGGTCTCGATCAGCGAAGTGATGACTCGCATTGGCACTCGTGTTGACATCTATTCTTGTCTTCCTTGAAAAAGTGGCCTTCAGACGCCTATTTTGTTCCTTTTTTGTATTTTCTTCGTGCTGTTTTGACAGCGAACAGAATGTCGTGTGCTACACTTACACGGGGTGACGTCACAGATGTGTTCCACCTGCGCGATAGCGTATAGGTGCTGATGTATTGACGAACTTACGGATACGAGCCTGATAGTTATCGGTACAAACTAGCTGCATGTGTTCTTTCCCTGCGTTTGAACGAGGCACACAGATAGATTTCTCTTCTGTTTTTTTTGCGTTTGAATCTATGCGCATTGGTCAGCGGTATAATGTCAAATGTGCTGATATTTTGAGTGGTGACGGTACACCCATTATGTAGGTGGATAGTATCAGATACTTGGGTATTGTAATTGTACGTTTCTGTAAATTTAAATGTTCGCTGGATAATGCAAAACGGTCACTTTTTCGATCTGTAAATGCCTTATTTAGCAAGATTGGTAGACTAGCATCTGAGGAAGTTTTTCTACATCTACTAAACAGTAAATGTACGCCAGTATTATTGTACTCGTTAGAAGTTTGCCCTCTGAACAAGGCGGACATACGGTCCCTTGACTTCACCGTCACGCCCTTTTGATGAAATTATTCCGCACGTGTAATACTGATATAATAGGAGATTGCTGCATGTATTTTAAATTTAAGTTACCTAGCGAGATAATTCCCTGTAAATTTCAGAAATTTGTAAACAAACTTGAACTTCAGCGTTGTACGCTAAGCTGTTAGAATACTGTTATAGTTAAGGTTATGTGTGTCTGTGATATGCTATAGCTTAGTAACTGTTTTACATATTTTTGTTTTGTTTTCTACCACATTGTGTTGGTGAATAAAGATTATCAAAACACCTTCGTAGTTCCAGTGGTGCTGTTCGGTTTGAAGTGCAGGTGACTGAGAAAAGGAGACAAAAGAAGAGTCCTCACGGCATAAGTGACCTGGTAGAGAAGACTGTTGCCGGTATCAAAACGTGACAAATTGACTAACGAGGAACGAGACGGTGCAGCATTTTACACCAGAAAAGAACATTGGTTGACATAATAGCACGTGGTTCAAGCATGTTTTAAGGATGGGCAGTGAACGGCTGCCAGTAAGTGATGCACTGCTCTATTATTGGGAACTTGATTTCCGTCAACTGCGATAGCACCGCCATTCTATCTTCGTGTGCGTGTCTTGATCCAGATTTTTTTTCCTTTTTCTGTCCTCCATCGCTAACAAGATGATGACGAGGCTGCTACTAAACCTGGCTCTGTCATGTACAGTAGTCCTTTTTTGCTCAAAAGGTACTTTTCTTGTGTCTATGTCATCATTGTGTTCTTTATCCATTTCTTTTGTTGTCTTGGGTTATCACGAAGATAGAATGGCGGTGGTATTGCAGTTCGCGGAAATCTATGCAGCTTTGCAGCTTTACATTTTATTGAAAAAAAAATGAAAATGGTGGTATTTCTCTTTATTTTTTTCGTGACATGTTTGTAGAGACAAATAAAGTCGATGTTGATGAAACCGCTCAAGCGGAAGCGAAACGCTTGGACCGACTTGATGGCGTTTCAGAACACGCCCACCAGCGTGGCATCGATCGTATGACATTTACCTGCCTATTACTGCGTGAATGCATTAGCACCATCACTTAGCAAACGCGAATCGTGACACGCGTACCTGTATAGTTAGGTGCCCGGCAAAAAACGATGCCTTTTGGGCATCTTTGAATCGACTGCTGCCACAGTGCACACGCTGTCGGCGAAAATAGAACCTTCGGCAGTAGCGGCGCGATTTCCGTCGTGCGCAAACCGTTCCTCGTCTGTTTAATCGTAGTTTAATGACGTGTAACAGTCTGCCGGCGATACATTGAACCGACTTGCTATTAGTGGTCGGCGTCGTCGCCGTCGGGGTCGCTATGGCAACCCTGCTAACGAAGCCGTCGCTCTGCAATAGTTTCCAATATCGTCACGTCTGCGCCTTATTAACGAACCAGTTTTAATTATCTTATTTCGCGATACATGTGGAAAGAAAGAAAACCATCTGTTTGCATTTGTAGCATGCATTGGTCCGGTTTTGTGGTGCAAATGTTTATCAGCATACATCCTCCAAAACGTGGCCAGGATCAATAGGAAAGGTCAGCAAGGGGCAAACTATAACCGCAGTCTCGCGTATGTGTGACGGTAATTTTTAACTGATTTTTGTATCAACAAAACCACAATTAACAGTGCATGTAAATAAACAGCAAAATTGGCTATGATATTTATTTAAATAACAGTCGGTTGATAGTAGCTAACGGCTGCCCAGAGTTTTTTTTTCACCAATCGTAATTACAAGCATAGCCTATATACCCTGTGCACGTTTACGCTGTGTGTCAAGGTTAAGATTATTAAAAGTATAGCGTCATATACACAAAGTTCCAATAAAGTAAAGCACTGATGCACACCCAGCGGTAAATTTGGACTATCCCAGTCGCGTTGTTACATTACCTTGTAAAATATTTGGTCAGAATATATTGGCGTGTCATATGCGTTGATGCACCGGTAAGCCTACAGTGGGTTACTTTTTGGACCACTTTGTGTGAACATTGAAAAACCGCCATAAATGAATAATGCTGCAAACAGATTTGGTCGTCGTTGTAAAGTATTGTTCGAGTAAAAATAGTTACAGAGGTAAATTGATGTGGCTGCCGGTAGCTGTGATGGCGAGCGGACCGGTTCTGCATTTGTGTTTCGCCGTAAAATGCGGTGGCAATTGTTACTATTATTGATCGCCGGCAGCATACAGTATAGCAACGCAACAGTATAGCCAAGAGAACGCATTCGCCATCGGCTTGTCCTATAGAATGCTGTGCTAGACTTACGGTGGTCCAGGGGGATATTTTTCGGTCTGGACGTCTGACTATAATGTGGACACATTGATACGTTTTCAGACATTCACGCTCTACTTTCCAGTAGCACATCGACATTGCTCGTCGGAAGTACGTGCAGTCTGTACAAATATCGCTTCTAATCTCTTAATTCTAGTGCCAAGTTCGACTGGTTACCGGTAATCTTATTGAAGATCGTTAATACAAATACTGGTAGTAATAAAACGGTGGGCAATACCCAGTAAAGCATACTGATGCAGATTTTCCGGTCCCAGAAAAAAGCGTCGGGTCCGAGTTAACACAAGAAGCTCAGCTGTCGCTAAAATAGCCGACCGTACTTGTTGTCAGTTTTGAGGTCATCATTTCATCTGAAAGGGTGTATGCCACTTCCTGTTAGTGATTATTAGTAACCTTAGCCAAATCTCTTACCGTTTTCGAGATATGGCCGTTTTTTTTTCGTTGAAAAACTTTTGTTTTTTACTTCCTCTATTTAACTCCGAATTTAAAAATGTTTCTTTTGCACTACATTACTGAAATTTTGCACGCTTAGGTTTAAAACTTAAGACTAATTTTTCACGTAAAAAGTCTTTTTATGACCTAACGTTTAGTCAGAATATATATATGCATTACACATGACGACAGACAGACAGACAGACGACAATTCGTACCATAAGCTCGACCGTTACTTAAGTACGGTCGGCTAAAAAGGAAATGGACCAGAAAGCATTTTACGATCCTGTTGCTTATCGCAAGCTAATTCGCCCACTGTAAAACGGAGTAAACAACGGCATATTGAGGGGGATATGTGAAAGTGTGGGTGAGTGTTATCTAGCGGATATTTTCAATTGGGGGTATCATCTGCAAGGAAAATTTTTTGTCCACCAGTTGGAAGTTTCACAAATAGGGAAAACTGGCGTGGAGGCATTGCGCCAACTGCATACAGCAGCGATGTATTCGCCGATGCGTGGTGGAATTCAGCTCATTCGTCTGCGCCGTCGACGGATTAATGTCAAGCAATCGAGGACACGCCGGTGACAGTGCAGCTGACACGGCACACGCAGGATCTGTGGCGACAAATCCAGTCACGTGCGATCAGCTGGCTTAGCACTGCAGCCGCCTCATCTCGTTAGTACGATTGCCCGTCTGTCGCTGGTTGCGACTAATGAACTCGTTGCATGCCAAACAGACGCCGCTTGCTGCTGCTGCTGCTCTTACTCGTACTCGTGCCACGTCAACTCTGTTCGACCACCATCACCACCGCATAAAATGTCGCCATATATAACTCGTCATAGCGTTCCACGGCTGCCTGCAGGTTGGTCTGAAGGCAGAGAAGAAGTGAGGTGGGAAATGGCGAAACTGAATATGATTTCCTCTGGGTCCAGGAAAAATAGGCTTACTTATTCTTCGGATTCTCGTGCTAGCGCTGTAATGGAACTTTATTGGAAAGACGGCAGAGACATATTTGAGTGCTAGAATATGCGCACATTTGAGGGCATATTTCACGACACATTGCAGCTCTACGTTTTGTCGACGAGCTGTAAACAGACGCCGTGAAATGCTCGCTTAGCCTGCAGTGCAACTTACCCTACCGTGTCCGAGCTGGAAATATTTAGTTTCTGAGTTTCTTGCTTTTTCCTATTATTTTTTCTCAACTTGTTACAAAAATTCAAAGACGACTACTTTCACAGATGTAGAAATAGTCAATCTCTAAACGCATTATCATCAGTCTTTTTTCTTGACTACTTTCGTGATCACGTTAATTTTTTTGTCTTGATATGCAAGTCCGTCTTGTACAATTTTTGGCGTTGCTCGTGTTTGTACGTTTTTCCTTACATTTTTGTTTTGGCTGTTTATTTTTTTTTACTTCGCACTGCTGTTAGTGGCCAGATAAATTTTTTATCTGGAGCGAAGCAGCACACGAGAACACTGCGAGTATTGTCGGCAGATCTGGTACGTCGCCGGAGCAAGTAAGGTCATCAGATGAACGGTGCTGCTGCTCTTTGCGTTGAACGTTCGTTCTTTGGCTGATCGGGGCGCGTTCATGCAGTTGTCTGTGTTTTACTGGTGTGTGTCGCTGTGCGACGTCAGCAGCGCACACCGGTGGGTCGCTGACCGCTGGCTGGCCACTCATTTCTCAACGCGCATCTTTTCGACTCCGCTGTATCAGTCGCTGTCTGTCTGTTGGCGTCACTCCGATCATCCGCTGTTCCGCGCACTTGCTGCGGCCTGCGGCGCCGTGTACAAAAACCAGATGCGGCCCGGCCGCTGGTGTTTCATTATAGGATCGCCTTCCAGATAAGTCTCCCCCGGCAGACAATTTACCGGTAAAAATTCGCCCCGAACGGCGGCCGCCCGCATCCGGCGGACGCATTTTTATCGGTAAATTATCGGCCGGGGAAAC
>Ga0209367_1007344_pt1 | contig 15192 bp, 11 predicted proteins | sample WorMetLIZISLAND2_FD_187412 | JGI IMG/M metagenome (GOLD analysis project Ga0209367, IMG submission 187412) | Marine gutless worms symbiont microbial communities from Max Planck institute for Marine Microbiology, Germany - Olavius geniculatus... ... | reverse complement strand
ATTAGAGGTGTGCAATTTGTAAAATTAATGATGTGCTGGAATATTGTGGTTTTTTAGTGAGTTAACTATAGGTGGAAAATTTTTTGAGGCTGTTTGATCGTAAATTGAGCTGCGTTTGACCTCAAGGCAATAAAGCTAGTTAGCAAGCATCCTGCAGATGACGTCACAGTTCCGAATGTGGCCGAAGCCATGAAAAAGAAAAAGTGAGTATTTTAAACCCTATTTTTTAGGGTATTAAGATGTATTAGGAAGCGGAAGATTAATGAATATTGACAAATTAGCATCTGAAAGAGCTAATTAGCACTTTATAACAGTTACGTAAATCAATGCGACTTGGACTTTAAATGTTTGTATTTGAATTATTCAGTGTGTCTGAATTAATGGACACTAGGTGTGATATGTGTACTGGCAAGTGGAATTTATTGTAGCAGGTGATCCCAGGTCTTTCTGCAGGCCAGCAGCTGTGTGCAACAACAGCCGCAGTTCCACCCAGCATCGGTATCAGCACTTCTGAACAGCTGCGCCAGCTGCTTGCTCTGCTGTCAAAGAAGAATGATTCATGGAGTGTGTCATCGTCCGATAGACAGCTGGTTGTCACAGACGAATTGCAGAACAGCATTAGTAAGGTGTGTGTCATCTCGGCTTTGACGTGCTTTATTATGCAGAATAGTGATTTTCAATTATACTTGTTTGGAACTCTGTTAAGTAAAAGTTTTGTAAAGATATTATTTTATTTAACATGTAAGAGCTACCTGTGTTTTTGACTAATTATTAAGATCACTGTGATAGACTGAAGAGAGTGTCATTATTATCTAGATAAGATGGAATTGATATTAAAATATTCCTGTTATGTTTTGAATACTTAGCGTCCATTTTGCTTTGCAAGCTTTAGCTATGTTTATGAATCAGTGTGATCTCTGTAAATTTAAGTGACCATTTTTTGTCTCAGTTTGATATTTACTTAGGTATAATAAGTCTGTGTGTATTGTTACTTGCTAGCAGTTGCATTTTTTATCTCGTAGTGATGCCAAAGTAGTTTGTTGCATAACAATAAGATAACGATCAAGTAGTAGTGAGTTATTTCCCAGTTAGGTCCCTATGAGTTGTTTACTACAGGCGTTCCTGACTGTCTATGTGGAGGTAAATTTATTTTAGTATATAGACACCTACATAGAGCTACAGACACCTTTGAACTTTGCTTGATGTAGCCACCAAGTGCACAGTTGGCATGTTGGTTGTGCTTCAGCTGCTGTTGAATTTTCCAAACACTCCAAGTGTCGTTCAGCTACTTGGCCTCACGCCATCGGCCACTGTGTGTGACTCACAGCAGTTGTTACAACAGCCAGCCACTGCCCCTGGTGTCGTAGCGACATCAGATGGCATTGTGAACCAGCACGAGTCTACAGCATCCCAAGTACCCGTGACATCAGGATCAACGACCTCCGGGTTGGAATCGGCAGTTATAGATTCATCGTCATTGCCGTCGTCGTCTTCGTCGCTTGATGTCAGTAATACTGTAGCCGTGTTTGCCGAAGCTGCTAAGTCTGGGTTACAGCCAGCGCCGGTGGTGTTACAGCAGGACTCAGGAGGCCAAGGTGATGCTGACAGTGGTTCATTGGCAATGAAGTCTGGTGATTTGGCTGACACTACGCCGCTGTATCAGGCCGTGGGTCTCCAACACTCTGGTGGTGGCGACGACGTCAGCATGACTCCGGTCACACTGCTCTCCAATCATACGGAGGCACAGCTGCAGGAGCTGTTTCGCCAGCAGCAATGGCACGTCCGACTAAATCAGATGATGCAGCTGGACGTGCTGCAGCAGCAACAGCAAGCACAGGCAGCGCCTCTCGTCATTGGAGCCGACACTGCAGCTTCACTTTTATGGCATCAGCAGCAGCAGCAGCAGCACATTGCAAACCCGACCACAGTCTCCTTTGCTTTCTGCAACGATCAGGCGACCCAGCAACAGCAACAGCTGTTACTACAGCAGCAGCAGCCGCCGCCACCACCACCGCCGACGAGCACAGAGGTGAAATATGACGTACAGCAACAGCAAGTGCCAGCACAGATGAAATCAACTGCCACAGAGGGTCAACAGATGCAGACACAGTCATCTCGGCAACAGAAACCACGTCTCATTGCACGAGGTAATCGAACACATTCATTTTTCTCATTGACTTCTGTTTCTGTAATACCCTGCTGGAAGTAGTCAAGAAGGCATTCCTGGTTGAACTTTGAGTCAGTGAAAGTTAAACCCAGTTAAGCTAGCATAAAACCAAATCAGCTGTCCTCATTAACAGCCAGCATTTTTACCCTTGACTTGGTCTGTCTATTATGCCGGAATTTGCAGTTTCTTCTCTAGTGCCCTCGATGGCCATAGTGTCCCTTACTAGTAATCACTTAGCCTGCTCATTTAGGAATGGCCATGCTGAGTTGGTGTGTGCAATTGGTCACATACCAAGAATGTATGTCAGTTTTTCAGAATATGACTTAGCAAGTAGTTATTTGTCATTTGCGGAAGTTGTCTGATCGAACTGTCAGAAACTGTAATTGTAGTCATTCTTCACTTTGTAATGTTTTACAGTTTATAACATTTTCTAGTTTAGTGCACATCATGCTTCTGCGTCATTTATTTGTGCTTGTCGCTTTTGTTTAATGCGTGGTGCCGTGCATTGTAGAAGGCACTGTAGAAAAGTTTGTTGTTTGCTGATTGTAAACAGACTGAAGTGCTAAGCATTTTTTTCACTTTCAGATGTGATGTAATTGTAACTGTGTTAGCACAACGGAAGTTGACGTACACGACAGCAGCAAACCCGGCTGCCCAGCAGTCCGTGCTGTTACCAGTGACGTCGTCAGCGCAGTGCGTGCTGGACCAGTACGCTGGACAGTGTACTGGTCACAATGTCACTGGTGCAGTGGCTGCGATGACTGACATTGACAAGACACCGTTGGTCTGGCAACAGCGACTAGCATCATCTGATGCTCTGCAAAACACCGCGGCAGATCTGCAGCAACACACTAACCCTCTGTCGCAGGTTTGCCAAGACATACTTAACATCATACATCGTGTTATTTATTGCAAAGTATACTACAGTTACAGGTATATGCCATCCCAGTACTGACATTCTGTGTGCATGTTCACCACGTCGGATCTGTGCAACTTTAACCTTTTCAGCTGAAAATTGGCACACTGATTACTTCTGCCTTGGGGAATGTTGACACTAATTTTAGATTTTCCGCCTCTGTTGGTTGCCAAGTTAGGAGCCCACATGTACAGACAGGTGGACGGGCAAGACTCGTAATATGGTAGTTTATCATGACAGCCACATAACATACTACAATAAAATCATATTATTGTTTTCTTCGTAAGATCATGTTAAAGTTTGTGTCATAACAAGTGAGCATTAAGCTTTTTTGCGTCGTGGCTGCGTAATGAATCTATGAATCTGTGAAAATCGGCTGCATCATCTCATCAGTTAGAGAATGTAATTTTGGCCAGTATTGTTGTTGTTGTTGTTGGAGAATGAACTTAACATAGTACACTGGGTACAGATTATGTGAAGCTGTTTTGTCTCTACTTGATTGCTGTGATGATGATTTGGCTAGCTCTATGAAAGAAAGACAGGTATCTGACTCTTAGTCTAGACATTTTTAAGCACTATTTATAGAATTTCCTGTTTGCTATTTGCTAACTTTGACCCTGCAATGTATTAGAGACATTTGTGTTGTTGCTTCAATAAATTTGTGGTGTATTACATTGTGTTGTGTCGTGTGTTTGGTGCAGATATGTCAAGGTGTTCCACCACCATTTGTGCTACATCACTACCAGCAACAGCAGCAGCAGTCAGCAGCAGTGTTACCGACGGCATACTGTCTGCCAGCTTGTGATGCAGCTACGAGCTATGTACAGCAGCAGGAGCTGGCCAAGCAGCTGCAGTGCCAGCTAGTGCAAGCACAGCAGCTGCAGCAGCTTGTCTTCCAGGAACAGCAGCAACAGCAGCAGCTGCAGCAGCAGTTGATCCTGCAGCCTCAGGCAAGCGGCGTGACTCAGCAAGCACCTCCAGTACAATACCAGCAGCTTACAGCACAGAAACGCCTGGCTCACATGCAGCAGCCGCAGACACAGACAATACTTGATGCCACGGGCAGTGTTGTAGTCCAGCCTCAGACCGTTGGTGGCTCGGTGGCTGTCACGCAGACATTGGTTGGCACACAGCCACTAGGCAGCAGCATCTTGCTTCCACAGGCTCTCGGTGCGGGAGCCGTCATGCCGTTGACATTTGACAGCACTGGCATTACACCAATGATGCCACTACCAGTAGGCATGAATGCAAATGCAGGCAAGGTGGTAAACAAAACCGGACAGCTGCAGCTGGGTACTACTGCCGGCCATGCGCTGTTGAACGGCTTAGACACTTCTCAGTTGCTGAAAGCTGCCCAGTTGCAGGGTTTTGATTATGTTGACCAGGCGTCATCCGCTCCATTGTCTCCGAATCCATCTCCGGCTTCACCACTGATGACCCCACCTGTCTACCCAATGTCAATTGAGGTAGATGCACAGACGGAAGGTAATCATGACACTGCGCTAACGCTAGCATGTGCTGGTGGTCACACAGAACTTGTGACATTGTTACTTGCACGCGGTGCTGCCAAGGAACATCGAGACAAGAAGGGATTTACACCGTTGATCCATGCATCGACAGCTGGTCACATGGCTGTGGTAGAGATTTTACTTGACCATGGTGTTGATATAGAGGCACAGTCGGAGCGTACAAAGGACACCGCTCTGTCACTGGCATGCTCAGGTGGTCGATACGAGGTGGTTGAACTTCTGCTACAAAGAGGTGCAAACCGTGAGCATCGTAATGTGTCTGACTACACACCGCTGGCTCTGGCAGCATCTGGTGGCTATGTCAATATCATTCGGCTTCTACTGTCACATGGCGCCGAGATTAACTCTCGCACTGGTAGTAAGCTTGGCATCTCGCCACTGATGCTTGCTGCCATGAATGGTCATGCAGCAGCGGTGTCACTGCTTGTTGACATGGGCAGTGATATCAATGCACAGATTGAGACCAACCGAAACACAGCTCTGACGCTGGCCTGTTTCCAAGGCCGGCACGAGGTTGTTAGCATTCTGGTTGATAAGCGAGCAAACATTGAGCACCGGGCTAAAACAGGCCTGACACCACTCATGGAGGCTGCGTCGGGAGGCTATGTTGAAGTCGGTCGTGTTCTCTTAGACAAAGGCGCTGATATAGCAGCTGCTCCTGTACCATCGTCTCGTGACACCGCACTAACCATTGCTGCTGACAAAGGTCACTATCGGTTTGTTGACCTGTTGGTGCAGCGAGGCGGTGCAGTGGATGCGCGCAACAAGAAGGGTCAGTCAGCACTGTGGCTGGCTTGCAATGGTGGCCATGTTGAAGTAGTTCAGCTGCTGGTGACTGCTCATGCAGACGCTGATGCGCAGGACAACCGCAAAGTCTCTTGCCTCATGTCAGCATTCCGGCGTGGCCATGTGAAAGTCGTGCGTTGGCTTGTACGGCATGTTGCGCAGTTTCCGTCCGACACTGAGTGTCAGCGATTCATAGCCGCAGTCACTGACAATGACCTGTTGAAACGCTGTCAACAGTGCATGGAAGCTATCATGAGCGCCAAGGAGCGCCAGGCAGCTGAGGCAAACAAAAATGCAGCCGTGCTTTTAGAAGAGCTAGATGCTGAACGGAATCGCGAAGAAAGCCGGCGTGCAAAGCTTGCGAAGAAACGAGAGAAAAAGCGCCAGAAGAAGAAGGAACGGCAAGTTCGGGATCAAGACATTGGTGATCTGAAGACAGATGCTGATGATGATCTGGACAGAAATGACGACGATTCCTCAGAAGATGCTGGCGTCCAGACTACGAGAGATCCCGTAACATTGGAGATGGTGAAAGAACAGGAGGCTGCCCAGAATGAACGTGAAAGGGCCAGCATGTCGGAAACACCGGACACCAGTCGACATAGCGACAAGAAGTCGCAACGCAAGACAAAGAAAAACAAAATTAAGTTGGCTGATGCGAAAGCATCTGATGAAGTGAGACCTTCATCGGTAGCTCAGAGGAGCATGGATGCTGGCCGTGGTTCTGCTAAGTTAGCATCTATACCCTATCCAAGTACTACAGTGGTGTCTGCATCAACAGCTACTGTCAGCCTGGATTCAGCTCTGTTGTTGCCACAGCTTGGAAGTGTTGTTCGATCGTCCCATCATTCAGCTATGGCTTCTCGTGCTGGTGATGTTAGCAGATCGTCGTCTAGTAGTACAGCAGTTAAGTTAGCAACCAACTCTGCGCATCATACCAGTCCGTTAAATGGTGACGTGGCAAAGGCTTTAGTTGTTACAACTGTGAAAAGTGTAATTCAGCAACTGGATTCCTTGAAACAATCTAATCCCACATCATCACGAAACCAACAGGCTAGCAGTAAAGCGACTTCCAAAGCTAAAGATATGCAGACTTGTACAGCTGTCACTGGTGCCGTTGTGAGTGTGACCTCTACCAGTATTGGTGACCTTGACGACTTTGGTAGTCTTCCTTCTGCCGTATCTGCAAAACCACTGATGCAGCCTGGTGCCACGCCTCATGAACGAGCTGATGCTTCAGTACTGAAAACAGTGAGCAATGCATCACGCCAGCAGAGATCCACTCAGTCATCAGCCAATCAGAAATCATCTACCAACACCTCAAGCACTACAGCTGCTGTCAGCTCCAGTAATAAGAAGGCCCGGACTGGAACCGGGACACGTAAGGAAGATGGTGACCCAAATCGCAAGTGTCAACGGATTGCTGTTCCTGCAAAGGCAATCAGTCGTATTATTGGTCGAGCTGGCTGTAACATTAATGCAATACGGGAAGCTACTGGTGCCCAAGTGGACCTTGATAAACTCAAGAACTCTACGGATGCCATAGTCACTATCAGAGGAGGTGCTGATGCATCACGCATTGCACACGATCTCATCGTTGCGTTAATTCGTGAGTCAGACAAAGATATTGAGCAGTTGATACCTCAGATGAAGACTCGTACTACTGCTCCATCAACTGCCATCACTGCAGCACCGACGTGTGTCGTCATGCCTGCTCCACCGCCAGCGGACAATGTCTGGAAGAGCAACATGGCACGCTCAATTCCAGCTTCAGCAATCTTGGCACAGTCTGCAACGGTGACGTCTGCAACAATCACTGCACTCAAACCACCATCGGCAGTCACCGCAAAGAACATGCAGCCTTCATTGTCATCTTCAATCATGTCTGAAGGCAATAGCAGTACGTCAGTGGTGGAGGATGCAAACAAGCCTCAGCCAATAGGAACATTCCCTATAGACGCATGGACACCAGTAACCGTTTCCAGCAAGCGAAGCAGCTCAACGTCGCAGGCTAGTCATAATGCCGCTGCAGCTCCAGGACACGGTAGGAAAGAATCGTCAGCTTCCAAGCAGTTGGTAGTCGACGTCGCTCCACCTGTATTAACAGAGGCACCAGCTGTCGACACCCAGTCTGTGACTAGTATATCCCACCAACCACTAGACCTGTTTGACCCCAGCATCAGCAAACCTGCCATGTTCACTAGTGTTGAAGCAAACCACACTGCAGCTTTTGTGCCACCACCAAGCTCGTCGGCTGATATCGCATCTTCCTATTCACCATTTAATTGCCGCTTTATTGGCGATACGCCAATGCAGTTTGGAGGAATTACAGTGGTTTCAACAACTGCATCGTCGAGTGCAAATGCTGTGGAGCAGAATGTATCGCCCGTCGCTGCTGAAGCACTTCAGGCAAAAGCACCTGGATACCGTCCCCAGGTAAGAACATCGTCGCCTCGAGTAGTTACCGACCAACAGTCGATTAAACTTTCCCCGTCATCAACAGACGTTTCACCAGCTCCGTCAGCTTCATCTGACGGCAGCAGCCGACAGTTTCTGCCATTCAATGAAGGTGGTGTGGACGTCAATGCACTGATGACTCCAACAAGACAGCAACAGCAGGCTGAAATGAATGCTGAGAATGCTGCTGCACTGTCTCGTGGCATGATCCACCGCGACGAGTACAGCTCGTCCAAGAACCCCATGACTCTCCCACGCATCGGCAGCAATCTGAATCCGAATGCTCCTGACTTCACATGCAAGATGTCTGCCTCTGCAAACGATGGGCCTGTGCCTGGGCCTGGCAATCCATTGTATCACCTCATGCAGCAGAAGCAGCAGCAGCAGCAACAACAACAGCAGTTGCCGTTCCATTTGCGTTACCCCCCACCTCACCCTACACAGCTGCCAGCATTCATGCAGCAGATGATGACCATGCAAGGCACACAGAACAGCATGTTGGCTCAAACGGCACAGTCACATTCATATCATCCAATGGTGCAACGACCTCCTGCTGCTGGTCCCAGGCTTACTGACACTGCAGCATTTGCCGGTTCGTTTCCAACAGCGTCCTTGCCTCACCGAGAAGCCGTGGAACAGTCAGCTAATAACGATGTAGCTGTGAACAGTGCCGTGGAGTCTCTGGGCCAGGACATACAGACCATCAACCTTACAGCTTCCGTCTTCAATGGTACCTGCTACCTACCGCTCATTGTTTACTTTTATGCTCTCACAGTTGGTTAGGTTATGTAGAGTTATATTTTATAGTTATTTCACGCAGTGTTGCAGCCAAGCATTATCATTTCTGCAGCTACAATATTGTTGCAGTTTGAGATGATTTCAAGGCGACTTATGGAAATTTAGTAATTTGCTTATGTTACTGGTATTAATAATGGCACGAATGACAAACGTTTATGGAATGAGAGCTCACCTGGTTCATTTGATGAATATAGCAGCAATGCCAGTTGGCCATGGACGTTTTGGACAAAGTCTGGTCAGCTTGAGCTGCAGATGCATAGATGCATCTCCAGGCAGCTACAGTGTCAACATTCACCTTCGCCATTTATAATTATAATTATTGCTTAACTAGTATACTTGGCACCATGATGATTTTTTTTTTGGGGGGGGGAAGGGATTCCACTTGGTCATGTGTAGGTAGATTATAATTTGCATTTGTTTGTGTATGGTGCATGTTATTGAGCCATTGTGAATAATTATTTAATTTGAAAATGTTTGCTGATAGGTGTCGGCAGCGTGAGTGGTGGTTCTAGTACAAATGATACGGCAGCAGGCAGCATGACGTCACAGGCTGTGCACAATGAGCAGCACATTTATCCACCGGTCGATGACAAGAGACTACTGGAGTCGGTGGCATTTGAAGAGCGCAGATCAATGCAGCCGATCGGCACAGAACGCATGAACAAGAAGCCACGGACAACTGGTGGGCTGGTAACAGCAACTCATGGCACACCAAGCTTCCCATTCATGCCACCGACCAACGTTATGCCTCCTCCGTGGGCGACATCGTCTCTACATAAGTGTTTGTGTCCTCGGTTTTCGTTCGATACTTTGGTGTGATGCGAGTACGTGTATCTGGTTCTATGATCTGCATTTAGCATGTCTACTTGGAGTAAGCTTAATTCACGATTACTGTTGTAATTGTGGTCGTCACATGGCAGAGCAGTGTGTTGTACCTCTCTCTTGTGTTGACAAATGATTGCTGCCTGAATGGTTTAAAGCAAGGGTAGTTTTTCGGTCTGCTTAGTGAGATTTTGTGTGCTTTTTACGATATGTTTGAGCCAGTGATTCCTGTGGTGTCTGCACACCAGGCGAGTGCAGTGGTTGAGTACGCATAACTAGCTTCAGTGTAGATGACTGCATTCAAGATGTGGCATCAATTTTGCTTGTTGTCAGCTGTTCTAACGGATATGGTGGCTTTGATGTAGTGGTTAGGACTTTGGACTTGCAATCAAGGGGTTGTTATTTCGCGTTCTCCTCAGTATCAAATGCTTTGTTAGTACTTGGATGGGTGGCTGTCTGTGGATGGCTAAACTGTCCCGGTAAATACCCATTCTCAAGGTTAACTCAACCTTTCATCTCTCTCGGGCAGGTAAATCGAGTACAGGCTGTCTAGCTGGGGTTATGATGAAGCGTGTTTACCTGTGTTGGGTGTTAGGTGACACTGTATGATCCCATATGGCAGGTGAGACTCCATAGCTTTGCGATGGGTTTCAAGATGTGTCATCAGCATTGCTTGTTATCGGTTGTTGTAGTCAGTGAATGACGTTTGGTGTATCGGTGTAGCAGCGAGTGATATGGAGTGGCTGAAGGCGTTGCCTGCATCTTCGACTGGTCCACCGCCACCCGTGCCTGCCGTGCAGCCCCCACCAGTGCCGAGTGATGTGGATGATCAACAGCGACAGCACATACAGCAGATGTTACTAGCCATGCAGCATAGCATGCCGTCACGCTGGGCCGCTCCGCCTGTAGCCACTGCGGGTCATGTATTGCCAGGACCTGGAATGCCGCCTCGTGCTGCCGCTATGCACCCTGGGATTCCACATGCCAATCACGTACCAGCGCCACCACCGGCTGACTCTGCTGTGGAACACTCTGTGAGTTTGTCTTTGATTTGACTATCGTGGGTTAGACTAGTGAGTAGTAAGTAAGTCATGCAGAAATGAAAATTTTAAAAATTATTTTATTAGCACATTCAGTGGATAATTTGCAATATTGTGATTATTAAATCTCTCACCACAGTTCGCTACGCTATCTTCTGAAGTATGAATTTGCAGAAATCACTACAATTAAAACAAATCTGTTCTGCCATTATCAAGTCAATGCTTTGTTGTGTAAGTAGTGATTGTGTGATGCAGATTTGTGAAAATATACATACATCCACCATAGTAGCAGTTTCAATGCTTCTTCTAGTGTCATTACTTGTAAACAGTAGTTTGATTGTTTGCTAACTTCTGCACCTTTTTGTTGCAGAAACTTATGTTATTTACCACCAAAAGTGGTTTCTAGGCTTTGTCTTAACTTCAGGCAGGCAGTCTAGTAGTCAGTAGTCTAGTAGTCAGTTTATCTAACTCCGGATTATTGCCCATTTAGTTAGTAACCGGTTGAGGGCAACCCGCCTGAGAGTTGAACTCATGTTCTCTTGATGGTAAGTGCAACGCCTACTGATGGTTTGCTGTTGTTTGGTAATGTTAAAGGTTGGAGTGATGCCAGTTGGTCGACCGCCGGCAGCACACATGTATCATAACGGTTTGCCGAGTCAGATGCAAGTGATGCCGAATGCTGTCAACATGTATGCACCGCCGCCTGCACCGAGTTCGTCGGCTGTTCCACGTGCTGATGGTCCTGTTGCTGTGAACAGTGAGACGTGGTCTGACGCTTCGTCAAAACTATCTGCCGCTAGCTCTGCACCTCCTGTCGCTGACCACAGACAGGTGAAACAGACGAAATAGTCATTAGGCCGCTCATACGTTAGTAACAGGAGGCCCTATGTTTTCACTTTGTTTTTTCTACTTGTTTATTAATTTATATTTATTTTCCAGTTCTCCAAAACCAGAGAGCTGACCAAGACCAAAACTGGGGGAGGGAGGAGGATGACCCTTACCTGGAAGAAAGTGAGGCCAAATTTTAGCAAGGTCCATTTAGGGTTTTGTATGGATGGGTATTTTACCACCTTTATAATCCAAAATGGGCATCAGATTCTGTGCTGTATTGACATTTGCAAGAGGGTGCCACAAGATCTTTAAGCCGATTGCTGCAAAACTGCCACATTCTCAGAATATAGGTGCGCTTTGTAACTTTGATCCGCTACCAAAACTTTGGAGCCTTGTTGACTTGTGGCACCAGGCAGCTTCACGTTGGGTTCTGTCACAAATTTTTAGTTCCGGATGTTGTTGCTCGTCTTTAATGAGTGATTCCCGGTCATTTCGTCACCGGTCGATTCATCACAGGTTGATTCAACATGGTCGGTTCATCCTGTGGATAATTTATCATAGATCAATTCATTGCAGGTCGATTCATCATAAAGCATGAAAAACAATTAGCGGTTGGTGCGACCATGAAGCTTAGCTTGGACATTTTCTTGATAACAACCACATACACATATTTTCGATAATAATTGCATTTGTCGTGTATTATACTAAACGATATATTGAAGATGATTACAGGTGTATATTACAGTTTTTGTGATGAATCGACGTGATGAACCGACCATGTTGAATCGACCGGTGATGAAACGACCAATCAGTCAATAAGCAGTCAAAATCATTTTATGTAGTGCCATGTTTTGCAAATGAATCAGTGGCACATACTGTAATTGTGACTTGACGGCTATTGATGCATGTATCGGGACTCGAGCGATGGACTGTCAGACTCTTAGTTGCATTGCAGTTTGAATATTAACTGCAGGTCATTAGCAAGTTGCTAACCTACTGAGTGGTAGTTTTTAGGCTGTAGGGTGAATGCCTAATGTTGCTGATGGGGCAGTGATATATTTGCTGGCTGCATCACAGGTCCAATTGTTCACTGGTGCAGGCCACATGATGTGCCGTGGTATCATTAGCTTATGCCGATCAGCTGTCACTTCCGAAAAATGACTGATGCAGGCCGGTCCATAAAATTGACAAAAAAAGACCAAAAAGTGGACTGGTTTGGCTGGGCCACAAAAGTCAGCCCCATGCACAGGTTTGGTTTGAACACCCATCGTCCATAGAGGCTGAAAGCTGTTATGTTACAGAATATTGACAAAATCGTAAGGTGATGAACTATAAACGTGTGTTTTGTTTGTTTTGGTGTTAGATGTGGTCAAATATCTGGACGTCGCCACCAAACTAGCAGCTTTGCCAGTGATCTGGTCAGCAGTTTGCCCTTCCTGTGTCCAACATTTCCGTAGCTTGACGCTGGGTGTGGATGACGGACGCTTGGTTCTGTCGTCGGCCATCGTCACGTTAATGTCGTCATTCTATGGCTGTTTTTATGACGTTTGACACACAGCTAATATTGGTGTATCTGTCTGTTGGTGTGTATGTAATTCAATATTGTAGCATTTTGGTGAATTTTCTCTCTTTTGTGCTGCTTGCTCGCATGCCGACTGCTCTCATCTACATGTGTATATGTATCGTATGTATGTGCGTTTGTGTGTTTTCGTCTTGGCTTAGAATAATGTGAGGAAGTCGTGATGAGCTAGCTGCATTACTCGAGGATGTTGTTGTAACCTCAGTGAACATTATTCATTATGTTACGCTTTGAACGTGTCAAAGAGTTCATCGTGCGTGTCTGGTGTAATCATCACTTTAGTGTTTTCTTGGTGCATGATAGCAGTGCATGTATGCAGCTCTCGTCACACACAAAGTTTCTGTTGCTTACGTTATATGTTCAGTCACGGTGTTAATCTGTGGATAACATTTGTGGAGGTGATGCGGTGATTACATGTGCACGGAATATGATGAATTTTACGTGGTTTAATCAGTGCTTTTCTAACCGTCAGCCATTTAAATTCATCATTGGTTTTACCGGAGGTTTTTGGTACTGTGTTTTTAAGGATATCATACTTAGGAAAGTGTATAATTTTTATGCAAACGTGGTTGCCCTGTGTATAGTTATACGTTAACGGATAAACTGAGTTAGAAGGTTGAGAGTTAGTGACAGCTGTGACGTGTGAATGTCCACAGTTGTGTGTCTTATAAAATAAGTGGCAGAAAAAACAAACAATGATGAAACAAATTTCTGGTGATAGCTTGAATATTTTTTTTATTTTTCGTAAGTGTTGTAGACAGTACTTAAGATACATATTTTAACTAGGAGATCAGCTGTCGCTAGGGTGGGCTGACTATACTGCCTATGTCTATAGGCCAGTGTTTGACTTCCGGTTGCGGAGAGATCAATTTCCCAGAGGTAACTACGGTTCCTTTTTTCCATACACGCTTGTGTTAACGCTGCCGCTGCCATCGGTCACTAGAATCAACGCTAGGATATGGTAATTTATTCGCCGCACGTGGATGATGGTTGTAGGCAGAAACTTTTGTGTTCAAACCGCTGCAGGTAGACATGGTTACTATTGGTAACCTGTAGAAACTCACGATCGATCTATATAACGATACCATCGCTGACCCCTACGACGTACTATTTAGCTACAATACATGCATCACAAACAGACACAAGCTTATGTCATAGCAGGCGGAAAAAAATAAAAAGACTGGTACAAAAACAGCGGTAATGCTACAAGCTAACAGCAGTTTCAAATCGAATTAACATACAATTGCGTAAAAATATAAGCCTTATGCTGTGATAATGTGCCTCGAGCTGTCTATTGTAAAGGTTAAACTTGCCGTTCCATTACTGTGTGTGTGTGTGTGCATTCTGCCTGACAGTGCCTGTAAAGGCCGTCCTCGAAATGACCTACTGTCATTGTCAGGCAGGAGGTTAAACCCTACTCACTCACTCACCCCCACTAGGCAGTACGAGCGTCAGTGACATTTGCAGGGTCTTCAGTTTCTACTCCCTATACCTGGTGGGCGCAGCTTGCGCACAGTGAAAAATCGGGGAGATTTTGTTAAAACTGGATCAACCCCCTATTTTTCACTGGGCAATGAGAAAGAGAGGCGGGAGCGTGGAAGGAAAAGGGAATAAAACATACGGTAGGGCAGGAGAATATGCAGAAAAAGGAAAAGTGGGTGAATAGAAAGAGAGGAACAAACCCGAAAGCATGGGCATGAGCCCGCGAACGTGGGGGCAGAACCTGCGTCCTATTTCGATTCCAGAAGCGGGAAATGGGGATAGAAGCCACTGAGCATCTGAGCAATGGGTCATTTTAACTCGAAAAAAGTTAGGACAATCGAAATTAGTGTGAACTTTTAAAAAGTCTTTAGCGTGAAGTTGTGAACTATATGCGTACAGTTTACCGTTGTTTTTAAGTTTGCTGACGACACCAAGATTGCTGGCAGAGTAAACAGCACTGTCGACAGAGATTTGGTCCAGCGTGATACTTGAAGTTGTCGAAGATTGGTCCGCTACATGGCAGATGCAGTTCAATACCGCCAAGTGTAAGGTGATGCACGTAGGCCACAACAACTACAAATACTCCTTATCTGATGAATGGTCACACGCTTGATTCCGTTCTGGAGGAAAGAGACTTAGGAATACTAATTACAGCTGACCTTAAGCCATCTACACGGTGTCAAGCAGCTTACTCTACTGCCAACAAAGTTCTCGGTATGATTAGCAGAACTGTTACCTACAAAGATAGATACGTTTTATTACAGTTGTACAAATCCTTGGTCAGA
>Ga0209367_1007343_pt1 | contig 15192 bp, 10 predicted proteins | sample WorMetLIZISLAND2_FD_187412 | JGI IMG/M metagenome (GOLD analysis project Ga0209367, IMG submission 187412) | Marine gutless worms symbiont microbial communities from Max Planck institute for Marine Microbiology, Germany - Olavius geniculatus... ... | reverse complement strand
CTGACACCCCTTCGGACTGACTCCACGGCTATTCAGACCTGCTCACGGTTTTTATGTTTACTCTTTTCAGCTTTTTCTGAGTTTTAGTTTTTATTATTATTTTTTATTTGTTACCTTTTCAGTTTTTTTTTATTTTAGTTGTCTTTACTTCAGTCATTTTTCGAATTTTGTCAGTTTCACATTTATGACTATTTCTATTCTCAGTATCTCTCATTTCATTTTTCTTTTAAACATTTCAATTGTTATTAGTTTATGTGCTAGATTAAACTGACAGTGTGTTTGTCAGTTTTTAAGTGAAAATTTTCCATTGTATTGTATTGTATTGTATACCATACAGCGAATTACGTGTCAAACGGTGGTGTGTGATATGCTGTGCATGGGTTTGTGCAGACTGTGCCGGCGTATAGTGCGTTAGCAATAAAGACAAAACATTTATTTGCGGACAGTGTTACTAACAGACACTTCTAATAAACCGGAATTGATTATTCAGAACATGCTGCATGTGTTCGCAAGAACACGGTTATCTAAAACTTAGAACTGTGCCTCACAAAGTGCGCTCAATCTCTGTAACTTGAAAACCAATAGACGACCTGCTAGCAGAAACTGCTATAGGCTCTCGCATGTCTCGTGAGTATTAGCTTAGATTTCTTGTTTACGTTGTTGTTATATTAGGGTAAAAGTGGCGTGTCGCGTGTAGGATCAGCGGACGGAACTGTCGAAGTTCATCGAGGACTCGCAATGGAGCAGAGTCGCCTGGCATGTCCGACATGGATGACCTCGGAGACGCGTCACTGCACAGTGGTCACTGGACCTTCTCCAAGGTCCCCTTCAAGACATCACTCATTGCTGGACAGACACACGAGTTCGAAGACATCTCCGTCAGAATGTTTAACTCGTCTCTCGTCTACTCCGGCCTTGAAATTTCCGGTGAATCGCTGCGCCGTGAGATGTTTTCGCTGTCTCCGTTGATAGAAAACAATTAGCTGTTCGCCGGTAGTAGATGCCGCAGTGCGGGCATACTTTGAGAATAAAAACCCCAAATTTTAGACTACAGCCCACAAGAATTTACGGCATTTAATTAAATGAAGTCATTTTGTACAGTTTTAGACTCAGTTTTGATACAAAACCTGAAAATATCAACGCAGCTTCTCGATGGCCGTTTTTCCATGATGCTATAGGCCTAGCGGATGTAGGCCTATGCCATCGCAGTTCCGCCTGTTCGCGTATCTGTCCGTTCGTCCGTTCGTCACACGAATGGATCAGTCAAAAACGGTGCAAGCTAGATCACCAAATCTTCACCGTCGGCTGCTCTAGTTTTAGGATCCGTAAAGCTTTTCCATAAATTCGAAAAGGGTCACCGTTTAGCGAGGGCGCTAAATGAGAGGAGGTAGGGACAATTTGTGTTTTTTTGCCAATATGTCGCAGTATCTCAGAAACGGTGCGAGATATGGCCTATAGGTTACTACTAATTACTAATCGGTATGCGCTATTGTGGCTCAATGGTATCACAGGGCCTCGGCTGCTATTGAGCACCAATATGTAGTCGCATAATGTCTTTTAAATTACACGAAAATCATTGACCTTGGATGACCTTGAATGTCAATACTACAACAGGAACTGTAGGCCTATAGACTGTAGGCCTAGTGCGTCCTTCCTAGCGAGAGCTGGGTTTTCTTGTTCAACTGCCCACAGTAGACATGCTCGAGATGTCGGCCCAAATGCAAACACAGCCTTGGAGACGCTTTCTCTATTTATTGACAGCAGTAGGCCAATACAGACCAATACAGACTTCACCAGTCGCTTCTTGAATTCATAAACATTCCTGAACGTCAACTGCTACATGACAGCCAAACCTTGTAAAAATAGTATGCTTGCGTCCATACAATACATAAACCGACGACACGATAGTCAACTAGTTCTTTAAGCTTCTCTTTACAGCAAACAAAGGTAATAACTGTCGGCTAATTGGCAGAATTAATTGCAGACCTTGGGGGCCTAAGTTTTTTGCAGTCGTTACTGAGATTGTTAATCTTATTATTGTTACTGTCATTTTAGTATTGTTTACAAAACATGAACAGGCGAAATGCGCTGATTTTGTAACCACTGAAAGTGACGTTAATGTCGCTGCTGCTGCAGCTGACGATGATGATGATAATGATACGATGTGTTATTATTATCGTACAGCGTCGCTGGATGATAATGACTTGGTTCTAGTCGTTCAGACTCTGATCCACAAATGCATGGAGAACGAGCACCTCTGCAATGAGGCGTTCCTCCAACTCATCAAGCAAACGACCGACACAAAAACTGGTGAGATCCGGCGACTTGACCTTTTGACCTCTAAACTTCTGACCTTTACAGTTAACGTTTAACGGATCTGGATAACGGTAACCACCACGTTGTCAACCGAACCAACACACAAAACGATACCTTAGATCCATTTGTAGTCTTGTAAGAGCCGATTGAATTCTTTCTGCTTTCCATGTGTTAAATAAGCTATGTAGGTAAGAAACAGGTCCATTAAGAGGGGAGAAAAAGGGGGAAGTTTCTCCGGGCCGCTCGACATTTGGGGAATCGCCGTTGCTTAGAAATACAAAGTACACCAAAATGCGCCATTTAAAAAGCAAAATTTAAAAAAAATTCCCCAGACGGGCCCCGCGAAAATGTTTTCCCCACGCCCAACTGTGGCTCTTGGCGTCCCTAGAAAATAGTCAAGACTGGCATTAATTAGCGATAAGTGGTAACACGTTATGTCTAAATAAACATGAAATTGTCACAACTAGCCGGTAATACACGGTGTTTCATAAAAAGGACCCCTTTTTGTTTTTTTTCATAATTCACTCAAATGATGATCAATTTGCACAAAATTTGTACCAGTTGTAGCTGAAGAAATACTAATTTAAACTATTGCAACAAAATATGACAGTTGGTTAAATATTCTTTGCTAGTCCTGACGTAATGCTGACGTCATTGTGTCACGGGTACAAACTGGATAGTTTCAACTGGTGCTGTCAGTTGCTACCCTGGTTCATTCGTGACAAATTGTTGAAGTTTTACAGCTACAGTTACAAAAACATGCAAAGCGATGGCATTTACATGTCTGTGGGGATAGTTGCACTTCTAAGCGTTCGAGCAAGACAGTGCATTAGCACATCGACCTTGCAAAATGGTTGCATTTTTAGATCCCAAGACGCCTGATTTTATGTCCCCATATTGGTTAGTGCTGACACAATTAACATTTTTTATTAGCGAACCAAATTAAAGGCTTACCGTCGAAGCAGGGTAGCAACTGACAGCACCAGTTGAGACTATCCAGCCTGTACCCGTGACACATTATTACGTCAGCATTACGTCAGGACTAGCAAAGAATATTTAATCAACTGCCATATTTTGTTGCAATATTTTGAATTAGTATTTCTTCGGCTACAACTGTTACAGATTTTGTGTAAATTGATCATCATTTGGGTGAATTATGAAAAAAACAAAAAGGAGTCCCTTTTTTATGAAACACGATGTAGTACGTCTGATTTCAAAATTAGCTACCGTTACTGAAGTCTCTGGCTTTGGCTGAATGAAAATTGCTACGCTGTAAGTGGAAACGTTTGTTTGTTGCCGTCGCACATTGCAGACTACTGAATAACTGCATTGTGCAGAAATCGTTCTGTGTGAATAAATTCCTACAAACTTTTTATCCTGTCCGTGATGTGGATTCAGTATTTAGATTTTTCTATTGAATTGATTTTTAAATCTTGATTGCTGCATTAGCCTGCTGCAAATTCTTTGACCTGTTTGCGTAATTTGGAAAATTCTGCTACACTAGAACCTACTGAAATGATGTTGGTTATGATGAACCAATGGACAGGTCCGGAGCATAGGAGTAAAAACTTGCTACTTCTCGGTAGGTGGATTGCGCTGGCCAGTTGGGCCGATGTGCGGATGTTTGTCGCTGTTAGCTGTCATAGAGTTGTTACCTCCGCCAACGGCGACGTTACATGTGATGTTAATTTGTTAGCGAGATTACACAAAAGGTTGCTGCCGGATTTGGCTGAAATTTTCACGGAAGGATAGACTTGGCCCAGCTTAGTGGGTGCAAAATTTTGATGGTGATTGGTTTCGGCAGCCGGAGCCGGTACCGGATTTTCGAATTCTTCACTATTTCGAGATAGGTCGAAAGAGTTTGTCAGCAAGATTACAGCTGAATTTTAAGGAAAAGTTAGTCCAACTTACAGATGATTAAATTTTGTTGGTAATCCGATCGGCATCTGGATTCAGGACAGGACTTTTGGATTCTTTATTATTGGCAGATAGAGGAAACCGCCGCTGAAGCAGCTGAACAGAACTGAATATGTTGCCGCCGCCTAGCGAACAACATAGTGTTGGCGGGGGTTTGCGGTCTTCGACTGCCCTTCTAGTTAGGCCTAGATATTGTGACGTGCGTCGCAAATGATTCTAGTGGTGTGCTATGATTGTTGTTTAGTTTTGAGTAGAAATAAATATACCTTTCAATATATCTTTATTATCTGCTTTCGTTCTTAAAACAGCAGATCCAATTAGTCCTTTCTTATCGTGGCATCTTGAGTTTTCCGCTGCGTAAATATCTGGCAGTGGATTATTATAATGGTACAAAGATTTTGTTTACTAAAAACGAATTTAGAAAGTCTTATAATGTAGCAAAAGTTAATTATCCAAGAGCTTAAACTCATTTGCGATTATTATCTGTTTTTAAGGGCACCCAGGCCTACTTTTGTATGCTTCAGTGCAGTCTTTTAGGGCTCGACATTTTTGCAGGTGCTAGAGAGCGAAGCTCGCAATGGACATGTAGAGCCCATATTTCATTACGCCGAACAGTATAACTTATAATATCGACGCTTGTTGCTTGTTCGGACTGTCGTTCTCGTCCCGTTTCGGTAGATTAATCTCTGTGCACGCCGTTTCACGATTTCAGTCCCTGCTCGTTGCCGACTTTTTTGCAGGTATCAGCAAAAAAACGAGAACGTACGTCTGTTTGGCTACGGTAAAAATACGACGCTAGCCTGCCAGTTGCCGGCGGCTTATAATGCTTATTGCTCATCAGAAGCTGGGACGCGTTGATAGAAACAGTGCAAAGGGAATACGAATGCAGACGGCACTTACTCTGTTTTTAGCCGACCGTACTTTTGTAACGGTCGAGCTTTTAGTATGGTTGTCGTCTGTCTGTCACGGGTGTATTGTTGCTAAGCGGTGTGAGATAGGGCCTAGGTTGCTATTGATCACTAATAGGAAGTCGCATACTGGCTTTCAAATGACATGTAAATCATCGACCTTGGATGATCTTGAATGGTCATAACGCACTGTGGTATGCCAATTGTGCGGTATTGTGGCTAAACGGTAAGTCATAGGGGGTCGGCGATAATACTATGGGATAGGACGCTGGCGACTTTTTACAGGCTGTCAATGATAACCGTGTCTCCATTTGCAGCGGTTTGGCCGCAATTTTTAATGGAAAGTATCAAAACGTTCAAGCTATAAGTGGCCGCATTTCGGAAACAGTGAGAGATTGGGCCAAGATTTCTATTAATCACTAATAGAAATTGGCATGCGCCGTTTCAGATAAGATGAAAAGCATCGACCTTTGATGACCTTGAAGGTCAGTGACAACCAGTACGGCCGGCCGTCTTAGCGACAGCTGGGCTTCTTGTTACAACTTACGTTTGACTGTCTGACAAAGTTCAGTTTGCTAAAATGCGGCTCGTAATCTGTCAAATTTTTCTGCAGCATTGCAACAGATTACTCATTAGAAGATGTTATATTAACGACGCTTTATTGCATTACCAAACTTTTTATTCCTCGCTTTTTCTGCATTTCATTTCTTTGCCCGTGCGCCGTGCTGTTTACTCCCCGTCAGAAATTGGTCGTCACTAGGCCTATCGTTTCCATACAAAATTGCTGCATTTTTTTCAGAATAAAGGAAATTTTGTCTAATTATTAATGTTAAAAAGCACATATGGGCCTGGTATCTGATTATTTTAATGAATTTTTACGGTATGGTGGAATGGTGCAGTCTCATTTCGCCTAATCGCATTTCCAGCTGCACACAGTGTGCCATAATCGTGTGCCAATATTTTTTAATATTGTTATTGCTGGAGAACGCCCAAAGTGTCTGTGAAAAAAACAAAACGCAAACTAAGACTGATATAATAAAACAGAATACAAAGCGTTCTTGCGGAAAATTGAAACTTATATAAAACTACAACACCTGTTGCAAAACTGCGATAAAAACTTGAAAATGAACGTTTGCTGATGTTGAATTTCCATTGGTTTATGCTTGGCTGAACTGGTGCTTTGGTTATTCGTAGTAACTGTCGTCTAAGGTGTTGTAGTAACCTAACGGCTAACCCCGTATTCGTCGTCGTTGTCTGCTATTACCGGTATTTACATTGTAAAATGCCGTTTTTCGACGTTAAGCTTACTCATACGTATCTGAAAAATGTAATGCCTTTGTTTTATTTATAGTGAACTAAACATGACGTTAATTTAACCTAACCGTTTGGATAAATACAAATATTTCAAAATAAAAAAAATAGGTTGCTATTGTTTTTATAATTATTATAATTTGTGCAGTTTAAATAAGTGCAGTGCACTTTGTGCAATACGTACTTAATTTTTGAGAAAAAGTATAATACAGTTTTTGAAGAAATATAATTACAAAATTATTAGTTTTGGTTAGGGCATGTTGGTACTTAGGTACTAATTTATCTTACACAGATTTGTTAATTACAAGTTGGTTTTTCATTTGTCACGCAATAGCTTGAGAAGTTAAGGGATTGGCTGCTGTCATGTGGCATTCCGTCTACCTAAAGTTTTTAGTTAATGTACTTATTACAGTTTTTGTTGATATAACATTTTGTGAATAATAGTAATTATTTTAAACAGTCATTGAACTGTCAGCAAACAATAAGCTTATTGAACTGATTCTTTTGTTAGACAACATCTCTGGTGACGAAAAAGTGGTTTTCGTAGTGTTTTAACATACAAATTTAACATCGTTTATGGACTTCGGAATTTTTGTTTTATTATTGTATCTAGTATAATTTTTATTATGCATTTTTTGTTATACTGTTCAGGCCTAAGATTTTTAATTGTTAAGCGCCTTCGTCTATGATTGTTAAGCGCGAAAGCAGCTACTGCTTTCAGCGCGTCTTAGCCATCGCAATTTTGTCTGTCTGTCTGTCTGTCTGTCACACGGGTGCATCAGTCAGAAACGGTGCCAGCTAGGATCACCAAATCTTCACCGTCGGCTGTCTGGAAGACTCTAGTTTCAGGAACCCTAAAGCTGTTCCATAAATTCGAAAGGCGTCACCCTGAATGAGAGCGCTAAATGAGAGGGGGTGCGCAAAATTTGCGATTTTTGGTCAATAAGTCGCTGTATCTTAGTAACGGATAGGGTCTAGGTTACTATTAATCACTTATAGGAAGTCGTACACTGGCTCTCAATTGGCGCCAAATTCAAAGATCTTGAATGACCTTGAACGCCAAAATAGGGGGTTTTATGGATTTTTTGGCCATTTCGGGCTGCAACACAAGTCTATATCATTCACAAGGTGGCGCCACGCTACTATCATTATGCAATCCAGATAGAGAATTTGGTATTTGTATATTAACTTAGCGTGAACACCCCGATTTTCAGCTAAACTACTGAACCGGAACTGCAATAGGCTTTCGCGCGTCTCATGAGCATTAGCTCAAATTTCTTGTTTAGGTAGGCGTACTGAAGAGCGCTATGCAAAATTTCCCGATTGAATTTGATTAATTTGTTGTTTTGCGTAATATTTAAAAAGTTGAGCAGTGCCATAATTTGGTTTGCGTCGGTTGCAGAGAGCAGTTTGCGGGCGGTAAGTCAGTACTGGCATATGATGACAATGGCTACGTGCGTCATGGTTCCCGCCAATCCACTCGTCCTGACTTACCTGAGGTTACACCTGCGCCGATACAGCATGCTCAGCTCGGCAGAGGAGGGCAAGTTCGCCGTCTTCTGCGCCAAGGTCCGTCCTCTTTCACGCCCGTTGTATCAGCAGTTGACTTAGTTATTAAAACAACAAATGAATAAATGAACAAATGAGTGAAAGAATTAGTGTATCAAAAATTACAGCGAAGCAAACATCATCATCATCATTTATTTGGTAGAAAGCAGAAGACACGCAATAGTAGTTACATCGCAAATTTTCCTGATATCAGTTTTATCTAGCGTTTGTATTTTGCCATCGTTAACTACATTTATCTGCATTTTTATTTGACATTTTATGTGACATTTCGTGTTGTTTTTTATTGTATTGCATCGTATGTATTCTCGCAATCCAGCTCTTCGGCTGCAACACTAATAAAAGTTCATTTTACTTTCATTTTATTCAGTCTCGCAGTTTGTTTTTTGTTTTATCGTATCCGAGGTCAACTCAGCCTGGCCCTCCCTTCGTGGATAGGCGCAATGAACACCAGCAAAAGCTACACTAGCAGGTAGGCTACACTAACACCGCGCTATGCACTATGGTTCCGTATCAGTGGTCTAGCTGTCAAAGTGGTGTATGGCCGAGGGTTAAAGAAACGAGGATCAGCGCCGCCCCATGGGCCTTGTGGCTTGGAAAAAACTTTACGTTTTCACGTTGTTGTAATTTTGAAAAAAAAACACACACTATTAACCACTTCCACTTTTAATTTGCCATTTTTCCGGCATGATAAAAATTTAAAATTCTTTGCATTTACTGCATACAGAGTCTATATCGGACACATCAGAATCGTGGCCGAAAATACCCGCCTTCGTCCAAAGAGATTCTTTTTATCACAAAAAGGTCTGTATTACAGTTTGTATTTTCCTTATTTTTGCACAAATTTTGCAATCGATTATCGGCAGATAATCCAGGTGTTAAATCACCTGGAAAAATGGTTTATTCAGATTATGCATAATAAATAGTGTATTTTCTTCTTATTTTTACGAATAGAATTTTAGATTTGTAGATTACCTTGTATTTACAGGGATGCAATAAAGCTTTGGGGAAACTGTTCCTGGGGCAGACTTTTGTTGATTCTGTTTGATTAAATATATAAAAATATACAAATGTCCATATTAGACAGTGTTCTGCCATTTTGGTACTCAATCAGGCAATCGATTTTTAATTTTTTTTATTGAGGATAATGATGTTTTCTATTTCTGCTAAAATAGCACGCCATTTGTTGTTGTAGCAGCCGTTTAGTGGTCGCATATGCATGTTGCTCGTTCGTCTTTCCGTCTGTCCGTCTGTCACATGAGAGCTGTTGAATAGAAAACACCAAGAAGCTCAGCTGTTGCTAGGATAGCCGACCGTACTGGTTGCCAGTGATCTTCAAGGTCATCCAAAGTCGATGATTGTCATTCAATCTGAAAGAGCTATGTCACTTACTATTAGTGATTAATAGTAACCTTGGCCGTATCTCTCACCATTTCCGAGATATGGCCAATTTTCGTTGAAAAACGCACATTTTTTCTACCTCCCCGTTTGTTCAACCCCGAATTTGAAAATGTTCCTTTTGCACTAGATCGCTGACATTTTGCATGCTCAAGTTTAACGCACATGGCTAATTACTACTGTAAAAAGTGTTTTCCTTACAACCTAACGCTTAGCCACAATACAACCGTTACAGACGGACAGACAGACAGACGACGACGGACGACAACTACTGTATGCCATAAGCTCGACCATTACTTAAGTACGGTCGGCTAAAAGAGTCGTACAACAAAAATGACGTAAATGTTTTCCAGGGCAAAAAATAACAAACATTTCATTTTTGGTTTGAAAAGTTAAAAGCAAAATGTTACTAGACGTCACAAATTTAAGAAAACGACGCATAGCGTAATCACGGCTTTAGCTGTGACCTAAACTACTGTCAACGCCTGAGATGCTTGGCTCCTGTACGGACGGCCGCATTTTATGTCGGTACTCGTCGCCGACATTTTTCTTCGTTTTGCCCACAGTTTGATAAACTGATTTTGCGTTACGTGCGGCTATTAGCAGCGTGAGATAATGAAGTAAGTTTTATCTTCTTTTATATAACGTGCGTACAGGTTACCGATTGAAAGTCGAGTCTACATGGCCGACGGTCTGCCCATTCTTATAGAGTTTGACTCAGCTTCTACTGCTGCAGAGGTCAGAATAAAGCCCTTCTCACATCTCTGTATATCACATGATTACGATCTGCACATGAGATGTAGCCTTAAGCCTCATCTGCTTATCATCTTGTATGGCGATTTTTTAATATACTGACGAGTAGTTGAGTGCAATTTTTCAGCAACGAAAAACAATTAAATAATGTGTCGATAAAATATTATATGTCATTAAGTAACTCGTTTTTTTTCGAAGAATTTTTCACATTAATTGTATATGTTTGGTGTTTGTATTTTTAGGTCACCTGCTTGATGCTTATACAACGGGATTGGCTTGACACTTGTACGCTTTCTAACAAAAAATATATCCACATTTCAGTGGAACTAAATGTAATAGATGTTTTGTGTGCTATTTTTAGGTGATTCAGATGGTTAAAGCGAAAGCTGGGATGCGAATGGACGCCGAAGGTTTTGCTCTTATGCAGAGCGTTGGCGATCGCGGTAAGCCCCCCTTACTCAGGTACCGCTATTCCGAAAGTCCATTGCGCAAATACTCGCCACAGTGCTAACGTTCGGGTTAACGGGTTAAGGTTAAGATTGAGGTTAGGGTAAGGGTTAGGGTTATAGTGGAAGTAGTAGACTTTCGCAATAGCGGACCTTAGGAATAGTAAACCTTCGGAATAGCGGACCCGAATCATTACTCAACTGTTTTGTTGCCTCCACGCTGAAGGGGTTGGACATGGCCAAAGATGGAAGAAGTGATCGGATTTTGACTGTGATTTGGATTTTTTTGGTGGATTTTGGATTATCATCTAAGATTCTTTACCATCAGGAAATAGCATTGACATCTAGAGTGTAACATGCCATAACTAGATGTCCATGTAAAACAGTTCTTTGATTTACCAGGTGGCTGCACCGTTCTTGGTAGAGGTTTGAGATTTTTGATCGCTTCTAGTTTTTATTTTTCCGTCGAAAAGTACGCAATATTTTTAAATACCGGTAGTGTCGATACCTTTCTATTGGTATGATTATAGTTGAGGTATTGGGGCATGTGCGCTTGCTGGCTGGAGGACGTCTATGTAGCGTTGATGTAATTATGACGTCATCGTTATTCAGGGAAAATTGTAGGTTTTTTTGCCCGGACCGGGTGTACAGCGGTATTGTTTCCGTTTGTGCTGCAGAGGAATACGTTAACCCGGAGACAAAGATTGCTGATCTCTTATACCAGTGTGAACGGTCTTCTTCACGGTCAAATCACTTGGCTAACAAAGAACTCAAGTTGCTCTTTAAGGTTTGATAATGTTATCTTACATTTTTCATCTTGAGTCGAAGCTGTTTCAAGTCAGTGTAATGTCGCACAAGTTAGGCTACGTTGGGAAACGGTAATCAGATCATTAGATGAAGTGCTATTTAAAGCCCGGTAATACAAACCAGTAATTAAATGTAAATAATTGCGGCAGTTTAATTCAGAAATTATCAACAATTAATGTGGATGAGCAGAAAGTATTTTATATTGTTGTTTGTGATAAATTTCATTTCTCGTTTTCAGCAAACAATGCATAAGATCAGACAGAAAGATGGCCGATTACAGAGAAACATATAAGCAAACTAAACTGTGGTAAAATGTGTTTATTTTGTCGGCCCCAAGACGAGAAGTCTCCGCGATTTTGTGCACACCACTTTTGCCTTTGGACGATCACTGTGTGTATAGTAACAAAGTTTTGTGTGTAGCTTTCTCTTGCATATTGTGTATTCTATAGGTTTTATTTCTAGGTTTTATTGTGTAGTGTTTTTTATTCTTTGTGTGTGTGTGTGTGTGTATGGGCCATGTTGCCTGATTTAAATAAAATGGAATGGAATGGAATGATAGCAGTAGTAATAGTAGTAACAGTAGTAATAGCAACAATAATCAGATTTGTGCAGCGTCGTTAGGTCGTGACTTTAGGTCAAAGTCATTTCAGAGTTCTGATGTAGGCCTAAACATCGCATTAGGAGTTGTCTTGGCGTTAATAAAGATGCCGTTGTACTTGCTTACTTTATACTTACATTAGTGGCGTTATTTATTTCATTCGTCACATAAGTAATACTAACACTAGAAAGCAATCATAGCTCACAGGTACCTCCGCCAAGGCAATGCTAGGTGGCGTCACCATCTTCGCTTTGCCAGCGGTCTTGCTTATGCCCACTTTAACGCAATGGTAACGAAAATTTCAAAGTGATCCAGAATCCAGGATTCCTGCCAGATCGCCCCCAAAATTGAATCACCTGTAGCTTGTGCCACGCTCGACATACCCTCAAAATTTCAGAAAGATCCGTCCATAACTTTTCGAGTTATCTTGCTAACACACAGACAAACAAACAAATAAACAAACAGACAAGCAAAGTTTGGCAAAAACATAACCTCCTTGGCGGAGGTAACTAGTCAGTGAGCGAATGAACAATATGTTTTACTGGTTGACAGAAGAGGATATTTGTTGAGCCGTTCGTTAATCTCAGCGATCCGATCGAAATCGACCTTCTCTATCATCAGTCCGTCTCCGACGTCTTCGACCAAAAGATTCCTCTTACAAAAGCCGACGCCGTGAGTATTAGTTTATAGCACAGTGCAAGAGAAATTTTAACTACCGCAACTTTACACGAGGAAGCATACGTGAAGCAAACATGTTCGAAGCACACGTTCGTGAATGTTTGCAGTATACACCGTTATCAAGCCAGCTCTAAGTGTGCTTTATATGTGCTTTCTCGTGTAAACGGGGTATGAGGGAAAACTTTACCCCGCTTCTGGTCGGTTCCAGTAATTTCAACATTGTGTCCCAAAGACGTCTGCTACATTAAAAAACTCCAACAGTCCTGGTTTGCTTATAGTTCGATTTAGTGTGGAAGCCATTAACAAATTCGCAATTTTCCGACAGCCCACAACACGTGTTTTCCTGCAGTGACACGTGACTTTCCCACAATTTCGATTCTCCACTTTTGTGAAAATATATAAATAAATCCGCCCGTAGTATGTACGGCTTGTTGTGCTGCCTGTTGGGGGACAACAATTCGAAGTAGAATTTGGGCTTATGGCGGCTCGCTCTCGCGGTGCGTTTGTAGTACAGGAAGCCCAGCTGTTGCTAGGATAGCGACCTTCAAGATCATCCAAGCTTTTGAAGTCGACGATTTTCAAGTCATTTGAAGGCCAATGTGCTACGTCCTATTAGTGATCAATAGTAACCTACTAACCTTGGCCGTATCTTTCACCGTTTCCGAGATATGGCCAGTTTTCCGCTGAAAACGCACATTTTTCTACCTCCCTCCATTCAACCCAAAATTTGAAAATGTTCCCCTTGCACTGAATCGCTGAAATTTTGCTTGCTTAGGTTTAAGACACATAGCTATTTTTCGTGTCAAAAGGTATACTATAAAACCTAAATGTTAGCTACAATACATCCGTAACAGACAGACAGACAGACAGACAGACGGACGACAACTTGTACCATAAGCTCGACCGTTACGTAAGTACGGTCGGCTAAAAAGTATTATAATATTGTTATAAGTTTGTCTGATCTGTTCGCTGTTTAGGTGCAGCTGTGTGCCTTGCGAGCGCAGGCGGAATACGGTGATCACGGCCATGCCAACAACTTCGACTACAAGTCAGTCATTTTATGCAATCACGTTTATTATATGGAGGAAAGCTAATTTAATGAATAGCTAATTGGTATTTGGTTTTGTAGGAAAAGTTCCTCGAAGGTCACTTAGTACTGTAAGCTTGGTATAGCGAGCCGCTTGGCCAACTGAGAGCTGACTACTTATAAAAAACGGTCTGTTGAGCTTTGCTAAGGTGAAGGTTGTGGCTAAGCCGGACCCTAGCTTAGGGAAGAAATTGAATATTCAGTGGCCGTAGGCTGGAGCTTCGACGGTATCGTCGCGGTTCCCAAAAAGGCAATCTGTCGGCTCTGAGGTTGTTGGAAGGAAGAGTTAGTACGCGTGTTTACATTCTTAGGCTACAGCCTGCAGCCAGGAAATCACTATGACCTAAGTTCAGCTCTAGGCTCGAGAAATCCACGCCTCTTGACGTCACTCCTAGGCTGAGATGCTAGCGGTCAGATGAAGGACATTCGTTCGCTTTGTACGATCTCTATCTTTCTGTCTGAATATTGGCGGATTGTTGCGCTGTAATAAAAGTACTAAAGGTTCAACAGAAGAGTTCCTAATAATATTAGGGGCACCCCCAGATATATGCTACGTACTTCTGTTTTGATTAGGGCAGGTATTTTTTTTTTTCTAGTTCTAGCTGGCAGCGTTTCGAGTGTCTGCGCGTCACATCAGATAATTTCTGTAATAACATTCTGTATATAACTGTTTATTACTGTGACCATCACTGTGACTGCTATGTTTTGATTTCGCTCTTTTACGCTTGACTATATTTTCTTTATTGCATTGTATATATTATAAGTATTAGTGTGTTCTCTTTGTAGTATGTATACATGCATAATGTATAATGCCAATCCAGCCACTGGCTGCCATACACAATAAACCGTATTATTGTCAGTCTTTATGATGTTCTTACCTTACGTTACCTTAACTTCGGAGCGGGCACTCTGTTACAGCGTTGAGGCTGTATCAGTTCAGCCCACTGTGCTTTCCCAAATGTATAATCTAAAGACCTAAACAGATGTGAAGCCGTACACGGCTGTAAGGCCAAAATTGGCGTTAAATTCGAAGATTAACTAGTACATTAGACTGGTAAAGTCTGCCGTATTTGCTCACACGGAGCTGGTCTGCACTTGCTTGGCTGTTTTCCTGCAGATTTTAGAAATCTTTGGGGTTCTCGAAGCACTAATTAGCCCCACCACCACGTTAAGGTGGCAGTCTTCATGTCAAGTCCCATTAATTTACTGTAGTATTTGGAATAAATATTAAAATTGCATGTAAACCGTGGACAGCATGCTAAGAGAAAGTCGACTTCGCTGGCTTGGACATAAAGTAAGTAATTAAGTAGTCTGCATTTGTAACGCGCCATATGTCAAAACAGAAGTTCGAATCGTAGGCGTGGATGGTAACAGTTAGTCGATGGCGGTGTTGCCGGAGAAAAGATG
>Ga0209367_1007342_pt1 | contig 15193 bp, 7 predicted proteins | sample WorMetLIZISLAND2_FD_187412 | JGI IMG/M metagenome (GOLD analysis project Ga0209367, IMG submission 187412) | Marine gutless worms symbiont microbial communities from Max Planck institute for Marine Microbiology, Germany - Olavius geniculatus... ... | reverse complement strand
CCCGAAAACCCAGATCTAGCGGGAAAACTCAGACGTGGTTTTCGCCTTCTTTTTCTTCTTCTTCTTGTGTGCTCTGCCTAAGGCAGGTTCAGTTGATGATGATGCCATGCGATCAAATATTTAGCTCTTTTCTTCAGCTCTTGGGAACTGATCTTTTTGTCCTCTTGCTCCACGAGTTTATTTTTGTTTTTTTTCGTGCCCTTTTTTGATTTTCCTCTTGATTTTTTTTAACATTGGTTAATCACGGTAATAAGACGAGTTAGTGCTAAAACTGTACTAACCACTCATAAAATTACCAGCACAGACAGATGTGTTCACAAACTGATGAGCTGGGGCTAAATCGTAACTGCACCATGTTTGTAGACAACCTAATTTACTAGAGTTAACTATTTTAGACTGCAAAAGAGAAAACCTTTGTAATCAAACACATGAAAGCACAATGGAAAATTATTAGCATGAAATGATTGTACAATGTGAGACAAAAAACACGGCACTAATCTCTTGTCCATATCTTCGCCAGATATACACATTTCCAATCTTTTCACTGCCAGACTCAGCAGACAATTTCTAACTTGAACCAGACTCGAAACAAGTTGCTACACTACCTTGTAAAATGTGCAAAGAGACTAACCGTTAGAGTCCTGCGGAAGCAGCCGCTTGGCGCCGAGTACTACAAAACAGTGCATCATAACACTGATGTTAGATGTTACACCGCTAACGACGCCTTAAAGTGGCGCCACGCTTCAAACGGACGGTAATCGCCGCAACGGACGATGGATCGAGCGATCAATCTAACCAATTTTCATCGCGTTAGGAGATAAATTATTGTCATAACTTAAACTCAGTTAAAAGGTGTAAAAAGTGTTGGAGGAAGCAGAAATCTAGGGTCCACAAAAAATTTTTTTCGCTTGCTCCGCTCGCGAAATTGTACATCTAAAACCTACAGAAAATAAAGACCTACCTTACAATGTACGTTGATCTATCTTACAATTTTTCGTGTAGTGTAGTCACGGGTCACTATGTGGTTTTAGGGGCCCCGCGGGTAAGTCAGTGCCAAGGGCCCCGCGCTGGCAAAAGACGGCCCTGCCGGTCTGGCTAGGGTTAAGGTGAAACGCGTTCACCTGTATCGGTTGGCAGGTACGTGCGTGATTCCATATGGCAGATGACGCTCCGCATTTCTGAAATAGGTTTCTCATAAAAGCAATATATACCCCATAACTTTTTTAATCATATGCCGCTGAATAGGATTGTAACAACTATATTTAATTAACTAGTCACCAATTTGTAAACGACGTGAAAAGTACATAAAAAGATTAGGCCTAGCGTGGTATTTATAACGCAAAGGCCAAGTTACTAAACGTCGCGAGCAGCCGGGTCGAGGGTTAAACAAGTAGGCGGCCAGAAAGTTCAACTTTCAGACAGACAGCAAAAAAAAATTCGACAGAAGAGATTACGGGTACTCGATATATTTCAATTCTGCCTAAAAGTTTTCAAAAATTGGGGTTTTCCGCTTTAAATTTTGCATTTCTGAACGAAAATTTTGCAAAAAAAATTCTCAGACAGTTTTCTGACAGCTCAAAACTTAGGGAAGAAAAAATAACTGCCCCCTCCGTGCCCCTTTGCCCCCCTCCGCTGCAACGACGGCACTGGTTACGTTGGGGCTCATTATATACCTCCGACAGTGAGAAGTTTTGCTGAATGATTGTAATACACACGGACTGACAGCGTACCGCCACGATAATCACTCGTCTGTCCCTGCGCGTTATAACACATTATTGTTGTGAGAAAAATGTTAAAAAGTTTTTAAAAAAACTTTGTAAACGCAATGAAAAACGTTACTTTAACTAAAATTACCAAGTGGTAGAAAATAGAAATGGGCTGTTATTGCGATGTTTTGAATATGAAATAGTATTCTACTTGTATAAGGCTTATTTCACTGACAACACTTTGATTTTTGAAATAAATATTATCAAAAACTTTTACTTTTACACTGGTGTTCTTTTCAGACACTGCAGGTGATCTGGGATAACCTGCCATAGACAGGACTGATAAAAATTTTACCAATAGATTAAATGCATTGCATGTGACACACTATGTGACACTAAATACACCGTGTGTCAATAAAAAGCGGTCAAAATTGTTTTTGTCATAACTTTGTGAAATTTCCATCAATATTGATAATTTTTGGCAAAACAATGGCCGAGACGACAAAATTATGTAAAGTGCACTTATATTTCATTTCACCTAATTTATGTCAACACACTACCGTGTGAAACGCAGATGCTCCAAATTGTTGCATAACACTGAGTTGCTGTCTTTAGTAAACGTTGTAACGACTTAATTAATCACATAATAAACTGAAATGTAAATTATTTAGCTGAACTATAAGTAATGTTTGTGTAAGAACTCGCTTGCAAATTATCAGAGTTTATGCTAAAGTGTGTCCTGCATACACGATTACACGGACACAATGGCTTAGATGCAACGCTACTGGCTGATAGCGAAATCAACGATCGATTGATCGAACGGCATTCACTCATCGATCAGACGTTTTTAAGCTCATCAGTCAGCTATTTTGCTGTCTTCTATTTTCACCGTAAAATATTTAATACCCCAAAATTATTAAATCGCGTGGCGCCTTTTGTCGAACTGATGACGCAAAGGTGAGCAATAATCACCACGTATCACCTCGTATATGTAACAATTTGGAGCATCTGCGTTTCACACGGTATTGTGTTGACACAAATTAGCCGAAATAAAAAGTGCATTTTACATAATTTTACCGCCTGCGATTGGGCCATCCTTGTGCCAAAATTATCAACGTTGGTGAAAATTTGACAAAGTTATGATGAAAACAATTTTGAATGTTTTTTTTATTGAGACACGGTGTAATAACCATGAGATCTAAAGTAAACACACAACATTACAAACTAGATGCAAACAATTTTTTTTCAGTCAAACTCTGAAAGCAAACTAAAAATGCACTAACAAAAATTCTAGGGACGCAAGTTTTTTTTGAAACGGACGGCAGCCAGAGGCACATAAATTTGTTAACCCTTACTACCAAGATGGCCGACCGTCTTGGCTAAACAAGCGATGGCAAGGTACACGCAATACTTAACGAATTTGGATGCCGCTGTCCAGCATTCTGTGGCAAAACTGCGGGAGTCCTTTTTTGGGAAACCCTGTTCAGCCGACCATGCTGAACATGCCTAAATCCGCCTCCGATTATTATAATTAAGTAAGTAAGTATACGTAATCTTTTATCAATGCGACAAACAAGCAGAACATTTGGAAATACACAGGCTAGAAAATGAGTGACAGAAAATATAATAGAAATGTAGATAAAAAACAATCACAAAGAAATACGTAGAGACAATATTAACAGTGTTATGATTATTGTTACTGTTGCAGTTGTTGCTGCAACTCGCCTGTTGTTTGATTTTGTCGGAAAAATATTTTTGCAGCAGATCTGCTGTCGGCGTTTGTATCAGCTCCAGCTGCGCGTGCAAATGCTGTACACAAGGTGCACGGAAATCCAGTATTATATACACTATATACTTACAGGGTGTATAATAATAAGTCAGTAACAAACACAGCATAGTTCATTATAAACACTACACGAGCTGGTCTATTCCGTTACCCAGCAAGTCAACCCTCATCCCCAAACTGCCCGTGGGGAAGGAGGGCATAGACGGTAAGGTGGGGGCGCACGTACCTAAGACTCAAACGCCGCGATCGGGGTCCACGACCGTGTGACATAAAAGGCGCCAGAGGGGTATGACAAACATACATGACAGACAAAAAGCAATTGAACTTTCCGCGCAGTAAAGTAAGATTTTTTACGCACGACAAGAGGTACTGCTATAATTATATAGCCGGTCTTGGCCATCGCAATTCTGTCCGTCTGTCACACGGGTGGATCAGTCAAAAACAGTGCAAAAACGCCAAATCTTCATGGTCGGCTGCCAAGAAGACTTCAGATTCAGGATCCGTAAAGCTGTTCCAAAAGTTCGAAAAGCGTCACCCCGAGCGAGGTAAAGAAAATTTGCGATTTCTAACTAATAAGTCGCCGTATCTCAGAAACTGTGCAAGACAGGGCTAAAGTTACTATTAATCACTAATAAGAAGTTGTACACGCGTTTTCAATTGTCACCGAAAGCAATGACTTTAGATGACGTTGAACGCTAAAAATAAGTTTTTTTAAATTTTCGTGCAATTTCGGGTTGCGACACACATTTTAAGAAATCACCAAAGATAGTCTAGGACAACTGGCATGGGAAATTTCCAGCACTAAACATAGTTTAAATTTCGGCCCCCTGCATTAAAGGAATCCTCCGTAGGACAGCGTCAAACTTAGGTACCCCTTTAAAATGCGCGCTTTTCAGCCACTTACACGGTAGCTGATGCGCGATAACGGTTACGCCCTCTAGCGACTGTCGATGCAACGCTACAAAGACTGGCATTCATTATCATCATCGTGTCGAATGTCGATTGCTTGGATCAGTGTGCTTAGATTGGTTCGCAGAGGGCCTTCATACATGCACCGCTGTCACGAGTTTCCTTTGCGTTAGCTAGGCTTTTTTGTTCTGCCAGTCAAAACCGCGAAAGAACTCAAAAAGAAATGTACATACACATTAATATGACGTAAATATAAACATCGGGCTGTGGAATAACACTTTAATTGATTCTTGTCGTGCTTAGTATTACGTTTTTTATTATTTTCTTTCAGCAATGTTTTTATTGGCGTTTTTTGGTGTGTTTCCAATTCAGTCTTATCCAAACAAACAAGGACTACTGTACAAGTACACATTATAAAAGTTAAGAAAAAATAAGAAGTTAAAACGGATTTTTATTTTAAAGATAAAAAACGCTTATCCTCTTTTACCTGACGAATTAACTAAATGCGCTGAATATAATTTTTTTCATATTTATCAAATTTTTGTCATTATACATCGGCCTAAGTTCGCAAATCTAAATATAGAATATGTAATCATGTAAGCAGCACTTTAATTTTTGTATATAAATATTTTAAATCAACGTCATTTTTAACGTGGCAGTCTAACGTTCATGAAAATTGCCAAAAATGTCTCAAAAGTTAAAAAAAAACTTTAAAAACACGTTAATAAAAAGTTTTTGAAAAACGTCTATCTATACAAGTTTACTACAGCATCACTATGGCAATAATGGTAAGTTACTTTGTAGAGAGGGCAATTGATGTCCGAGAGGTCAAGGCCTTTGCCGCTGGCGTGAAAGAATTCCAACATTATTTGCAGCGATTCCATCAGACGACTGGGCAGCCACGCTATCACCTCACGCAGTTCCTAAGACATACATACAAAGTATAAAGCGTGGAAAACACATCTCGAGGCTACGAAGTGAAAGCGTCATCTGCCACTTAACACAGTATTACTTTTCAAGCCATAAGGCCCTTAGCCTTCAGCGAGCCAGACAACAGATTGCACTGCAAGACCACAGACACGAAACTAATGCATCGCACGGTGTGCCTGCTTACGCCCCAGCATTAATCAGTAGTTCATCTCATCCACGTAGAAACGGACAGGCTAAGTTAACGTGGGTGGGTGGGTGGTTATATACTTATATGGTTTACCCGCCTGTTGTAGGTTATCCATCCAAATACTACCCGGGCCCGGCGTTGATTAACTTTATTGACGCAACCAACGACATTCCACTAGCGTATAACAGTTATAAATAAACAACAAGTGAAAAAAGTCGTATAAAATTATACTAGTTATTATGCTGTACACACGTCGTCCGGTTTAGCAAGCACTTCGTCGAATTCTTCAAGGACTTCTTGCCAGATTGAGTTGAGGATTCGCAGGAAATTACTGCGCAGCAGATTGGAGTTGAGAGTCAGCAGGTTGTTGTCCAGATAATTTATCAGTTCTCCAACAGCCTTCAACACGCAAACCCACACAGCTTAATTATTTTGTGCCCATAGGGTAGCGCTGATCTCTGTTTCCTTAGCCCTCAGCCTCTGCAGACACCCGTTTACACTACGAGACCACAGATACAGGGCTAGTGCGTAGTGCAATTTGCCTCTCGTGGATTAAATATTGCGGAGCAAAAAGTTGCAACATTCTGACAGAAAACTGCAAAATTTTGACAAAAAGATATGGGTGCTCAAAATCTGAATTTTGCTTTCAACTTATTGACAAATACTGAGATTTTCAGCCCCAAGTCGTGTTTTTAAAAGAAAATTTTCAACAAGCTAACATTAACAAAGGAGAAAAAGAAATTGCGCCTGCCATCATCAGTGCCACGATTCCACCGTTTCTGTCTATTTGTTGTCGTGCCACGTGATGCATTGTTATGCACATTGCTTGTCAAATTATTTGGCGAGCAAATTACTGCTACACGAATACATCTGGGACCACATTCTCAAACTTCTTAGAAAGAGCTTAAAATTTTTTTTTCTTTTTGGAAAATGCTTAGGAAAAATGCACATTCTCGAAACATTTTATTTAAAAAAAATCTGATCCTAAGAAATGCAAAACGCCGTTGAAAATTCGAATAGGAAATGTTTTCAGAAAATCCTAAGTGTCTATTACTCTATTAGCAAAACCTTAGGAAAGACAAAAATAAATTCCTAGCAAGTTTCCAGAATGTGGCCTCTGCTCTTCAGCTGGTATATTGTAAACTTACGTCTTGCGAACGAGCTCTCTCGGGCGCCCAGCACAAGTGAAACACGAACTTCTTTATGTCTGCTCTCATCTGAAATGCAGAAGTACTATCACAATACTATCATATTACAAAAACCCGTACACTTGCTAGAATTATACAACAAGCGATATTTGACAAAACAAACATAGTTTCAATGTCTTAGACTAGTTACCCGGTACTTCAACACTTCAACGCTAGTTATAACACTCAAAACTGGTAAAGTTAACATAGTTTCAGTTTCTTACCACATTTATTACAAGTGACTATAGAGGCCAAAGCATCGAAGCTAAATCCAAGGCCAGTGGTCTTCGACGCAAGGCCAGAGCCTCGAATTTTTGGCCTCGGGTGGTACTCAAGGAAGAGAACAGGCCTCAAGGACCCCATCTCTGACACAATCACAAAACCACAATTACATTCACACGCACACTTTGCTACAGATATGATCATTATTATGGCGGCCCACTGTCGACATCACGACGCGGTCGTCTATCCCGCCTATAGCAGCACAACCCTAATCACCACCCTTACATCTCTGACTAACCTCTTAAACTGAAATTTATTAGTATGTGAGTAAGTAAGTAAGTTGCATTTATTTGCTAGTGTCAATCACACAAGCATCATTAGCCTACAATAAAAGTTACAGCCGAGAAAACTTTGTGCAAAGCTGACTAAAGTGTCAAACGATGTAGATTTTGTCTCATCCCCTAAGCAATGTTATTTTTTTGCGTTCAGTTGATTTTGCCCGCTGTATTACTAAAAATTTTTTAATCAGATTTTGTGGACAAATCAGAAATTGCCCAAAAAGTTATCAAATTTGTGGACACGACCCGGTTTCATTCTTTCCAGGATTTAGGCTCAGATTGTCTGCAGAATTCTTCGCTGTTAAAACATTGCAGTTATATTTGCCAGGTGGCAGCGCTATTCTCGGTGGTGGAGATTTGAGATATCTGATCGCTTCTAGTCACAAATGTTTAGCCAAGATTCGCCGTGGTTCGTATTACCTCGTCGGCGATGTGGTCGGCTACAAGTCGTAAGCTGTCAGCCATTCGTTCATCTGTCGTCTTAATGACGTCCATAGGACATGCTGACGACGTGTCGAAAGATTCTGACGAAATTTTGTTCAAACCGAGTGCTGTTGGTAACGCCAGCAATGCTAGACGCACTTGTTCAACGCCATTCACCGCCATACACAGCTACACAACGCATCGGATAAACACATTGCTGGCAATAAACATTTTATAGTTTCTGACACTAAAGCAGCAAATACTTTGATATGCTGTTATTAGTTACTATAAAAGCCGCTATTGGTAGATGGATTTCATTTCCATAAATCAAGCGAAATTAGTGAATTAATTTTTATTAATCTTTGTAGCCAAGAAAGACCGCATAAACTGCAGAATTCAAGTAATGTTTGTTGCTATCTTTTGCAAATAAAAGCAAAATACAAAAAAATTTTTAAAATGATGCAGCAGCCTACAGAAACTGTATACTCAAAGCTCACAAATTGCGGACTGTTAAACTAACAATATGCAAGTAAAAAGTTTGATCACATGGCCTACGCTAAATAAAATCAGATAACAAAAGATTGATTATCAATAACTTTAGACTGTTTAAATGTCCCAGACTTTAATTAACTTTTAACCGACTATAGGTTGACTAGAGGTTTATTAATAGTTGTAGTTGTAGTTGTTGTGTTGTAGTTGTTATATTAGTATAGCTGCCTGGTTGGTGACGCCGAACTGTCCGACGACGTTGTCGTAGTATCCTGCCTGTTGTAATTGCTGGTGTACTAATTGCGCGTACGTGAAGCCAGCCTCGCACAACGTCTGTACCAATATGCACGCCAGTGAAAATAATGATATAATTATTATAACCGTCGGTCATTCTCACAAACAAACAAAAAAAACACAAACATTGTGCATTAAAACATTGAAACATCTTAAAAACTAATTATGCATCTGTGCTTAAATGCATGCAATAAAGCAAAGCTAGCTTAATAACAGCTGAATAACTGAGCAAAAAGTTGACTTACTGATAACTAACGCCAAAAATAACTGAAATGAGTGTCGATCATTTACATCATTGTGTTTGGTGTTAAGATAAAATTAATTCTCTGCTCTCTCACTCTTACATTTCCAACGAAAGCTGCGGCGTAAACAGGCACATTATGCGACGAACTAGCCCCGTGTTTATGGTTTCACAGTGTAAACTGGTGTCTGGCTGAGGAATAAGGAAACCGAGATCAACGCCGCCCTATCGGCCTTATGGCTTTGGAAGCATTTTACGTTAACGTTTAAGTCAGTTACGTCTCAGGACCTGCATACGAAATTTCGCATCATCGTATAAACTGATAACGTGTATGACATAGCGTACCTTGGCAGCGGATAGGATGAACTGCTGCAAGAAGCTTGAGTCCGGAAACTCGAAGGATTCTTTCAACGACAGCACCTGAGTAAAACACAAGCACAGCTAAACCTATCAGTCAACCAACCACTCAACCAGTAATATCATCTAGGCCCTATCACCTGCCTTATGGGGTCACACCCAACAGAGGTAAACGCGGCCTCATCTTAACTGACCGGCACTCGATTTTTTTCAAATTAATAACTTAAACGCATTTTTGGGACTTCGTTAGCTATCATATTTTTTAGACCGGGTTTTTGTTCGAACTGTCCTGAAAACATGCGCGTCAAATTTGAAGTCCGTAACTTTAACCGATTTACAGCTATTGTAAGTTGTAAAATGTCTGCAACATTGTACCACGAACATTAATAGTCAAGTGGTTAAAATCTCGTAAATTTGGCGTCCATTCATACTTTACAATGAGGTCCGTACAGTGCGCTTTCAAGTGAAAATGGAAAATTCTTTGGGTGAGCGCGCATGATAAGTTATGGCATAACTTCATCAAATTTAAGAATAATTCAATGCAACTCTGTAATTTGGCGAAAACTTGAACGTCGAATACGCGTGTATATTATGGCTTGAAAATTGTTAATTTTTGAAAAATAAAGTTCAAAAAACTTCAGGGGAGGGGATGAAATTTTCTCACTCACAATGTAGTTACCTGAGCAAAAGTGTAGATGACGTCAACGGATGAGACACTCTGCATCACTTCAGTCTCAGCAGCAGACTCCACCTAGCGAATATATCCAGCACTATCACTAATTTATTTTTACTTATTTGTTGCACATTTTATACACACGTCAAGTCATTCGGCAGCGGCATTCGCATTAGTGAAGAATCGAAGAATCACTTCACAGTTCACTCTACCTGGCGAACATGTGCAGCACTAACACGTCAATGCAGTAGGCTGCATTACAGGTCTCGCCCGTCCATTCCTCCGTCTGTCTGTCACATACGGGTTCCTAACTCCAAAACAAACAAACTTATGAAAAACAAAATTGGCGCGAACGTTGCGCGGGGCAAAAGTAACTGAGGCCTAACTGACAGAATTTCCTAGGTCGTTCCCATGCAAAACCTACGCAAAAAAGTCGGACCTAATGGCCCAGGAAAATGCGCTTTACTAAAAAACCTAGAAAGATGCTGTGACATTTTTTACACAGTTTTGAAAACTAGGTACCTCAGCTGATTTGTAGCTCAAATATCAAAGGTCAGGGTTTTAATTAGGTTGCATAATGACATATATAGCTAAGCGTTCGTACTGTGTCCATCACTATGGCTCGATGTACACGCTGCAGTACGACATATCTCAGCACGTTCAGCCACCTTGTCACGTGACCCGTGAACACGTGATCAACGCCCAGTGACGTCAGTTTACCAGCATCACTGCACACATGGGCACAAATGCATGCAAGAGTGAATTTAATCTGTACCAAATTGTTTCCTAAAAAGACAAAAATAAACTGAACTAAACTAAAATCCCGCTAGTATTAGCTGAATAGGTGTCACACCAGTTTTCACACTTAATGAAGGATTTTCAGATCCAAATTTTGTATCTTTATACGAAAATTTTGCTACAAATTTTTTTGACAAACTGAAATCTAGAGGGCATAACTCCATTCCCTTTCTCTTTACAACGACGGCACTGCAACTATTATCATGGAATATCATACGAAACCCAGCCGTTGATAGGATGGGGCCGACCATACGCTGGTGTTCGAAGGCCAGCAAATGTGAATGTATTTTTTACTGATATACCAAACTTCACATCTGATGTAACTTCGGGCGGGCAACAGCGTGTGTCATAGGTGCAACCATTAAAGTACGGTTGGCCAAAAATGATATAAGCCTAGAGAACGTATAAACGTACTATGGAGCAAGTCGTTGCTGTAGACGCATGAAATCAGCCAGTGCGACGTAGAGATTCAGCACTGGCTTAATCATACCCACTTCCAGCCACAGCGACAGTGAGTCATCAATAGCTCGCTCTGATACCATCCCCAACAGTGTGCTCAGCTCCTTACTGATGTCTTCCGCCAGCTACACGTCAAACAATTACTATCGTAATTTACTCTTATTAACAGTAATATCAATAAATTAATTCATCAATAAATCAATGAATCAATTTGTTTACTGACATCACATATAACAGCTTGTAGAATAACGAATATAGCAGTAACTTGGTAGTATGAGAATTAAGACGACGGACTTGTGATCGCAAGATTGTGGGTTCAACTCCCGGTCGAGTTGCTATCAGGCGGTTACTACATGGACGGGTGACTGTCTGCAGTCAGGTAAACCATCCAGGTACATAACCAACACCAATGTCAACTCAGCCTTTCATCCCCCAGAGTACGTAAATAGAGTACCAGCCTGTATGGCTGGGGTTGAAACGGGAGTGTTCACCTGTGTCAGGTGACAGGTGACACTGTGTGATCCCATATGGCAGGTGAGGCTTCGTAGCTCTAAGATGGATGAACTTTATCGTTTAACCATAACAATAAGCAGATCTAGTAGCAGTAGTAGTTGTTGTTGTTGTTCTTGCTGCTGCTGCTGCTGACCTGTCCGTATGTTTCGCGGTATGAGATGCCAAAGAAGTCAATATCCAGAACTCTGCAGCACAGAGACAGACAACCAATCTATTGATACTTCAATAAACACTTTGCTTAAAAACCTCCCACCTTGTCATTGGGTAGTGCAGCGACACGTTTAAGATGTGGTGGGATCTTTAACGACAGTTCTGTTGCAAATTGTCTGCTGCATGTGCCATTAAAAGAATTTTGCAAATCGATCTCTACGTGGCAAAATATGGACAAATGACAAAGTAGGACGTTTTTCGAAACAAAGTGTCGATCATTAACAAAAATTCTGAGCTAGCGTTCCTTACCCTCACCGAAATTTTGTCATAACAACTTAAAGACTTTAACATATGGTGAAAAGCCGAAGTCTCTATCTCACATGGGCTTGAATCAGTACCGGGTCGTGACAGACAGACAGACGGAGAGACAGAATTACGATAGCTAGTATGCACTCAGCATTACGTGCTATTGCACGTAAAAAATCATAGCCTAAAATCATTAGCAGGATCTGTGGTAGTTAATTTATAGTATAAAATATAAAATAAAAGCGAGAGAATGGAGGAATAATATACAAACTGTGCGAAGACGTCACTGTAAGCGCGTTGCGCTGAAACGAGTGAATTTGTCAGTTTATTCAACATCGTCACATAACCGTCAATCAAAACCTCGTGGTCCTCACCGCCCTGTACGTTAGCACACACAGAGTCACAGGCACAGCGACGCACAAAATGCAAACGCAATAAAATTAATAACTCGAAATAATTTCACTTAGATAATGTGCCGCGTGTCAAGACAGCATAGAAATTGTGTCTGATATAGGCCTACGCAGTCAAAAAGACTGTCAAAAGCAATGTAATATGGTATCTAGGCGAGTTCATCTGTGTTACGGATGGGTTCAAGGCCAACATTTTCAAGACCAAGGCTAGTGGTTTGCGATGCCAAGGCCATGATTTTTTTGTCAGTGAAGACCCCATTCCTGCTACAATCCGCAGGGTATGTCGTATCAAAGAAGGCATGAAGTGGCGGGAGTAACCTGCAATAGTTTTGAGTGGCGTGTTGCCTGTAGACGCTGATAACGACTTGCACTTGCCTTCTACACGTGCAACAAAAACAACGACAACAACAACAACAACAACGTTAAATACGAACTACTGTCTATACAGGATACATGCACAATAACAATACGAGACATTTGTAAACAAAAGCAGAATCTAAATCAACCGTAAAATACCGTATTGAATGATGTCTGATAAAACTGTGTATAGGCCTAGGTTTTGACACGGTCTGCACGTGTAACGAGGCATATTACACTGTATACCTGTTAAAACGTTCTTATTTTATGGCCATAATTGACGGCGTGTTCTGCCTGGACGCAGGGTGATGAACAAACGCTAGACGCTAACAGACGTATATAAAACACATTAGTTTCGTTTAATGTTATTTAGAGGCTAAATGTCACAAATTGTATTTTCCAGAGTTCAAATAGTTTCGTGATGTGTCCGAAACGTCTTAGAAGCATATTATCACAAGTCGCTGTAGGTGACAAAAATAGTCTGCATATTAACGACTCTGTTTCGGACTTCCGCTTTACAACAGAAAAAAATAATAAGTCAAGTTGGACAAAGAAATGTTGGTGGTTTATTCTTGGTTCTATATTTTTTCTTTCTTATTTTTATTTCTTTTTAAATTTTTGTTTACTTCATAGCGTGCAACGTCAATATAAAATTGCTATACACGCCTTGATGGTGGCGATGATTTCAGATCTGAGTTCTTTTTTAAACACGCAGCAATGTCTGAAAACTGGACTCTCATAGAGGTTCTGTAGAAAACTACACACACAGACAAACAGACACAGACACATGCGAGTTACAGCAACATCAGCGTTTGATTCAAAACACATTTTAAAAAAATTTTCTCGACCCTACAACAAACTAAAATAGAGAGCAATTAGTTGTTAAAATGCGGTTTAAAGCGGTGTATGTTAAGAAGCCATCGCAAGTGAAAACGGGTGTTATAAATTTACAACAATTTTTCAGCAAAGTTTTACAACAAGGGCGAGGTTGGCTAACTGATTATTCGATCACAAAGTTCAATATACAGCTTAGGCCAAAAAATTTTTTCCAACTTGTTTTTGTCAGAACTTTATCAAATCTTTACCAAATTTGATAATTTTGGCACACACATGGCCGAAGCAATAGAATTATGTGAGGTATACTCAATTTTTCACCTCAACTATTTTATGTCAACGCAATACCGTGTAAAATGCAGGTGGAAAATAAGTTTACCTCACCTAATTCTATCGTCGTGACCAAAAAATATCAAATTTGGTGGAGATTTGACGCTGTTCAGACAAAAACAAGTTAGAAAATTTTTTGGCCCATTTTGTATTTAATTTTTTTATTATATTTAATATTTAATATATTTAATTAATCTTGCATACATTTTGACTTCATACTGCTAAAGTTTGGGCTCCGTGTTTTCTACACTGGCTGCAAATTTTGGTTGGATTCCACTCTTAGAATATATTTTGGGTGAATCTGCAGAAAACAGAACTGTGGCCACTTTGAGACCACATCTCTAGCCAACTAAAGTGTATGGGAGTGTGTCGTAAGCTCCCCCAGTGGGCTCCAGGGTGAAGCTACAACTGAAAAAAACGAGTTTTGGTGCATTTTGCGCACAAGAAACAAACATAGACTAGGCTGAGTGTTCACGTTTACTATATAAACAATTTCAACCAAGCTTCGGTTTTAAACAGAATCGCACGTCTTACAATGCAAGCGATTCCGCATACAGCTACTTTTTTCTCCGTACCATTGTCTGTCTGTCTATGTGTCTGTCGTCTGTCACATTCGTGCTGGTGTCCCCACTTAAACCGTTCGACGAATTTTGATGCCATTCAACATTGTGTCACATTGGGGTCCTTGACGTTCAGGGAAACGGGAGATTTAAAGGTCAAACCCCTAGCCAATGCATGCAATTGCCAGTCCTATGCTGCCACATGCGTGTATAGACCTATACGTATTCATAATTTGCCGTGATTTAAAAATTTGTATTAAGTTCGCTTTTGCAGTATCTGATCTTGCACTTGAGAACACCGGCCCACCCACTTAGTATAGGTTAGACCACACTCTAAGTGGGTAAGTCAGTATGCAGCTGATGAAAACTGTAGCAGTGCAAGGCAATCGTGATTGAATTTTGTATATTATAAATATTATAACTGTGCCGCTAATAAAACTGACGACAGCGCTAGCCAATGGGTCTCTTCGGCGGTTGAGCAATTAAACAAAACTTTATGTAGGCCTATGAAGCAGAATCACTGGACGGTTTAATAGCGAGACGTTAAGCCCCTCAAGAATTTCTGAAATAGCCAGCATTATGTAGCGTTATGTTGTAACCCTGAAAGACATCTCGCCATCACTTGCTGACAGCCAGGGTGATATACTGGTAGAAGAAGTACAAAAGGCCGTGAAAAAATTGAAGAACAACAAAAGTCCAGGAAATGACGGGATAACAGGCGAAATGATCAAACA
>Ga0209367_1007341_pt1 | contig 15193 bp, 10 predicted proteins | sample WorMetLIZISLAND2_FD_187412 | JGI IMG/M metagenome (GOLD analysis project Ga0209367, IMG submission 187412) | Marine gutless worms symbiont microbial communities from Max Planck institute for Marine Microbiology, Germany - Olavius geniculatus... ... | reverse complement strand
GTTAAAAAATCTATAACCTCGTCGTTTTTCAACAGAATCACATTTTACTTGGCCGTTAGATGTAGAAGGTTTCGGTAAATAAAGCTGTAAAATTTTGTATTAAAATCCCAAACGGTTGCTGAGAAAACAGCGAAAAAATTTAGGGGTCCACTTTTTCTGCCGCACCCTGTACATAAACGTATAGCCTATGCTTAAAATGAAATTCACTAGAATTAAGCCTCTGTAATATCAATAAACACAACACATGCGGACTACGTCTGCAAGGTAGGCGTATCATAAATTACATTTTCGCACTTACAACTGCCTGCACTGCAGCAGTAAACGCTTAGACAGGGGCCTAAAACATGAACACTATAGTAAGCTTATACACATTACGGCACATCTCTTATTAAGCGTTCGATCGTGCGGGGTCCACATTTTACTGGTTCGCAGTTTACCCATTGGTTGGTCCACAAGTCCGCAGGTCCACACTTTACCACAGCCCCGGTCAGCTGTATGTATAGAAAACGACAATGACGTACACGGCCTGTCGTAAACAAATACGAAAACGTAAATTCATGGATGAGATTGGCGATCTCAATGTAGTCATATTGCTAGCTTGAGATCGGCTGTTTTGTTAGTTGTCATCACCTCTCCAGCATAATGGCACTAGGGCACATGCACAGTGGGCGATGTGAACAGTTTGCCGATAAAGGTCATTACTGCTGAATGTTTAAAGCTCTAACTAGCCTACAAACGTTGCGAGGCACATATTATGCAATCTATCTTATTTATTGCACTTTAAGAAAGCCTACAGGAAAAATTAGTGATCAAAGCATGATGATAGTCTATAGGCCTATTGAGGTCACGGATCACTCCTAGCTGGCATGAGATCTTACACAGGGAATAGTGATCTGGATTCTGGAGCTAGTTGCAAATGTCCTGCAATTTGACAGTGATCTCATCAGCGTCGTTTTCTAGAATGAGATGACAATCTTATTGTAGAATCATTTCTACAACGAGATTGCCGATCTTAGGATGATGATGGGTTTAGCTTAAAGTATTTTGATCTTATTCCAATATTTCATGCTAGCACGAAATATTACACAGTGATTAATGAGCTAGTCCTGCAAAGCTCCTGAAATTCCATGATGATATCATCTAAGCATGAGCATTATTTTCTAGAACGAGATTGGCAATTTCATATTGTAGAATATTTTCTACAATGAGATTGCCGATCTCATTTTAGAACTCTCGCCTGGCACAAGATCGTACACAGGGAGTGTCGTCCAGTGGCAGAACAGCCATGCTGACCAATCACGGGACCTGATCTGCGGCTGTCTTATCCTAGCAATCCTGCTGGTGCTTATGGCGAGAGCTAGCACTAGCCATTCGTAAATTTCTATACACACGGCCGAGTATGATTGCAGTATTTTTTACCACCCTAAAATCTCAAATGTTTAGTTTGTCTTACGTCTGTAGACTTTCCTGTGAGACCATCATAGGTTACTTGGGTCTGTACTAAAAATCTGTCAAACCTGGAATGTAGCTGCAAACTTTCAACAACAGCTTTCTGAAACATGTATTCATTTCTGACTTGACATCAGTGGACACAGATAGCAGCTACAGTAGTTCATATGCTTGAAAACCGCATGACATCGCGGGACTCCATGAAAAGATTGCATTTGCACAAGGGGTGCATACGTCAGATGCTTAACTGTAGGCCTACGTCACTCATGTTGTCAATGTTTCAGTGCCTGCACATTTATTCACGGCCATTCGTTCTCAGATTCTTCACTGGCCAAGTTTACAATCAATGAATGGATTAAATATACCGGTATAAGCAATCTTATAACCAATATAAGCAATCTTTCTCTGCACTGCCTTATGCAGTGCAGTGTGCAAAATGTGGCAGCAGTGACTCCACGGTGGAAATTTCTGTGAAGTTTTTGTTCGTCACAACTGTTCGCGTGTGGCCGTGTGAACATGCCTAATTTGCCTACACATACGGCCGGCCGTTTGTATAGTCACTGCGAATTATTACATTTCACCTTACAGTATTTGTGTAATGCTAATTACTTAGCCCACAGTTCTTGTTCCAACATAGTATAGGCAGCATCGAGTGCTGATTGCCAGGTTTATGGCCTTATATCATGCATTTTGTATTGTTACTGCACTATTTTACCACATGGACTTTGCATACAGTCAGGTTGTAATGTGTAGTTTTTTTAAACCAGTTTGAAAGTAGTTTGGAACGAGATCTCTAGCCTGAAAAAAGTTCTAGTTGAAAGGATATTTCTACTTTTAACCCAGATTTTTAACCCACCAATTTTAGAGATTTTGCTGTTAAACCATAATGAATAAAGAAAAGAATTCTGCTTATCTGTATTGTTATAGTGATGCAGTAATTAGTCTCTGTCAGGACGTTGAATCCTGTTATCTGTTGTTTTTGACTGAGACCAGTATGTGTGACACGTCAGGTAAACCAACGTTAACAAAAGACGGCCACACCGTGCGGACAGTGAAGGTTGCCGATCGGACTGGGGCCATTAATATGTCTGTCTGGGATGAGACTGGAGAACAGCTTCAGACGGGTGATATCTGTCGTATTACCAAGGGGTATGTTTATACAATGTGACAGTACTGTATATCACATCACACATACATCATCTAACAGACATTTTTTCACTGCCATAAAACTTCAAATAAAGTACAAGTTGCCTTGACCTTCAACCTTTATCCAGGACCCGACATTTATCCGAGACCCAACTTCTATAAGTTTAAGTTACCTCGACTCCCGGGGCCTACTGGTATTTTGCTCTATTTCAGCAGAATGAGAAAACTGTTGTCTCCTATGTAACGCATATATCGGTACCCTAGTCTGTAGCCTGTATCTGGGACCTAGCTTATATTCGAGACCTGGGTTGTCAGGGTGGCCACTCTTCTGGAAAACCTGGAAAAGTCAGGGAATTGAAAAATGGTCAGGGAAAATGAATTATTACAATTATTCAGTTGCCGCGAGTATTGTTTAGAGAGAAATATGCTACAGTGGAGTTCTTTACTTGATAAAGTTGTTCATCAGATGCTGTTCTGAAAGAAAAATTGCATTTCTTACATGCAGGTAGAGTTATGGCATTTACTTACTTATTACTTTTTGGAGAATGTAGTTGTCATAGATATGTTAGAGTATATATGAGTGTTGCAGAGAGAAATAAGTGCATTTTTTTTATATCACTACTGTTGTGCGGGGCGATACTCCGTCTGTTCCCTTAAAATGTCTGGGAAAGTCAGGGAAAAGTCGGGAAATTTGATCATGACTGGAGCATGTCTACCCTGGCTTGTAATTGGGACTCAACTTCTATTATTACACATTATCTTGACTATCTGGGCCCACCGGTATTTGACCATATTTTCAAAGAATCAGAAAACTTGCCTCCTATGTATCATATGTGCCAGTATCCTTGTCATGTCTCTTGTATCTGGAACCCATCCATAGACCTCTATGGATTCAGCTTGTAACTGGCACTCAGCTTCTATTAGTACAAATTATCTTAACTCCCAGCTCTTGGCCGGTGTATACCTGGGTATACCCAGGACCCACCATTTAATTGTTGGGAGCCTTCTGTTCAAAGTTTCATGGTATATATAAAATTTTAACAGACCGTTATGTTTTCTGTGTTGTTATATTTGAGTCTTTTTATTTACACAATTAGGTATGCATCTGCAGTGCTGGAGATGGCATTTTTCAATGATTTCTGTAAAGGTTAAACTTTTTGTTTCGTTATTATGTGTATGTGCAATTTTGCCTGCAAAGGCCATCCCCGAAATTACCTATATTGTGTCGGGCGGGACGCTAAACCCTACTAACTCACTTACTCACCTTATTTATGAACAGGCTTAACAGGCTATAAAAGGGACCTTACAATTTATATAACTAAAAATTTGGCTACTGATGATTCAGATAGAAAATGGAATGTATTTATGAAGTTATCTTGACATGTTTTTGGGGTGGGGACATAGTGTACCAGATATTTTTTTTTGGTTTAGTTGAATCACTTAGTCAGTTCAGTGTGAAGTAGATATGATGCATTACTGCTAGGGATGTGACGAAGCTGGCAAATATTTGCATTCGACGAATGCAAATATTAAATTTACTATTCGTCGAATAGCGTGTACGAATGTGAATAGTTATTCAGCCTCAGGGAAACTTCACTACACCTGTATTTGAATAAAGCGAAACATCCAAAGTGGTTTTTCAGTAATTAGTCAGAAAAAAATCAATATCTAAGTCAAAGTTCAATTAAGTCAATCAAGTTCCATTAAGAAAATAAAACATCCAGAGTGTTCTGTGTTTTCTTCAGTCAGTATCATCTATCTAAAGTTTAGTTAAATCCAGTCAAGTTGCACAAAATGAAATATTCACATTTGACAGAAGTGCCATCAACTATTCGTCGAATATCGTATAACTGAAAAGTGCTCAGTATTCGCATGTTGTCGAATGCAAATACAAAGTTCGTCGCATCCCTGATTGCTGCAAACAAAAAATGGTCTGAAATGGAATTATGTGTTATGCAACTGGTGGTGTTACTGTTATGTGTGCCCACTGTGTATAGGTATGGCTCAATTTTCAAGGGCTGCCTGACATTGTACGCCGGAAAGGGTGGCGACATACACAAAATTGGAGAGTGCGTTTGATCTTAAGAGTTTTGACTAGTAGATCTGTGTTTCTCATTATCTGATTGTTCTGACTTGTTCGGTTTTAAGTAGAGAGTGCATGTTAACATTTATTCACAAGATTAATCATAAATATAAAATTTTAACGATGAAAAAACAACCAAATCACTAAGTCACTTTGGTGTAGAGTAGACGTGGTGCATCTTTGCAAACGAAAATCTGAACATCCAGATCGGCCTACAATACTGGATGAAAAACACTCACTACACCATTTGTGATAACTGTTAGCTAAATAACTGATGCTGATTCTGAGCAAAAATGTGCCATGATCGTAAGTTAGCTTTTAATTGAGTTTAACAATAGAAAAATTGGAATTAAAAATTTAACAACAATTAAGTTTAATTGATGTTAAATTTTTAATGGTTAACTGCAGTGTGATTTAAGTTTCACCTTTCATTTTCATTTCAGTTTCTGTTTTGTTTTTACTGTGAAATTTAAGTTTTAGTTTCATTTCCATTTTAGTTTCCGTTTCACACTGTCTTTTTTCGTTTCAGTTTTCGTTTTCACCCGATCAGACGCAGTTAGAATCAGAATCAAACATGCAGTATAAGACATGAGAAAATAAAACATATAGGCCGGAAAGACTTAGCTTTGTAGCTGGAAGCAATCTGTGCATGATGACCGTTTGTTTGAAGCAACTCTGAACGAATGTTATACTTTGTGCTTTAAACAAATTCTGCCTATTGCTCTGAAAACAACTTATGCAGATGAATAAAATAGCTCAGTTTGTTTTTTGCCAGTTGTCCAACATGTCCATGACAGAATTTGTTGCTCATGCCGTCCACAGCACGACATTTTAGCATCAAATGAAAAATATTCTTATATAGACGCTCTTGTTTCTGTCCGCAGATCGCGTTCGTTGTTACAGATGAGTGACACAACAGTGAAAACTTCAGATGATGTCATGTTGGCAGTCATCCGCTATTGTAGGCTAGTGCTAATGGTCAAATAACGAGCTTTGGCGTTGGCGTCTGTTGGTCGCTATTAATTGTATGTCTGTCTTTCTTGGATGATGCCTCCAGCGACTCAACGACAGTATTTCTGGATGATTGATGGACAGAGCAAAGAATTGGACTACACAACTTCACCAGCTTTTGATGCAGTCGTCAAGATACTGCGCTGCCAGGCTGCAGTTGTTATCACTGACCAGATATGTCAGCATCATTAGATGTGTTTGACGTCTTCTAGTGACGCGCTGGCGGCGGCCACTGCGTGCACATAGAACCATTCTCCAGACTGACGGGTGCTCACTCACACACTCACTCACTTACTATAGTCGTTAACACTATAGGCCTACTGACAACAGGGACCGTGGGATGTCACGCGGTGATAACGGCTGGTGTTAATTACACTGGCAGATGATCAACTATTGCAGTCGCCTGTCAAGTAAGCAACGTCTGTTGCTAACTTTAAATGCGTTGCCAGCTCATTTCAGCTTCCGTTTTTGGCTTTTCCGTGTCCGTTCTATTGTCGTTTTGGACTTTTTTGTTACCGTTTCGTTTCCGTTTTTACTGACATTTTCGTTTCCATTTTCGTTAATGGAATCTGTTTAAATCTGTTTTTGCGCATTTCCGTTTCTGTAAATTACACCAGTTAACTGTCAATTTTTTGGCATAAGAGGTTTATCTTCGAGTGGTGTGTGGGACCATAGGTTCGATATTTTTATGTCTGTGATAAATATAAGAAAGTTTCTATTACTGAACATTTGTAGTTATTCTTTTTGACACTTTGTTGATAGCTTACTGTATGTTTTCATGGTTGTAGATTTTGTATGGTGTTTTCAGAAGTTCCATTTATGAGTGAACCTAATCCAGAGTATCTGAAAGTGGTAATGTGTTAGAGATATCATACATGTGGAATTTAGTTATTATTATCATTAAATGAATCTTTTTTTATCTCTAAGGCATTGGTGGTTATTTTAATTATTAAGTAAGTAAGTAAGTAAGTATGTGCATATTTAAAGTGCACAGTGTCAGCCAGTGGCCGAATCTGAATCAATTAACATAGGAATTAGGCATATTGATGCAGAATGTTTTTTGTCTTTTGCTGTGCTTATTTTTGCCAGTCTAATTGCAATATTTTTGTGATTTCAAGAGAAATTTGTATAAGCTAGGATTGATGGTCACCTGTACTGTAGGAGCAAGACTGAATAGATGACAGAAGACACATTTCTCAACTTTGACATTCATACTGTTACAACAATAAAAAATAGCAGTTCAGCACTATGACTAATAAGCAGTACGTAGTTAGCAGTGTGTACAACAGCAACCCATGCTCAAAGCATATAGAACTTCAAAATTGTAAAATTGCAAGTTTTCATATTCTACTTAAACAGCAGAAGACCAGGTATCAGAGCACAAGTTTTAACATAAGATTAGGCTCAATATGCTGCCAGCTTGTGAGGATGGGTAACATATGATGCTATAAAGTGAACTGAAGGATGTGGCTGGGAACTTGGTACTGTAGTGGTTTTGACATTGCACTTATGATCACGAGGTCGTTGGTTCAACTCCCACTCGGATCGCTACCATATGGCCACTACCTGTCTGTGGACAGGCAAACCATCTCGGCATATAACCAACACCAAGGTCAACTCAGCCTTCCCCTCCGTGGTAGATAAATCAAGTCCCTGCCTGTATGGCTTGAGTTATGGTGGGGCACGTTCACCTGTATCGGGTGGCAGGTAATGCTGTGTGATCTCATATGGCAGGTGACACTCGATAACTCTCAAATTGGCCCATTCCATCTAAAGAGTTGTACCATTTTTCCATTTGACTGTAGCCGGAGGGAGGAGATCAGAAGAGCCAGAGGCGGAGTCCCACAGAACAGCCATCGTCAGCGGCAGCTAACAGCTCAGTTATGGCAGCTGCTTCAGCTGCTGAGCAGCACCAGTCAACAGCTGCACAGCAGCAGAATCCCCGACAACCAGCGCCTCCCGGCTTTCACCCCCCACAGGGTATGTCAAGCCCTTGTGTCTCCAGCGGCATCGTGGGTGGGTTATAAAAGTAGGCGAGGGTGTTAAGTTGCAATTTTGTGACACAGACACTTTTAATCAAAATTAATGATTGATTAATCACAGTTTTTTTTGTAAAGTAAGCTACCGTGGAGGTATTAAGAAGAATTAATCATGATCAGCTGTTGTAGTATCCAGATCTTTGCTGCAAGTTAACATACTTTACTTGTGTTATTCTTTCTGTGTCTCTGCTACCATTACCAGACCTATATTTTTCCACTTCTTCATCTATTTTATCCAATATTTGGTTATCCGTTGATCTTTATTATGCTGTCATCCTAACAGAACTGAACTGACCAATGGGCAAGCAGTAATGCACCACCCATTGGTCATTTCAGTTGAATTCAGTTAGGTCGCCATGAACGCACCTTAACTGGCTGCTTACAGTTCTTGCTGCCGGTCTGGTAATTGGTTCTTTTACTCAGAATTTAACTTATTCAGAATTGCTTCACCCATACCATATATCCATTCTTGTGTTAAATATGCATGCTTCCTGTACTGGTTGTAGTATTTTTGTTCAGCACGATGTGTACCAAGTATGGCTGATTTAATGTATTTATTATGTCGATTTTTGTAGGTAACCCAGGTGGTATCCAGTCACAAGGAACCGGTCATGCATATAGCAGTGACCCACAAAGAATTAGGTCATTCGGGCAGCAGGCGGTTCCCAGTAGTAATAATGGATTGCGACCAATGAAACGCAGTCGCTAGCGAATTATACTGACATTTTCTAATTCTTATCAAGCAGGTTTAAAAGTCACCAGTAAGTAAGCTTTCGCATCCTTTGGTCGACATGACTGTTTCTTATAAAGAAAAGTGAGTACACTATTAGGCCCGACTTGGTACCACAGGGTAGCTATCGGACTACACTATTTGCTAGGGCAGTCAGTTTTCCAGTAAGCCGTACTGTTTCACCACAGTACATGCATTACAGACAACAGAAAGAACCGCGTGAAAAGGCGTGACTTTTAGCATGGTCGGCCAAAAATGCACACTCGGAAATTTGGCTAAATCCGAGGTAAAGTGCAGCGATCCAGGATGTGATTTAACAAGTGGATAGAAATTAATCTCTCGAGTCTTAATGCATGTTTTGCACATAATGCCTCATAAACCCACTCGCAAGTGGTTTATTATAAATTATATCAAGACTGCTGATGGTCCAGAGTGATTTCTCAAACCAACAAACTTGCCAGAAATGTCCAATATAGGTGTGGAGTGAGTTTTGTTCAGCTTTGCTGTGGGCATACAGTCTAAAGGAACTGTGGTGGAACATTAAACTAGTCTGGTCTGCTGGCTGCAGCAGCATCGCATGTTAAAAAAGTAGGCGGGGCACGAAAATTGAATTTTTCTGACAGACTGGGGCAAATTTCCGACAGAGGAAATCGTGCCTGGAACATTCTAGTTTCACATCTAAATTTCCGTAAACTGGGTTTAAGCCCCAAATTTTGCAATTTTGGACAAAAGTTTTCTGACAATAAGATTTTCCAACAGCCAAAAATTTTGGTTACTGGTTTGATCATCTAGTGCATTTCACATTCTTTTAATAATCTGCATCCACATACAGTACACTCGTCAATACTGTTTTCACAAAATTTGTACAACAATGCAGCCGCATGTACTAAAAGTGTGGTAATGTACAACATCAAACAGAAGCTCCTGGCTTCTATTAGTACAAGTTGTCCAGTTTGAATTTTTACAACATCAGCAACATGCCATACACACTGACAACTTTAACATATGGAACACCCAGTGTTGTGTTTGCAGCAAGTATAGTATGACTGATGTATACATTATTGTAGTTGACAAATTTTAGCACAAACTGATTATATGACAGATAGATTTCTTATATCTACACGCATAGTCTCTGATCTTGTATATTTGTCCATACTATTAGCAGCAAAATCTAGCCCAGGGACTCTAGTTTCAGACAAGATAAGTTTTATGCGAATATTTGCATGGTTGCTTAGAAAGGGGTATCAAGCAAAATGCGTTGAATGAAAACAGCTACAACACACATATGCATTGGTTTCCCAACCCATACAGTTTTATCTGCCACCCGTCACAGGATGGAAGGCCGAGTTGATGTTGGTTATGTACATAAGATAGTTTACCTGTCTATGCGGCCAGCCACAACTATCATAAAAGTTCAAACAGAGTGAGTGAGTAAGGTTTAACAGTCATTTCGGGTATGGCCTTTTCAGGCAGAATGCACAAAATCACAATAACAGAACAGCAGGTTTAACCTGCATATACTTAGTGGCCGCTGTTTTGATCTGTAACTGTGTTAGCCCCCTAATATGTTTATATTATTTTAACTTTTTTAAACTTCAGATCCTTGACGTCATTCACTATGAAATGCTTGGCTGGTCTAGGCACTAAATACTACACTGAACAACAAATGAGCTAGATGCTGTAATTTATAAGTTACTATCCAAATAACACAACCATTACTTACTGCATGCCCAACATGAAGACATGAGCACGTTGAAAATAAACACAAATTTATCTGAAAATAAACAAAAATTCAGTCTTCACAGTTTTGATTTTATCTTGTTATTTGTCAAACTTAATTTGGCAATTGGCACCATTTGAATTGCTGCAATATGCCTCTGTACTGTCTGTCTTGCTATTGAGTCATCCAACATTTACACAAACGAGCCAAATTTAAGCCTTCAGATTAACAGTTGATATGAAAATTCAAGCACCAGCTGTATATATGATATTCAGCATATGTAATTATGACATTAGTACAGGGCACAGTTTTACACTTACCTCAGGGAACTAGTTTAGTTTGTCCTTTTCTGAAATTACACCACCAGCAATACATACACGAATACAGGGATGTTTACGATATTATGCAAATGTGGCAGAAAAAACTCACCACTAGCAATGGATCTCACAACATCGTAACTTGGCTAAACAATAAACACCAGCAGCAACGCAGCATCTTGGGTTAAAAAGGAAGCAAGGCAGGATGTTGCAAATTTCCGACAGACAGCTGCAAATAACTGACAGAAAAAATTATGGGTGCTCAACACCAAATGGAAAAAATAAAGATAACTGAAGCTAGAGAAAAAAAACTGAAACAAGAATGAAAACTAATCTAGATTTTTGTGCAATCCGTTCTTAAAGTGAAATTAGACAGTAAATACAATATTTAGCGGTGCAGTGCATTGAAACAAAAATTCAGTATTTTGTCGTTAAATATTGCTGATGTGCTTCAGACATGAAGTTAAGAATAGCCTTTGTCCGAGCCACGATTAAGTCAATCAACAGTTATTAAGAACAATACTACGTGGTGATGTAAAAAAATTATGACTCGCAAAACATTTCATTTTATCAGTTAACTGTTAACTGACTGATTTAAGTTGTGAACATAAACTGATGAAGGGAGTAGTCCACACAAAGGATAAGTTTTTACACGGAACTAAAAATATGATGTACAAATTAATCACATCCAATTACAAAATCATACGTCTATGAATTGGTGCTATTATACAATGTATACATCATAACAGGGCTACTGTACAGATATACATGGACTTCAGGCTTTTTTATACCACAAAAATGTTGCACACAATGAAAATCATGGCATATTTGTCCGAGTAACATTCCCGCAGTAAGAACACGGTGGCCTATTTTCCAAGAATATGGCGCATCTGGCGGTTCTGGTCGCGGATTTTCGTGTCAGCGCGTTCCACCTTTGGTGCAATTTGGTCGAGTTGATCATTCTGTGCACTGATTTCATCTCCGAGACCAACAGCAAGATCCTTCAGGCGATACACACCAGTCGACATTTGTGCTGAAGCAAAATTACAACACACGCACACACGAATAGACATTAATATAGGGTTGCCAACTTGCCACACTTTTTCTGTCCAGGATCATCAAAACGTTCTTCACAAAACATTTTTCCAGGACCTTCTCCATGCATGCCAACGTAAATATGAATACAAACAGCAGTTACTTCCTGTGTGTACAATGCACACACAGGGTGGCCACTCAGTCATAATCAAATTCCCTGACTTCTAGACATTTTAAGGGAACAGACGGAGTATCGCCCCTCGCAACAGTAGTGATTGTCTATTGGCAACAACTTTAATTATTTTCCAGAGAATTAACAGACAAAATTTAGTGCAGTTTAAACAATAAAGGCAAACAAGTGGCTTACTGGCACCACAAATTTAAAAGTAGAGCAAAGCGAGCAGAAAAATGGAGTTGAACGCAGATATTTAACCAGTAATGAACAGTTTTGGGACACTTTCCCTGACTAGATTTTTTCCCTGACATTTCCCTGACACGTCAAATTCCCTGACATTTCCAGGTTTTCCAGACAAGAGGTTACCCTGCACACAATTGTTTATAAGGTGTATGGAATGTAAAATATTTCAAAATTTATCTCGTAAAATGTAAGTTAGTGCTACAGCAGTGCTACATGTTGTTTATTTTAAACCTCCAGTTAATTCATCAACAATTCAGTATTTTCATTTTCCGCAATCAAGCTTACATTCAGCACTTTTTCAGGACCTAAAAATCAGGAAAAAATCCAGGACTTTTCATCAAAGTTATTGTAGTAGTAGTTGTTGTAGTTGCACTAATAGAAGCTGGGTATCTATTACAACAACAACTACAATAACCAGAGGCGCGTTTCGCACTTTTTTTTCTCTGAGAATCTCAGATATTCTAACTTAGAAGCGCGTTTCGCACTTTCTACTTCTCTGAGATTATCTGAGAAATTGTGAGCAAGATTTTCCTTTGCTACGTTATGCTAGCTCCGCCCACTTGAGTTACATCATCTAAATAGACAAAATTGGCTAGCAGAGAATTCTATGTTAGAATTCTCAGATAATTCTTACTTGCGCATTTCACACTTTTCGTGAGAACTAGTGAGAACAACTGAGCCGTAGAAGTGAGATTCTCAGAGAAAAAAAGTGTGAAACACGCCTCAGGATGGCCGATGACGAACATGGACTACAACTACTACAATGCTACTACTAACAGTACTATATCCTAAATCCTCAGTGTCTATGCTCTCTTCTACCAGTCAGTTACTTGCAATTCCACGGCATAACGTATCCTTTGGTTCTCGTTCCTTTCGTGTCTCTGCTCCTAGAATTTGGAACTCCTTAACTCCTCAAATTCGTCAATGTCAAACCTTGGCTACATTCAGATGTCACTTAAAGACCCACTACTTTCAGTCAGCCTTTCCTGCCACCTAGCGTTCATCATCCTATGCGCCCTGATTCTTTCTGAGACTTTGGCACTATAAATCATTTACTTACTTACTTACTACGTTATTACTGCTACATCTACAACAAAAACCACTGCAACTACAACAAGTACTTAAGTAAGATGCATTCCCGGCCTGCATCTGCGAAACAGTGCTTTGCGGGATCTGGCTTGACCCTGTGGTTAAAGTTTGGGGCAAGTCCAAAATGTTCCCCCACCGTAAGTTCCCAAAAGATGCAGCAAGGGGCTCAATCAAAACTGCCAACAGAGGCTGAAAGCCAGACTAGTGTTCCCCCACCTCTGTATTCATACTTTGGACACAACTTGTACTCGAAGTTTTATGGCAGTCATAAATTTACTTATGCAGCCATACATGTGATACACAATACACATTCTTGCTATTTTCAAAATAAACCAGGGGCCAAATTTTCAAAACTTTCATAAGACATTTTCCAAAGATCTTCCTATGTCAGATGATTTAGGAATTCCAAAGAAGTTTTCTTATCCGAATTTTCGACGGCTTTCTTTGCATTTCCAAAGAACTTCTTATCTTCCTAAACTAGTTCAACCAATCAGATGCGCTTATACCGACCATGTGATGTAATCAAAACTTCTTAGGAAAACTTCTTATCTTAGCACGTCCACAGGAAACACATTTTACACACCGCTTCTTTTTTTAAGTTGACCAAACGTCAATTTCCTTTACATAAGCATTGTTGATTTTACCGCAGCCTTATGCAAATAACTTATGACGTCACATATGAAGCTAAGTGACATCATTGTGTACTTTTTGCAAATTTCGTTTTATTACACAGCTTTCTCCATGTAGGACAAGGTTAGTGCTTTCCTATATATTTGCCTAAATTCTTCCTAAATTCTTACAGGACATTGTAGCAGAGAGACGACTTCAGATGGCAGGCCATATCATCAGGATGCCACCTGGACGACCAGCCAATCACGCCAGGTCATGGACCCCTCGTGGTAGTGGCAGACAACGAGGTCGTCCAACGAAGACTTGGCGGTCTACATTTAAAGAAGACCTGGTGGACCGAGGAGTTGATTGGAACAGCATCCGGGCTGTGGCTACAAACAGAAGCAGATGGCGAACTCTTGCTGCCCATTGTCCTGTCAAGGACCGGAGGATCTAAGTAAGTAAGTGCTAAGTGCTTCCTAAGAAGTTTCGAAAATTTAGCCCCAGATCTCGTTAACTAAAATTCTCTAGTCATTTTACAACACAAAATATGACAGTGGGTGCTTGCTGTTTAAAAATGACTCAAAACGGTAACAGAAAAGTGAAACATGATTAAATATGTTCCACCTAAGATGACGATAGTTTCAGAAACTATATATTCTACCTAGATTAGTAGACAGATTCTTTTCGTAGTCTTGCCACTGCTGTGAACGCGCCTGCGTCTGCGCATCACCAAATGGTGTCGATGTATTATCACCACGCCTTGTATCGACACTTCTTGCGGACGGTCTAGAGCCGGCATTACTGCTCCCAAATTCCACAATATCATCGTCATAAAAGCCAGAGACATCGCCGCTACGAATACGGAGTGCTGGATGGACACCAGATGGTGGCTCGTGCTTGGCACCGCTAGCTACGGTCTGTCGTAATGCAGTACGATCCCTCGACGATGTCACTTGTTGTGGCACAGCATCGTTCTTTCCCTCGCCATTCCACCAGTTACGAATACCACCAAATATGCTTTTTATGCTGTTCAGATGGCGCTGAGAAACCTTTGTGTCCGCGTTGATTTTATCCACTTTAGTCTCGACGTTGTCCAGCTGTTCTCCCTGACGGACTAAATCCTGAAATTCATCACACGTTAAATAAATTCATGTTGCACATTAACCTGATTTTAATCCATAAAGTGATTCAATAGGTATTTGCATAAAAAGATGGTAAACATAGCTACAAATGCTGCCTTCTAAATTAAATGTGCCAATGGCAATTTGGAATTACAAACTGTCAACACCTATTAAGGGCGAGTTGCACCAACGTGGTTCATGATCTTGGTTCAGTTGAACCTAGATCAAGAGTTGAACCGAGTTCACGCTGAATTATGTTGCACCAAGTTGAACTTGGATCAGCTGATCCCGTTCAGTTGAACGGCCGTGGTTATACCGTGGACGACTGATTGGTCAAGCCGTGCTCAGCCCGTAGGCCAACTACAGTGACGTCACAGTCACATGCGCTCATGCTAATGCTTACGAAACAGTCCAGCACCGATT
>Ga0209367_1007340_pt1 | contig 15194 bp, 12 predicted proteins | sample WorMetLIZISLAND2_FD_187412 | JGI IMG/M metagenome (GOLD analysis project Ga0209367, IMG submission 187412) | Marine gutless worms symbiont microbial communities from Max Planck institute for Marine Microbiology, Germany - Olavius geniculatus... ... | reverse complement strand
TTGAATAAAAAAGTGATATTTTGTTTGTTCTATTTTCCCCAGGTAGTGTAGAAACAGATGTTGAGCGAGATGGGAAATTAAATTGTCACTTGACGACATGTTGTCTAAGGAATATTCGTACCAAAAATTATTAAAATCCGATAATCCTTCTTCACGTTACAGTCGAAAATGTCGGGGATGTTTTTTTGGGACACAGTGTACATAGACAAACGAGTAGCAAGCTGCCAGACGACATGACAACTTCAACGTAACCATTAACTGTTCAACACAATGAAAACATTTTTATTCTGCGAATTTTATGACACCACGAATACGTGACAGTCTGGATGATCTGCTTTCTGGTTCATCGTTTTATTTTCAGGTTTTTATTTCCTGTATATTTTAACTATCATTCATCAAAACGTGATCTTGCATTGTTTTTTGCTCTTGACGTTGTGATATGATCAGAGATGTTAAGTCCTCGAGGCCAAAGTGGTCTCGAGGCCAAAGTTTTGGCCTCGACCTTGAAACCAAGGCCTCGGTCTTGGCCTCGGCCTCGGCCTTAAGAATTTGGCCTCGGACTGGCCGCGGTCGTAGTGCCTTTGAGTTGTTAACAGCATAAAACTCCTAGCTCACGAAGCCACTGTCACTTTTCTAGTTTTACCTTTGACCTCGGCCTCAGCCTTGGTCTTTAACAACTGGCCTTGGCCTCGATCTTGGCCTCGTCTTTTTGGCGTCGGGCTTAACCTCCTGACATCGGCCTCTAGAGTTTGGCCTCGTTTAACATGACTGAATATGACAAGATAGATCAGAATCAAGCGTTAAACGCAACAATCGGTCGGACCTGCTGGCTGGGCGGCGGGGCTCAACAAACGCCGACGGACCGTTCACAGCCGCAGTACCAGTCCTAGCGGCACTGGGTAGCGAGTAGGCGGAGGTGGCACGTCGACGTGACTCAAAGCCCGGGGGCGCCAGCAGCTGATGTCGCTGGTTCACAGCTGCCGCTGCTGCTGGAGGCGGTGGTTGTCGCACGTCAGAACTCATGGATGCAGCAGGGGGAGGTGACGTCATTGACGGCGTTCTACGGCTGACGACTGGGACGCTCACAGGACGAACGACTGGCGTCCACAGACTCCCGTCCGCAGCTGACAGCATCAACACACATACGCACATCATGCGTTATACCCGGGGCTGGAAAATCGGTTCAAAAAGACGTAAATTTTTAACAAACTTTAACATCCCCCAAGAAACTAAAATGCTCGTTTTTAACGTTTTCATTTGTTGCACAATTCATAATACTCTCATTTGTATATGTCACGAGTATAGGAAATGTGAACAAGAAGCCCAGCTGTCGCTAGAATAGCCGACCGTATTGGTTGTCATCCAAAGTCGATGATATCCATTTTATTTGAAAGCCAATATGAGACTTTCTATTAATGATCAATAGCAACTTAGGCCATATCTTGCACCGTTTAGCCACAGTACATCCTAACAGACAGACAGACAGACAGATGAACGACAACCATGACATCAGCTCGACCGTTACTAAAGTACGATCGGCTGAAAATTATTTATAAATTCAGCGAGCAACTACTGAGACAAACCGCGCAGTTTTCCATCAGAGTCGAGATGTATGCCGCGCGTCTGCTCGTTCCATCCATTGACGAGTTGTGACATTTTCTGCGTCATCAGCTTGAGCCGAGATTCAATCGTCATAACCACGTCGTCGTTGTCCACCTTGAAATGCTTCCCAGAACTACACACGCATGGACCGACCTGATCTTACACTGTTCTGCATTGTTAAGCGATAGTCTTAACAGGCGGCAAACTGCCGCGGCATTACGATTCTTATCCGTCCGCCCGTCTGTCACTTCTTATGGGCTCTAAATTCGAAAATCAAAAGCCGCAAAAATTGGTCTGCAATCTAAATGAAAGTCATTCACACACCGTGTCAAACGTGGTCAACAACAACATGCCATTTCTTTTACGGTAGAAGTACCCATCAGTCACTAATACTGGTTGATTCAGTTGGTCAACACAACAATGACTAAAATCCTTATCTATCATCCGCTAATACTGGTTAATCTACTAACATAGGTTCTGTCGTGTTCTGTGATCTTGTGTTTTGTGGTTTTTACGTGCGAGAGCTAGCTAGCTAGCTATAGCTCGTATTAGCTATGGTAATTCTGTCCGTCCGTCTGTCCGTCTGTCTGTCTGTCAGTCTTGGTGTCTGTCACGACCCGGTACCGTTTCAAGACCAGTTAAGATAGGAACTTATGTTTTCACCGTATGATAGCTCAGTGTCTCTAATATTTCTTGACAAAATTTTATGCCACTGGGTGAAAGGAGTCCTCACGAACAAGGAAGTGAAACAGGGGCTCCCCTCCTAAAAACGTTATTACAGCTATTGGCTTGTCTAACGTGAAAATGGTTGCAGATAGGCACAGACATGCTACTTATTATAACAAGCACTGGCAACGAGCTTTTGAAAAAAATGTTAACATCGATGACCTTGAACCCTCAAAATAGGGGGTTTTAGAGATTTTTTTGCAATTTTAGGCTACGGCACGCATTTCAAAAGTGAATTGCGCCAAAATGGCTAGAGATAACCAAGAAAACCTGTGTGTGCAATTTTCAGCATTGAATGTAGACTTTAGCAGTCCAAGTCTGGACCCTCTAGATTCAAACAGGCCTGCACACGCGAATGTCAAAGAGCAGTACCCTTCTAAAAAGTGGTTATTTATTTGCTGTCGTCTTGTCTAGCGTGAAAATGGTTGCAGATAAGCACAGACATGCTGCTTATCTTAACAAGCACTGGCGACGAGCTCTTTAGGAATGTCAACATCGATGACCTTGAATGACCTTAAACTTCAAAAGTATTGATTTTAAGTGATTTTGGCAATTTTTGGCTGCAAAAGAAAGAATTGCAACAAAATCGATGGAGATAAACCAAGATTACCTGCGAACAAAAACTGCCATAAGCTCTCGCGCGTCTCATGAGCATTAGCTCAGATTTTTTGTTATATATGAGTCAATCATTTACAGTTAAACTAGTTACTGTTAATTTTGCATGTTATGTAACCTACAGTCTGACAACTTCAAAAGTTCCGTGGTTTTTCTGGGTGTGATGTATCATGTAGTATATTTGTATGTTACATCATCTGTCTGTCTTTCTGCCAAACCAATAAACGTGTTCATTAGCTAGCCTACCTGTCGTCAACAAGTATTGGCTGATTAAGTCGGTCTACGAGCTGTAGTCCTGAGTCTGCGATGCGGTTGTGCTTCAACTCAAGGTCGTTCTTGGTGCTGCTGTAATGCTGGACAAGGTCTTCTAGCGTCAGCTCCATGTTCAGCGTCCGACTCAACGTCACCAGAAGGTCCTCCACCTGCTGCAGCAGCTGAACGCACCAGATACAACGCAATTGATACTAAGGCACGCGCATGCATTTTGTACGTTAGCAGTGTTTCTTCCTGCTGAAAAAAGCGTTTGCGGCCGCGAACGCCGCTTAGGTCTACAATTTAGTAGAAATGCGCACGGCCATGCTTAAACGCAGAATAAAGCACAAAACATTTGCAAATAATCTTTATGCAACCGCGCTAATGAGACAATGACGCATGTAATGACTCTAGCACTACAAGATGCACGTAGCAACCATTTCGATGACAAGGAACCCGTCAACTTTTTGCTTGAAAAACCTGCAGTGGCAATTAACTACCTGAGGGATACTGGCTTTTCTGAGGCCAGTCGCGTATGATCGACGATCGAACGTCAAAAAACAACAACAACAAACTAAAGTAAGGTTGTGCTAACATGTAAAACATTTCAAAAATGGTTTGCAAACTTTGTGTGTGTTATATTTTGCATCTTAACCTTTCCGTGTGCGTTTCTATTAAAATGTAGGCCTAAGATCCTTCATTGGCGTCCACGGCTGCAAATGCTTTTTCAGCATGAAAAAGCCCTGCAAAAGCATATAACGAAAACTAGTACTGTGCAACTACACTTTAGCAAAAGTCAAGATTTCTGTCACAGATAGCTAAAATTTGCCACCTACAAATGCAAGTTACTACATTAAAACTGCACAATCTATGTAGTTATTCAAAAATACAAAGCCACTAATAAGCAGTGGTGCAAGTGATGCTCACTCACATCATCGGACTGTTGCAGGAACAGCGCGGCCGAGTTATTTCTGACGGTCTGTTCATTGACGCCTTTGAAGAAGAGTCGCCAAGCGGCAGCCAGTCTGGAAGCCTGCTCGCTGTTGGGCGCCAGATCTAAATGCATCGAACGCCGCAACGCCAGAGCCGCTTGCAGCAACTGCTTCCCGTACTCGTACGTACTCTGTCAATAGACACACACAACGGTAACCAATTAATTATCGTATCGTTTTAGTGTTATTTGTTTGGCAGTAACGCTCCTGCAGTGCAGGCGATTTCGCCTACTTCTACACGTTTCTCTATAGCAAGGTCTGCCTGACTGTCGTCTGTTTGTCACATTCGCGATTCCTGCTTAAACCGTCGGACGGATATAGAAATTTGGCAGTAGGACTAGTGGAGTACAATGACACATTGCTTTAAATCGGTGGAAAGGGCCTTGTCTGCATTTTTACGTGACGTCACAGGTATGCCAAATTTAGGTTTACTTTAGGTTTATTTTAATTTAATTTAATTTATTTTAATTTAGGTTTATTTTGAAATAACAGTAAGCAAAGTCATACCCTGGCCACAGATTTCACAGGGTGGTACGTAGTTTATTTCTGCGTTTCAGCCATCAGCCAGACATGAGATCACAAGTCATACACTGCACTGTTTTGCTAATGCGAATGACGTCCACACAACAAAAAAACGGCCAGGCTGCGTTGACTTCAAACTGATCTGTTATTTGCACAGTGATAATTCTGCCAACCTCAGCGGTCGCTTCTAGCTTCTTCTGTTCTTGTTCACATTCTTGTGCTTCCTGTACCGTGTGAGAAATGCCGGGCTGTGATTGGCTGGCGACGTCACACAGCTCGTGTAGCCAAGCAATCGACTGCAACAAAATGACAAAACAACAACTCAACTAGACATTCAATACCCCAACAGTATTTCAGTTACAATAACTGACATTTTCTTCGGTAATTTTTATCATTATTTAATTTTCCAAAATAGCCATTTGTCATAATGCATATAATTTTATAAAACATTTTTTAGCTGCTACGATGATCAATATGATCGCATTCCCAGATTGCAGGAGCTGCTGTAATTTCAGTTGTTTGCATCTTGTAAATATTAAAATAATAATAAAAAGTTAACTGTGATTTATTTTTTTACAAAACTGTGTTATTGATGTACTAACAACACGTCTGAAAATGGTCGAATCTTAAATCTTGCTTTTGTGACAAAAATTCGGAAATGTTGAAATGTTGATGCAAATGAAATAAAAAACTTTGTGACTTACTTTACTCGACACCAAATATATTTTCAATTACGTGTATTAATTGTATTGATTTTACATATTTTACACGATCGGAATTCACTCTTTAACTTGCAACACAACAACGGACGTTTAATTGATCTGATCACCTAATCAATATCACGTTGACACGTTTTCAAATGCAGCAGTCTAGACTGCCTGCATGTTGTATAATTTAAAAGAGCAAGTACTAATGAGCTACATGTGATATTTCGCAAGGTAGTGTAGCGACATAGCATATAGCTTAATCACTCACCTGCTCAATATCGCGCTCGCAAGTTCTGAGTTGGAGCAGTTGTTGTAGTTTGAGTCGACGGAGTTCAGTCAACTCATCACAACGCACTCGACGCTGCTGCACCGCACTGACCGTCTCGTCCACGAGTGTGACTTGCTGCTTCCTGTCAGCGGGCGTCACGTCCTGACCTTTGGCGTCCTTCACTGGCAACAGCAGCTGATCAAGCAGAATCTGGCCCTCGCTCAGCACCTGACCAGCCTTCGTTGCTAACACAATAACACCATCTAGTAATGCGAACAAGACTTCTCAAGACTGAGACCAAAAGTTTACACGCAGCATTAAATGTTTTACTGATTAACAGTTTTCGTTAACCATAATACTGATAATAATATAATAAAACTATTATTTGATTCTACTTGTCGTTGACACAGGCTTGCAGACAATGTGAAAGCACGCCCTTGATGTCATCGATGACAGATTTCATTTAACTTTTTCCACGTTTAATTCTTGGCCAACTCCGTTTAACCGGTCCTCTTAATTGGTGTCACTCTGGGTTAGATTAAGCCGGGTATGAAAAAAGCAACTCTTGAGACTACAGCCGCTGTATGGTCGACCGACCAGCAGCGTCAAGTATTGCAGAAATAACACTAATTACTTACCGAGTCTTTCACACTTCTCGTCCAGTTCTCTGACAGCAGCCTCGGCTGACGTCACATCGTCAGCGATGACGTCAGTGAGAAGCCAATCCAGCAACTGATCCAGCTCACTCGACAACTGCAAAAATACTTACATACTTAGCAACTCAAGTTCACGTTCACAGCGTTACACATCAACGGAGGCTGAACAGATCAACCACACACACCAATGTACCAAGCTTTCGTTGGTCATATTACATCTCCAGTCTGTTATCGTTGTGGTAGGTCTAATAGGGAAGACACAGCTGATGATAGTCTTTATTAAAGCAATCAACAGACATACCGCTGTTAAACACAATGCAGAACATACTGACATGCTAAAAACAACTAAAACAGTCTTTGTATTGGTACAATACACAATACATAAAATTGCAGCTGGACATGTACATGTTTCTGCTTAAAATGGGCAGCAAAACGCCAACGGTACTTTGGTGACACAACAACATCACAGATGTTTTCCAAGACAGTGACAACCTGATGAAATTTCTTATCCTTCCGGGAATCTGTCACTTCAATATAAGCACCACGTGAAGGGCTCGTCACGACAACAAGATAATTAAATAAGTAAGTTCAAGCGTTCAAGCAAAAAAAGAATTGCCATTGAGCAAGTGCGTTGATGCATGACAGACAAACTAATACAAAAAAAAGATAACAACACTGCAACCATCAACGAGCGGTTTCAGAATTGCACTGAGTACATAATGCAACTAAAAACGATAATAAAAATGCACAAGTTGCGATATGAGTAAATCGCACGAGACTGGTTCTTTACAGTTAAGTGATAAATACATAAAGTGTTCGCTTTATTTAGTACCTTCACTGTTTCAATGCACAGAACCAAAGTTGTGACTGGCAAGCCAAAACTAGAAATAACTTTGGACATTTAACAGTTACAATGCTAAAGCAATCTTCAAATTTTATGGCGTAAATATTCATCTAGTTTTGTTTATCATATTACTGTTTGGATGAACACCATAATCTGCACAGTTTATTTCTGCTAATTAATTACAAAGTTGTAAAGCGTGCAGAGACCTGTTCAACGAGACGATGGAAGCGCGCTGAAGAGATGACGAGGTTGCGTCGACGCTCCAAACGGCTGGCGAAGCTGCGACAGACCATGTCCATGTAGTCTCGCTGAGCCTCGAGATCCAGCACCTTGTCAGGCTCCGTGTTCTCAGATGCTATCACTGCCGCCACCTTGTGACGCAGCTCCGCGTACGTCCCGTACGACTCCTGCGCACACACGGCGGCGACTAAGAATTCAACCGTGCCAGTCTGTCACAACCGACTATTTCACTAGTCAACTAGTCGTCGACTACTTGGTCGACTTCTCGACCTAATTACCGCGCTGGACAAAATCGAAAGCGCTTATGGGACTTCTTGTTAGCAATCAACAGTAACCTTAGCTCTATCGCACCATTTCTGCACAGATACGGCCACCTTTTGGTTGAAAATCGCCAACTTTTCCTACACCACCTCTGTTTTACCCCACATTTTAGGGTGTTCTCACTGTATTAGATCGCTCAAGCTAGGTCAGCCAAGAGCCGGGATGCCTGGCTAACTGTTCGTGTAATACAATTTGAGGTAGCCCAAGGTATATGATCAGCGTACATCAACGTCTCACCAGAAATAAAACAGACCGACAGACGACACACTCTTGCATTATCCGACTGTGCTATGCATGCTGTGAGTAAAAAAATCTTTTAACAATGAAGGCTCGCTTAAACAAAAGCTAATGAATACAAGACAATGATCATGACAGTTTGTTTAGTTACAGTGCACTTGAGCTCCAACTGTTCATGCTGTTTACGTAGTTCATCGGCTGCCGGGAACGAGTCGCCAATATCAGTCTGTGAAGCTAACAGCTTCTCCGCTGGGCCCAAGATCCACTCAACCACCTTCACACAAACAGCAGTACTGGCAACTCTTAATTCTTGTCGACAGCAGCAATTTCTACTCAGAAATAAATAGATGAAATAAATTCGACAAGTTGATGCAAAAAGAGCTACACGATCAACCGCAACCTAACTATCCATCCATAGGGGCCGCTTGTTGCTACAATGAAAATTGCAAAACTTGACGGTGTGGAGTGACTGAAAATGCATGGGAACAAGTTGTCTGTTCAAAAAGGCCATAAGTCACGTACACTCCAGCTCTGACTCAAAGCCCGCATAATATCATCAAAATTAATAAGCATAGCTATACATCAGGATAATGAAAACAAGAAGCCCAGCTGTCGCCAGGATAGCCGACCGTACAGCAGATGTTACGGCCCAAAAATCATTGGATCTTTTACGTTTTTACGCCCATGGACAACTCAGGGGGTCTGGACCCCCAGCTAGTTGAGCTAATGGGCGAAGCTTTTATATTTTTGAAGCATAATGTTTCAAGAAATGAAGCAAGCAACAGTGAGCGAATCTCACGGTCTTCACGGCTTGTTCGAGGTCCGACAGCTGACGCTTCCAGATGATCTCCATCATGCTCTCGCGGTGCAGCGCGTCAAACCTGTCCAGTGTTGACGCAAGTAGAGTGGTGTGTTGACGCACGGTGCTCAGAGCAATGTTGAAGTCTTGCGCGTAGTGGTTCGTGTCTCGGCTGTGATATGCTTGTTCCGACTCCACCGCCATCTTTCTCTCCAACTGCTTGCCTGCAAGTTTAGCCTCAATCATGACTTGTTGACGACAGGTAGGCTAGCTAATGAACACGTTTATTGGTTTGGCAGAAAGACAGACAGATGATGTAACATACAAATACACTACATGATACATCACACCCAGAAAAACCACAGAACTTTTGAACTTGTCAGACTGTAGGTTACGTAACATGCAAAATTAACAGTAACTAGTTTAACTGTAAATGATTGACTCATATATAACAAAAAATCTGAGCTAATGCTCACGAGACGCGCGAGAGGCTGAGCCTATGGCAGTTTTTGTTCGCAGGTAATCTTGGTTTATCTCCATCCATTACGTCACAATTCACTCTTTTGCAGCCAAAAATTGCCATAAATCACTTAAAATCAATATTTTTAGGGTTCAAGGTCATTTAAGGTCATCGATGTTGACATTTCTAAAGAGCTCGTCGCCAGTGCTTGTTATGATAAGCAGCATGTCTGTGCTTATCTGCAACCATTTTCACGCTAGACAAGACAACAGCGAATAAATAACCACTTTTTAGAAGGGTACCCCTCTTTGACACCCGCGTGTGCAGGCCACTGAATCTTGAGCGTCCGGACTTGGACTGCTAAAATCTACATTTAATGCTAAAAATTTTACACACAGGTTATCTTGGTCATCTCTAGCCATTTCGACGCAATTCACGCTCGAAATGCGTGCCGTAGCCTAAAATCACGAAAAATTCACTAAAACCCCCTATTTTGGGGGTTCAAGGTCATTCAAGGTCATCGATGTCGACATTTTTAAGAAGCTCGTTGACAGTGCTTGTTAATAAGTAGCATGTCTGTGTCTATCTGCAACCATTTTCACGTTAGACGAGCCAATAGCGGTAAAATAACGTCTTTCTAGGAGGGGAGCTCCTGTTTCGCCTCTTTGTTCGTGGGGACTCCTTTCAACCTGTGGCATGAAATTTTGTCAAGCTGAATAAGTTTAGGAAATTATAACCTTCACTTTACAGCAGTATGCCAAAAAGACTTCAGGGTAATAATATGATAACACTTAACTGAATATTTTTTGATAACTGATAAAGTTTCTGTTGTTGTTCAATGATGGTAGTTATCTGCTTTAAGTTTATGAAGTAATAGGCCGCACTCCTGGCAAAGCGCAGTACTGACCTCGTTCAAGGAGAGGTTTTGCCTGGTTTAGCAGCGAGTTGTTGTCACCCATCTGTACAGCAAGCGACTCACGAACAGTCGTCTTGTCATTGTTGTCCAGACTGTCAACCAGTCGACTGTGCATTCGATCCAGTTCCCACACCGCCGAGTCAACGTCGTGAACAAACTTCTCTATCAGCTGCAACGTCACAACAGCATCTAACATTAACAGCAGCAACAAAAAAAAATAATAACAACAAAGAATGATAATTCAATGTTTTACAAACTGGATACCGTTGCTGACACAAAACAAAATATCCACTCCGCACACCTTCTAATAAACTTAAAATACAGTACACATTATGCTATTAGCAGACATTGACATAATGGACGAACTGCCGTAACAACGTTTGCTGCCATGGCAAAATTTAGCTATAAACCATTACGTAAAAACCAAACGGTGATTAAAAATGTGATTAAAGCAGTGAAAATATTCAGGTTCAACATAATGAAGTAAATGGGCATGCATCCAGTCTTATCCTGTATAGCATCCACTTCAGAAGCTCTTGGTTAAACTAATAATAAACTAATAATCAGGAATTCAAGCAGGAAGCAACTAGCGCATGTTCACTTCTGAAATGGCCTTCAAAACGGCGTGTGCGCTTGTAGGATAATTAAGCCTTCTGCTAACAAATGTTTAACACATCAAACTATAAGCCAAATAAATACAACAAGTTCCAGCCTTTACTGTCTGCTTTGCTAACACTACAGTGTCAGATCATACAGCAGTGCGGACTGACAAGTCTGTTCTGCAGCCATTGTTCATGGTTGTACGGCAGAGTGCCGCCGAAGTCATACGTCAGTTGACTCGGAGTGCAAGCGTCCAGCAGCTTTGATACAGTCACATAATGTACCTGACACCAGTAACACGTACCAAACACTTGACCTGACTGGGTGATATCTTTTTGTTTATATTACTGCTAACATTCTACTAGTTTTCTATTTCCGACTCAAGAATTATCTGTTTACTGTTGCCTATGCATCGTAAATTCGTAAATGTGACGTAGCAAGCGCCTTTGTTTCTTATTTTAGGTTCTGTGAAGCTATACGGATATACTTTTCACCTTAACTTTAACTCATCCACAGTTACACAAGCTTTTGATAAAATGGGATGCAGCCAGCAACACACTGAAACCACGCTTCAAGGCCATATGAAACTATCAGCTCTCAGAAATTATTAGCTACACACATTTTTGCGAAAAATAGCAAATAAGGTTTGCAAAGTTTTTGTCTCAATAGTGCCGCGGTTTGCAACGCTGTGGTTTAAAGCTGACAGTGTTTAATGTGCAGTATACTGTGATTTTCATCGCATAAATTATTTTTCCGTTTACCTTTGCTATCATATTTACAAAGCCTCACTATCCTACTGCAGTGGGTTTATGATATAAATGACAGAAGACCTCAGACCACAGAAAAAAATTATGTTTAGTCCGTAACCGTAATTTTGACATTTCTGACACTGCATGACGTAAAAGCACTAAAAGAGTTTACACTTCTACTAAAGGTTACGTTAAATTTTACAACTTAAAACTGGCTCATTGTACTAAAATCAGGATCACTAGCAATTCATTGGCAATACAGTACTGACAATGTAAATAATAGTGGAGTAGTCTTTTATGCAATGCTACACAGCGGTAAAATTAACTATTCATCATCCCCAAATCCCTATAAAATAAAATCTAACGACTGGTTCCATTTCCAACTTCTTCAATTAATCTTGACAGACGAATGGACATTAAGCAAAAAACTAACAAAATGTAACGAAGAGATAACATACTCAATAGATTAGTAACCCATGCACGTATCATCCAAAAATAATAATACAAAAACAGTTGTATAACTAAAAAGATTTCTAGGATCACAAGCTACGCAGTCTTCTTAGCTACATACAGCGAGCGAAGACAATATAATTTTTGCTAGTATGCTACTAGTACTTCTGGCTGCAATACCGGAAAGGGAAAATTCGGTCGTTCACGGCGGAAGCTCTGGGTTAATTTCTGTCGTTCAGTTTGTACGACGTACGCAGCGTGGATGACTCCGTGTAACACCGCCTGCATCGCGCAGTGCAATCAGACAGTTAATCATTTCAACAGCAGCCTCGAACTTCTCGAAACACTTTCCAGAGTATTAAGTCATTTCAACATCAAACTTAGACCGCAATGGTGAGCAGGGAAGGAAGGCGCATAGATCCCAAAATATGTGCCATATTTTCATCGACAGATAAGCACACGTAAATTATATAGGATACATTCATACACTCGCTCGTTTTTTGCTTAACTTTTGACTTTTGACCAGCCTATATTCCTGAGATCACTTCAAGTTAAGCTGGATCTCAAAAGTAAGAAACTGTTGTGGCAGTAACGCTATAGGATGAATGTCTTCTCTTCCTGTCTGCCAATCATTAACGAAACACTAATAACAACGTATCAACTACATCATATGACTGCAAATAAAAGAGACAACTAAAACAAAATAAACGCATTATTTTAAAACAAAATAAACGCATTATTTTAAAACCTTACTGTTTGCCATCTGTTAATCCTTGACGTTAAAGCACACTATAAACTTTTTGTGTCTGAATGTAATACGTATTTTTGTAACCGTAACTGCAATTGAAACTGAGAATGTGACAACCTCTGCAGCGGAGAGCAGCTTCTTGACGGATGCCGACATGTTGCCATGTCGATTGTCAATGATGATCGTGAAGCCTTCACTAAACGCCTCAGCACTAGATGCCAACAACATCAATCAATCACTCAGTCAAGCAGAGTTACTTTGATACTCCTAGCAGAGCAACTTCAAAGTTGATATAGTAAAGTAAGAAAATAAAGTGACTTAGGTTCGTGAAACTGCAGCAAAGAAAGCCAAGATGTCGGACAAGTGGCGACATGTTATTATTGCGGCCGTCCGTCTAGCTATACTGCACTGCGCAACCCCAACCCTAAATCTGATTGTTTACCTTTTGATACAGAAACTGATTATTCCAGTCCTGGTGAACGCCCACGTTAATTTTCTGCGCCTTTCTGCTTTCCATTTAGAAGCCCGCACAGACGAATGACGAATGCGCAAGATCAGTATTGCGGCCTACTAAGACGGCCGCAGAATAAACCTATATATTTACGGTAAAAGTTTGATCTTGGCATTGGTCAATGGCAAGGTGAGTTCAAAAACTGTCCGCTGGAGGGCAGCACGTCGCACCTGCCCGAGTATCATATCTATTCATCACACATCACTCATCAGAGCAGATGCTAGGGGCAGTCGTGTGACAGGCCTACAAGCTTTCACACGCTGTAAGGACCACACAATGTTGAATGTAGGCCTGCACCACAGTCCAGTCACGTTTACACCTTATTAACTTGTGCGGCCGTCTTAACAGACGCATTATATGCCTTGCCCGTCCGTCCGTTTGCATGTCTGTTCGGCACAGACTCCTAACTAAAAAAAAACAAAAAGCCGCACAAAAACATCAATGGCACGGAGTAATTGGTGTGCCAATTTTCAGTTCAAAAAACTTAAGCCTTGTCCAGCTAAATCGAAACGTGACAACGCACAAAGCTGAGCAGTTAGTCACGCACGAACACAGCCTAAATCACACCAAGTCGCAAGGTCACGATACAGCTAGACGTATAAAGCAGAACTGCGCCGTCATGTAACATGATGCGTAGTACTCAGCGTTAGGCCTACCGGTACGTAATTAATTAGTCCAGGTCAGTTACGGCAAAGCATTTGGTGCTACACGCAGTCAATCCATTCAATGACCTGTGATACTACTAATGTGAATAAGATATTTGCATTGTGTTAATTAATGAAATGAGCAAAACGTTAAGTTATATGTAGCGCATGACGTTAAATAAAACTTATAATGTGCTAAATGTTAGTGTATTTTAAACTTTTACAACAGCTGTCGACCGAAAGGTAACAACGTATAATCCCACATGGCAGGCGACGCTCCGTAGCTCTGTTTAAGATGCGTACCTATAAAGAGCTAAACATAGGCCTACGTTTAAAGATGCACCTGTGCATGTCGGATCAAATGACGCACCTGGGAAGACGAGAAAGGTAAGACAGGCAGGTAGACACATCTTCAACTGACATATCATCAACTCGACTCTCAGACGGAAACTGTAGAATTGGTCCACCTCGCTTGTCACGACCGCCTGATAAACAATTAATACTAAGAGTTTTAATAGCATTGATTTGCTTAAAGCTAAAACATAACGCCAACCTTCGCATCAGCAATCAACTACCTACAGGTCAACTCAGCCTTTCATCCCAACGGGATAACTAAATTGAGTACCAGCTTGTCTGGCTGGGGTTATATTTAATAGTTTTTGACGACGGTAACACTTCATGGGAGCAGGTTGCTAAGCAAAAACACAGCTGTAAACAACCAATCTTAAGTTTCCACAGCAGCAAATGTGCTGGCAATGCATATCTTGAAGGATGGAAAAAATGGGTTGGCTTTTCATGTAAATTGCTACGATTAAGTAACAGAAGCTGCTTACCAGTGAGATAGACAACTCCAGGCTGCAGCAGGTGAACAATCTGAGACGCTTGTTGGCTTCCCACCACATCTCCACCACCTGCGACAGTATAATCTATACAATATACGAGTATTTCATGCCTCCCTCTCTAACGCCACGTGCTATATTAACGCATCACAGGCTGAACAGTAGTTCAAGCCCTGTGTTAACGGCGACTTCTCTTTCTTATGGGAAAGCCAAAAATTCGACAGCCCACAGAATCAAAACCCCTGACCTGATTGAGATAAAATTTGGCACGGTTGATTATGTCGGCAAGGGGACCCGTCACGCAAAATTTCATGTAAATCCCTTCAAGGGGGGCTTCCCGGCAAATGGGTGAAATATACGCAAAAATTTTTGTAGCCATATACCTTTTTTTCAGAAACTCACCTACAGGTCAGACACTTCGGCGGATTTTTGCGCGCGATGGCTCAAACGACGCGGTCTCGCGCAAGGATGTGCCTTTTGGGGGTTAAAAAATTTG
>Ga0209367_1007339_pt1 | contig 15195 bp, 9 predicted proteins | sample WorMetLIZISLAND2_FD_187412 | JGI IMG/M metagenome (GOLD analysis project Ga0209367, IMG submission 187412) | Marine gutless worms symbiont microbial communities from Max Planck institute for Marine Microbiology, Germany - Olavius geniculatus... ... | reverse complement strand
ATTTTACAGTATTTACTAAAACCTTCTACATCTAACTGCCAAGTTAAATGTGATTCTGTTAAAAAAACGACGAAGTTACGGACTTTTTGACATGACCGCCTACCGGTTTTTCAGCATTCAAAAATGTTCCGGCTACAACACCCAATTTAATAACATTGTTGAAACAACACAGTTAAATAATAATCAGATGCCAGAATTCCATTGTCACTGTGAATGTTTGAAGTGTCCACCGCCAGCTCCAAGCTGCAACACCGGCCTCCAGTCACTTTATTTGAGAAATCTCTTGCAGCCTTGTCGATCGGTCCCTGTGGCAGGTTGCTCCAGATAAGGCCTAACCTGAAGCGCTTCCTTGAGTTCGGCGCATGTTTTTGGCTCTGTTTTAAGCTTGCGGTAATCCTCCAACATTGCCCCTCACACGCGATAGACCATTGGGTTTATATTCGGCGAATTTGGAGGCCATTGGTCTTTTGTGATGAAATCTGGACAGCGGGCCCGCAGCCAGTTCTGTGCGCTGCGCGGCGTTGCGCGCTGTGTGTGCTGACTAGTGATTGCAATCCCGGGATTGAAATTGAATTCTCAATCCCGGGATTCGCGAATGAGAAAGTCGTAATCCTGGGATCCCGTTTCGGGATTAAGCTTACAGATTGGTCCTTATTTTGGTATCTCCAATAGACTTATTTCATGCATAGGATGTTGTGTAGGCCCCTACGGAAGGTATGTCCGAACTGAACTGAACTGACGATGACTGTCAAAATACAAATTACTGTGTGCAGCACGGAGTAGTACTCTGGCGCTCATAAAATATTTTATTCACAGGACGGCTAAAATTCTTATTTCTATCTTTTGGCATGCGAAAAAATACAATTTTAACGAATTTTCGTAATCCCAAAATCCCGGGATTGGGACGCTGCCAATCCTGGGACCATCCCAGGATTTGGGATTGGCGAAAACGGCCGGGATCCTGGGATTCTGGATCCCGGGATTGCAATCACTAGAGCTGACGCGCCGTTTTGCTGGAAGATGAATCCGGTGGGCAGCTGGCGATTGCTTTAAAGGAACGATAATTTAATGATAATTTCTAAACAAAATAAATTACTGTTTATCAAAACGTTACTGTTACGTCATCGGCAGTAACGTGGTAACCGGTTTTTGAAAATAGCATTTTTAGCTTAAACATTTTTAATGCTGAAAAAATCGGTAGGCGGCCATGTTAAAAAGTCTATAACTTCGTCGTTTTTCAACAGAATCACATTTCACTCGGCAGTTAGATGTAGGACGTTTCACTAAATAATCCTGTAAAATGTCAGACTAAAATTCCAAACAGTTGCTGAGAAAACAGCAAAAAAAACTTTAGGGGCTACTTTTTGCCCCACCCTGTATATACGCATATGCGAACGAGCTAAAACACTGATGAAAATGCAAGAAAAGGCAACAACTGAATCAGCGGCATACGAACCTTGATTCTTTAAACTCTTTGCACACTTGACGCACTTGAAACATTCCGGGTGTAATGGCTCACCTTTGATGCGTACAAACACTCCCCTGCAACAGCACGTTTACCGTAGTCTTTAGTTGACTTTAAAATATCTTTTTCAAAAACAATGAAAATATGGAGCCTTTCTGTCCTTGCCTGACATTGTAATCTTATTTGTACCTGTGTTTAGCTTCTGTTCTTGAATGTCAGTGCTGAACTAATAAATAAATAAATAAATAACCATAGTTGTAACAAACGTTTACAAACGTTTTATTATTTTATTTGTTTTTGTAAAAACACGTAAATTTGACAAACGTGCTGATAAGGCCAGTGTGAAAATAAGGTAAATGAAAATATTTATTACAAAAATCACAGTGTTGCCGATGAAATAATAGAGTATACTGTGTTCAAATCAGAACCACAACAGCCCATAAGAACGATTTCTACAACCACGAAAAAGGTTAGAGACAAATTTCAGAAAGACACTGCACACAACAAGCTAGTAAAATATACATCACTGTCAAAAGTTTGGTGAAAATCCACGAATTCATAGCAAAGTACGTGTTCATACCCCAGATATCCACAACACTACGTACGGACGAACGGACGGACGGACGATACGCTAAGACATTTCACGTGGAACGGCCACCTAGCCGCCTACTAGAGGCGGGTGAAGGCATAAAGTCGGTGTTACCTTGCGGATTTATTGAACGGTCGTCATGTATAATGTTTTGGGATGACCGAAAATGCCAGACATGAAATTGACGGACATGAAATTGGAGGACAAGATATATCGTTTGAAAATAAATTATACTACAATGCAGTGTGCAATTCTTTTTAAAACAACGACAGAACACAAGTCACAACAGCAAAGTAAGTTGTATAATATGCATATGTATGATATGCTGAAATGCACAAAATATTACGAAAACATCAACCTAAAATTAGCTACAGCTGAGTAATGATAAACCGAAGTCTACTTAATCTAGGCCTATTCAGCTACTTAAAACATGTCTTGCATTTTCACGTCCGTCAATTTTATGTCAGGCTACTTATGTCCTGCCAGTATGTCTAAATTTGTCCCCCATTTGCATGTCCATCATTTTCAGCGCCCCAGTGTTTTACTCCTGCGTCCGTCTGAACGTCCGGCGATGATGGTCTAAACTGCTGCTAAACTTTCGTGTCGTGCATAAAAGCAGGCCTATAGAAATCTTACAAACATCTACGACATGTGCATGACATCCTCGTTAAAATAAGACTTCTCTGGCGCGATCCTCCAGTGAGTTCTAATTCGTGGATAGGCCTAAATGAAGGTTGGTCAGAGTTTGCGGAGGGGGATAAAGGACTTCTTAGGCACTTCCAAGTACCTTTTTCAGACCTATTACTGCGACGTTTTACCACATCATGTTAAGACTCGTACAGAGCGACGTATCTGAACTGAACTGAAATGTAATGGCATGGTTTAATTTTTGATGAACTGGCCAACGGGCAGGCAGTAATGCATTGCATTAGGCATCGTCTAATGGCGTCGGTGTCTATACGTAATTCATTACGGGCACGTTACGCGTCAACCAGTATGACCAATGGGCTCCGCTCGCCCTGCTTGCCCACTGGTCAGCTCGTCAAAAACTAAACCGTGTCAGTTAAGTTCAATCACGTCGCTCTGAAGGCTCTATACGCGTCTTCACTTCAGACGTTTCTAGCGTCATATCAAAAAAATGTCATATCGCGGTCACAATGATTTCAAAAAAGTAAAATTCAAAGATATTCAAGACCATCTTCCATCACATTAAAAAAACTTTCATGAACACATTTGGCTTTTATCATCATCGCCATTTATTGCATGAACAATATCATCAAAACAGGCGGGGGTCATAAGCTAGAAATAGCTCATACGAAGACTCACCCTAGCCACGTGACCTACAAGGAATTTCCAGGTCCTAGAAATAGAAGAAAAGCTTCAAGGACTTTCGAAGACTTTCAAGCGCTATGGCCAGTGGCCACCCTGTAAATGATAGGAGTGAACTGCTGCTAGACTTACGTGACAAGTCACGTTTTGCTTAGACTTTACCGGTACGTTACAGCGCTGTCTGAAGTGGTAAAGCTTGTACTGCGTTGCGTACTAACTTACCCATTCGAAATCGCTGTAGCTACTTACTTACTTACTTGTAGGTACGTACGTGACGAGCATGCCGCATGCTTTGCAGGTCATGAGCTGGGCCTGTTGAGTCTGATGTTGTGACGGATCGAAGGCTGGAGCTTTGACTGAGCGCACGCCGCTTGGCAACACTGCGTCACTGGACTCCGACGCTCCGCCCCCTCCTCCTTGCACACACCCAGACACACGCACGTTGAACACGTGTTCCTTCACCTTCATTCAAAACACAAGAAGCTCAGCTAACGCTCAGAGAAAAAAGGCGTCAGCTTCGTGCTGCCGGGTCTCATCGTAACGCCACTCACGAGAATCTGACTTTTGGGGGGATTGGGGGCGGGGTTACCGTTTACTACACGTTACGTGTGGGAATTTTAGCAAGCATACACAGCAACAGATACAAGCAGCAAGTCTTGTCAAACCAACGATGAAGACAGATTTTAGCATAAAATGGCATATCAAGGTCATTCAATGTCAAGCGTTTTTAGGTTCACTGGAAAGCCAGTAGGGCACGTCATGACGACTCAATTCTAAAGTTCTGACCACCCCAATGTCGTTTTATGCTTCGCGTCATTATCGCCATGGAACCCCACTGGGGATGAGCTTACAACAGACAGTCACCACACAAAAACAAAGTCCAGTGGTGTCGACAACACGACTATTTGAGGTTCAACTGCAGCTGACAGGTGATCAACTAACAGAAAATAAAGCAACTGACAGATATGCATGTTATGTTGAAACTAGTTGGGTATCACACACACACGACACACGATACACTTTTCAGCCGCAGTAATTCAAGCATTCAGTCACACTTGATAACGCATCCCATATGTTACTGGGTTATCAGACTATCGGCCTTTTAGCCGACGTGCTATAAGTTTAGGCTAAGGCAAAGTCAGAAATAAGGCCAGGATTGAAGCTATAAAGTGACAGAAACGAAAACAACTTGCTATACTCCAGATAGTCCGACGCATCGTTAAAGTCCAGTCTAAATTCGCTTCAATTTGTTGTGGTCCTCTTGTGGCGCCAATAAGTGGTATGTAACAAATCCGCAACATTACGACAGCTAAAGGTTAAAGGTTGTGCAATGGCTTTTATACCAGGGTTTCTACAAGTCAGGGAAAACTGGAAAATGTCAGGGAATTTGTATTGTCAGGGAAAGTCAGGGAAATGTCAGGGAAAAATATTATTTTTTAAAAGTCAGGGAAACTGATCTTGGATCACGCAGACTGCAGATAACTATGATTTTTTTTGCATTTCCAAATATTAAAAGGCAGGCAAATTTGCGGCTTCCATTGAACGTCCAAAAGCTAGACATATGTTTCAGCTTCAGGGGGCTTTGTCCCCGACCCCCCCCAACCAAGACCTCTGTCGTTTGCATATTGATCTATTAATACCGTTTCATTACTTAATACCATTTATGTCATTTGTGCGATAGGCTTATTGTTTCGATAATGTCAGGGAAATTGTCATTCCATGACTGAAAAAGTCAGGGAATTTTGCTACAGAAAACCTGTAAGAACACTGTTATACGGAGCGTAACCTACCATGTACATATTATGAGATCACACATTGCTACCTGCCACAGTTGAAGACACCCAGCCTTAACCTCAGCCAGACAGGCAGGTACTCTATTTACCTACCGCAGAGAAATGGAAGGCTGGCTTGACATTAGTGTTGGTTATACACCTAGACGGTTTACCTGTTTGCAGTCACCCATCGAAGTAGTAACCACCCAGCGACCCGATCAAGATGTTGTACCACAACTCGTTGTAGCCTACGACTTGTCGAACAAATTCAAGCCGTGGGGTATCGTCTTAAGTAACTATCTACAGACGGGTTGACAGAAAAATGGCGGACCGTCAAAATTGTAGGACATGAAATTGACAGACCCAATTTGCAGGGTATGAAATTGCAGGACATGAAAATGAAAAACACGTAATTGCACGACAAAAACACAGTATTAACAAGGATTACATTATGAAGCAGTGTGCAGTTTTATCAGGAAAGAACGTCAATGAAATGTTACACAATATAAGTAGTTTACTGCCAACGCCAAAGTCGAATTGGGGACTAACAGGCTATAAAGGACATTGTAAATCTATTCAATCTTTTCAGCTGCATCAAAAGTTTGCCGCTTCTGAGCTATTTGCATGTCCTGCAATTTCATTTCTAATTGGTCCGTCTTTTTACGTGCTGCATTTTCATGTCCGTCATTTTCAACGACTCCTACTCCTACAGACCTTGCTCTGCCAGTCTGAGTCCCTGTTCGAGCATTCGGAATGAGCGTGACTGTTTCTGCGGCGGGTTTACAGCCTGATCATATCTCATCGGTTCGCCAGCCTTCACAGACGGTCCCTGCGACTGGCTGGTGGTTCCCCCCGACTCCATGTCCTGGATTGCTCGTAATGTTGGTGACTGCGGTCCGCTAGTCATCTCGCTGCTGCCTTGAGGCAACGCAGTCGGTAATGCTGCATGCTTGGCTGTGTCACGACCAGAGATCTCAACACTAGTAGTGTCGGTGCTGCCACCTGACGGAGCAGTCTCCCTTGCACTTGTTTCCGCGCCGTCCACGAGGGACAAGCTGACAGCGAAATAATCACTCATAACACGACATGCATTGTTAGTTCACTGTGAATTAACGTGTTTCACGGTACGACAGAAAATGATTTGCACCGACATACAGGGGCTGTAGTAACGTTCCACTGTCGATCGCAACAGGTAACACGGAAAGTTTGTTAGTAAGTAAGACATACAACAACACAGTGCAGAGTTATTCCAAGTCAAAAACTTTGAACGGCTTGGAACTGAACAGACGATAAACAATAAACACTAACTTAGGTCAACCTCTGTCTACTTCGATCGGTTCTGAACCTGTGCTGTACCCGCAACACATCCTAAAATGTTCCACAACTTTTCTAACCAACAAGTCCAGGAGCCTGATTCACATAACTAACTTCTTAGTCGTTCCTAGGCAAAACCTACGCAAAAAGTCTGACGTAGGAATAGCCTAGGAAGAAAATGCGCTTTAGGCCTACAGAAATACCTAGGAACACCTAGGAATAACTTACGCAAAAATCCTATAGGGCAACTGCTGAAGTGACTTGGGGAAAAACGTAGGAACAACCTCGCAAGATGTGTAAATTAAATTGCTAGGAAGTTTTGTAAATTACTTAAAATTAGGCTCCAGAACTAACCAAAGAAGTGGAGCATGGGCATAAATGAAACTGTAAGAAACTGTTTTACAACAAGCTGTGTGGCGAGACAAAGTGAGAAACGCCGCAATGTATATAAAAACATTATTGTAAACAACTCGCATGCAATTAAAACATGCAGTGCACACCGTGCGATACAAAAAAAATTAAAACTAAACACAATTAAGCAGCGGCGTAGTGCATTAAAAAAGTATAGGCGGCGCGGGAAGGGGCAATTTTTCGACGGAAATTACCAACAGAGAAGTCAAAATTTCAATTGTGCAACTGAATTTCTCTAAAATGAGCGTTTTCAGCAGCTCCAAGTTTTGCATTTCTGGAAGAAAATTTTCCAACGCGAAGATTTTTTCCGACCGCCCAAAATTTAGGTGTGGGAGCAATCGTCCCCCTTGCGGCCTTGCGCCCATGCCACGACGCCACTGCGGATTGTTTTATCAGACTTACCATAAGTCGGCTGCCACTGGCTGCCACTGTAATCATGTCAAAGACAACTTCACATAACTTCAACAACCTGCTTTAACGTGATGTAACATAGTTACAAGAACTATAAGTATAGCCTATAAATGAAAATTGAGCTAAATGAATGCGTTGCTGCTGTCAAATTCAGCATTAATTTCAGAAGTGGTAAAATTCATGCAAAATTAGACAAATAATATTTAAACACACATCGTATATGCATGTTAAACACTTTTTCTATACAAAATTTCAAAACCATTGACATATCACACACCTTAATTCCTATCTTTAACTGTCGCTAAGTTATCAATGCTCAAAAACAGTGCCGTTTTTGGCCCACCCTGTACAAGAATTATATTATTGTTAATTATCTTATTAAAACTGCCAAAGCTATATGACATAATAATATATAGGCCTCTAGGCCTATGACCAACAAGAAGCGACCAGATCTCTTGAACCTCTGCCTAGAGTGGTGTTGCCACCTGCCGAACACAACGGAGGCTTAGTTAAAGTCAGTTAGTGCATCTATAAAATTTCATCAGTAGTACAGATGCTACGGTACCTGTGGATGGCCGACTGGGCACTATGGACCGCATCGGTTGCGCTGTCATTCGAGTAGAGTTTCATGGGACTGTTGTACTGGACGTTAGTTGGCGCTGGACGGGAACCTGAGGTCACGTGACCCGCTCCGAGAAACGGACGCGCCGAACGATTGTACTTGCTGCCGATAGGTTCAAACTCCTGTATACCAATACCACACATCCAGCGGGGGCATAGAAGTTGCAAATTTCCCGCAGAGGAGATTACGGGTGGTCAAAATTTCAATTTTGCTCCTAAATTACCCCCAAAATGAAGGTTTTCAATTTTTTTTGCATTTTTGAGCGAAAATTTTCCGACAGCCCAAAATTTGGGAATGGGAAATTGCCATTGTCACTCCTCCCCGCTGCCGCGACGCCACTGCACGCATCAGCCGACATAAAGGAATTTTTGTAAATCGCACGCTATTCCTAAAAAATTATATTCCTATGTCATATTTTTACGTAGGCCTAGCTCGTTTCTAGGAACGATCCGGGAAGTTATGAAATTGGCCCTTGGTGTATCGTAGACTATATTTAAACTACACTCAACTCACACTGGTAGGCCTACTGCTTTCACAATTTTTGGCTGCAGTCGTCACAGTCGTGCATCATGAAGCAAACGAAGGTGCATCGTATTGACTGGCGCGCGCACTGACGCTATAGCCATCCTAGATCCAAGTGCACAACAAAACACGAATTTTGCGTCGTATTTTGGTGTATATATTGCGTACGTATAAAAGGCGAAACAGAAAATGCGAAATCGTTCCAGCGCATAACTTTTCTTATGCGCCTTTCATACACGTCTTCGCACTGCAGTTTTTGCAAGTCAACCTTCGTACGCGTTTTTACGCGCGAAAGCAGCTCTATGCTTTCAGCGCGTCTTAGCCATCGCAATTTCTGTCTGTCCGTCTGTCACACGGGTGGATCAGTCAAAAACGGTGCAAGCTAGGATCACCAAATCTTCACCGTCGGCTGCCTAGAAGATTCTTGTTTCAGGAACCGTACAGCTTTCCCATAAATTCGAAGGGGGTCACCCCGAACGAGGGCGCTAAATGAAAAGGGGTGGGGAAAATTTGCGATTTTTAGTCAATAAGTCGCTGTATCTCAATAACGGTGCGAGACAGGGTCTAGATTACTATTAATCTGTATCACTAATAAGAAGTCGTACACTGGCTCTCGATTGCCACCGAATTCAATGACCTTGGATGACCTTGAACGCTAAAATAGGGGGGTTTAATGGATTTTTTGGCGATTTCGGGCTGCGATACACATTTCAAGAGCGAATTGTGCCAAAATCAATTGAAATAGACATCGAAGAGCTGCGTATGAAATTTTCAGCATTGAACGTAGATTTCGACGGTCCAAGTCTCGATTTTCTAGGTCCAAGGAAACCTGCGCAGTATGGCATCAAAGAGCGGTACCTCCGTAAAAGTCATTATTTTACTGTTGTTGGCCAGTCCTTCGTGAAAACGGTTGCAAATACGCATGGTCATGCTGCCTATCACAACAAGCACTAGTGACGAGCTTTTCAGTCGTATCAACATAGATGACTTTGAAAAACCTGAACTTCCCATTGAGGGGTTTTTATTGATTTTTGCGATCTTCGGCTGGAGCGCACACTCCAAGAATGAACTGCGATGAATGGCTGGAGATAGACTGACAGTTTGCGAACAGGGACTGGTATAAGCTTTCGCGCGTCTCGTAAGCGTTAGCTCAAATTTCTTGTTTAACGCGCTGTAGGCGTCTTTGGCACGGTTGTCATCTGTCGTCTCAGCACGTCTGTTTTTATGTCCGTCCGTAACTGACGTATTGTGGCTGAACGGTGCGAGATAAGGCCTAGGTTGCTATGGATAATAAGAAGTCCTATATCGGCTTTCAAATGACCCGAAAATTATTGACCTTGGATGACCTTGAAGGATCATAACGCACTATGGCATGCCAATCGTGCGATATTGTGGCTAAACTGTAAGTCGTGAAGGGTCGGCGATGGTACCACCGGATAGAGCACTGGCGACTTGTTATAGGCTGTTGATAGTAACCATGTCGCAATCTGCAGCGGCATGGCCACAGTTTTTAGTTTAAGCGTGCCGTGCGCCAGTCCCTAAGCTATTAGCTTGTATTCTATGCGATCTGAGCATGGTTTAAATACGTCACAGCACTTCTGGAGTGATAAAAGTTCGTAGTCGCTTACTGCAGACTTAGGCCGGTTGCTGTGTTTATGGCTAGAAAAAAAATTGTTTATTTAGCTGATTTACAGTTCGATTCTAGCTGCAAATGACGATGACAACAAACGCTCAGTCAAGATTTTAAAATAATATATTATGACAAACACAAAACAATATGCAATAATTGTTCAACCACACAACCACCAACACATTCATTCATTTAATGGCTGGCAATATTATACTATCAATTGTCCTTTTATAGCGGCAAAGCAAGCAGCAAAGCAAGCTAGCAAATGCATACGCCTGAACCGCTGTTGAATGACTGCTCGTCGATTCAAGTTTCCAAGCTTCTATTCGCCGTCGTTCGACGTCTAAGTTATCTGCTGACGTCGTCTGCAGTTGGCTGAAAACGATCTCAACGTCAGGTCGCGCGGTACACTTCACGTTGTCCCCGAATTTCACCAGAAATTCTCGGTTGTCGACAACACCTTCCTGACCTGTCAGGATAGGCTTCGTGTCCGCTCGCCTGAACCGTTACAGATTCGATTCAATCAGCGCTTTCAACGTTCAACGTAGTATTTCTGTCGGACTACGACCACACTCGTGGTTTTCAGTATGTCAATACTAATTCTCACGTAAGAAATCTAACTTTAATTCTCACTCAAAATACAACGTTTTACATGTACTCTAAAGATTGGGTAGAAGTTGTATGCATTTTTATGTCCAGAGCATTTCTCATTTTTATATGTGAGCATAGGTCGTAGGCTTCAAAAGAAAAATTAGGTTCTTGCTCGAAATCTTTATAGATCTTGTGCATGGGGCCCCAAAGTTTGCCCATGAGCGCGAAGCCATACCGATCATATATATCGCAGTCATTTCTTGAACGATTGGGACCAAACAACTTTTGTACATGAAGTTTTTTTGGGGCTAAGAAACACATTTTAAACAATATTTAGTGGATTGAAGAACACTGTTTACATGACAGCATTACTAAATTGCTTCCGGTAGGGTCAAATCATGTGCGAAATTTGTATTTTCGACCATAGGTTTCAGCTAAAATTAAAGCATAAATTTGATTCATTGAACTAACAAATTTAACATTCAGTGCACATACAATATAATACCAATTTAGGACATGATTTGACCCTACCAGAAGCAATTCAGTAGCCCCAAAAAAATTTAATGTACAAAATTTATTTTGTCCCAATCGTTCAAGAAATGACTGCGATATTATTAGTATGGCTTTGCACCCATGGGCAAACTTTGTGGCCCCATGCACAAAATCTATAAAGATTTCGAGTGAGAACCCAATTTTTTTGAAGCCTATGATCTATACTCGCATACAAAAATGAGAAATGCTCTAGACATAAAAATGCACACAACTTCTACCCAGCCCCAGGAGTAATGAGCTTATCCTTGGCTCCTCACTTCACATCAATTGTAACTGACGATTAAATTAGTGATGCACGGATTTTGCAGTTCTGTAAAGATTTAATTCTGGCAATGTTCCAGCGTTCTGGCTGATGCCCAGGAAGCAAGCGTTACAGACGCGTAATATAATCTATTTACTACTATCCTACGCCAGCCTTGCTATAAAATATTGGTGTGCATTTCATAACCTTACACTTACCTATTCCACCAGTACTGCTGCAGTAACTGCATGGGTGCAGTGAATGCACGTAGGCCCTAACAGTAAGTCATAGTATACCGGTTTATCAGCAGCCAGTGAAGTTTTCTGTATATAAGGTGTGTCGCTGTCTGCACCGGCAGGCAATAAGTTGACACCTCCCTGCGGCGCCAGTTCGGACATTGGAGTCACTTTGGGCGTCCACAGTTTCACCTGTCCCCTAAACAACAACGTTTCGCAACACAATTTCAGTTCAGGTGCATGGCTTGGTGGCCGTAGCGGTGGGATGTCGGACTTACGATCGAGAAGTCACGGGTTCGAACTCCCGCTCGGCTCGCTATCAAGTGGTCACTACTTGTATAGGCTACTTGCAACAAACAGCCTATAAGTCTGCACGATAATGTAGCCTATATAACACTGTATGCAGTGTAAATGCCCACATCGCACTGCAGTCAAGCGTGACAGTTGAAGACTGAAACGCGCCTCCCGTCTGTTTATAACACGCATCTCCCAGGCAGAACACACCGTCGATTACAGTCATAAAATAAGCACGATTTTTCATCACGGTTTGGTGTTTATTATGCCTCGCTGCACTCCAGGGATGGGGTCCTCAAAGACTGATCTCCACCTCGAGGAAAACTTTAAAACAAAAAAAATTGTGAAATTCTTGTCCTCAAAAAAGTCTAGTTTTGGCCTTGACTACGCTTTGACATTTTGACACATTGGCCTCTAGTCAATATAGTCTTGAAGTAACTGTCTGAAACATGCACTGAAACTATGTTCGTTACAATTTGAATAAGATTAAGCTAGTTGCTGATGCGCCGTAACATGGGCGGCGCTAGGAATCTGAAGCTAGGGGGAAACGTGAGGTAAGAGCCAGGGCACAGGGGGGCAATATTTTTTTGTGTGTGGGCCCAATGTCCACCTTTTGCGTGCGTCAAAAAGATGTACCGGTAGCCAGTGGCGTCATTTTGGGGTCTACGGACCCCCCAATGATTTATGATTTTAATTTTTCCCTGTAAATCGTACCTTTGAAAGAGTGTTACTGCTGCAACAATACGTTGCTTACACTGAGACCCCCAATGATTTACTGAAATGACGCCAATGAATGTAGCGGGGTCCAAAAGCAGAGCTCCTGGTCGGGGGAGGGGGGCGAAGCCTCCCTAAAGCTGAAACACTTTTAGCTTTCAGACGTTCAATGGAAGCCGCAAATTTGCCTCCTTTTTAATCTTTGGAAACGCAAAAATAACATATATGTGTGTTGTCATGCAAAAGTCAGCCTATTACCTCTGTATGACAAGGTTAACACTGTTTCCGGATGCCACGATCTCCTGCTTGGCTTGTTCATGCTGTAGCTCGTCAGAAGGTCGGCTGTTGATCGCGAGTACGGCATCACCCGCGCGCAGTCCAGCGCTCTCCGCCAAGCTTCCCGCAGTCACCTACGCGCAGACGCACATTAACAGCGTCATTCAATGTCAACTCGGCCTTCCATCCCTCCCGGGTATGTAAATCAAGTACCGGCCTGTCTGGCTAGAGTTAAGGCGCGGCGCGTTCACCTATGATGGATGACAAGTATAACATTGCGTCACTTTGCGTGATCGCATATACGGCAGGTGACACTCCGTAAACGTGAGACTGAGCTATATATGTAGAACCTTTAACCTTTTTTACAGATTGTTCGCCCAAGCTCCAGTGCATGCTTCAATTTGTTGTCCAGTGTCTACTTGCTGAACAGGTCGTCAGTGGTGGATTTAGACATGCTCGAGGCCAGCATTTTCAAGACCAATACCAAGCAAGGTTCCCACCGTGGTCAGCCACCTTGTCGTGGTGGTGGGGCTTTGCACTGATGACCCGAAAGATTTCTAAAATCTGGAGGTGAAGAGCTAACTAAGAGCTGACCAAACCCGTGAGAGCAGATCTGCTACACGTTACTAGTGCTTTTGTGTTGGTTCAGCCTCACAGCCGACTACGGCTTTACAGCCGTCTATTTACGGCTTCATAGCCGTCTACGGCTTTATAGCCACTACCTGTAACCTTGTGGTTACATTTGGGGATGCGCATTGGGCCGAACTGATACGGCCTCAGCACTGGGCAGGTGTAAGAGCCTGTCCACCGGGGAGGTAAGGTAAGGTAAGGTAAAGCCAAGCAAGGCCGAGTTGACCTTGGTGTTGGTTATATAACAAGGTGGTTTAGGCCTATACTTGTCCACAGACAGTCACCCATCCAAGTACAGTAACTACTTGATCGCTATCAACCGGGAGTCAACCGACACGGAGTCGAACCTTACACCATCTCTCGACCGTAAGTCCAACACCCTGTGCCAACAAGCCACCAGCGTGTACAGGGTGTGCCAAAAAATGACCCAACTTGTTTTTGTCAGAAATTTGTAGAATCTTTACCAAATTTGATAATTTTTGGTACACAGATAGCCAAGACGATAGAAATATGTAAGGTGCACTTATTGTCCACCTCGCCTAGTTTATGTCAACGCACTACCGAATAAAACGCAGATGCTCCAAATTATTGCATAATGCTCAGTTGCTGTCTCCATAAAAGTTCTAATGAAAAATTAAGCACACAATAAACTAAAATGTGATTTATTCAGCAGATTTATAAGTTTTTATAACACCTTGCTTCCAAATTATTAGAATTTATGCCCAAAGTGTACATAATGGCTTAGACGTGATGCAGAGGCATCATTTAGGGGGAGGAGGGCTAGAAGGGTCTACGGACTCCCTAAAGATTTACGATTTTAGTTTTTTTCCTGTAAATCGTACCTTTGAAACAGTGTTTCTGTTGCAAAAACAATACGTTTCGCAGACTTAAGTCAACGACACACGAGCCGGGCATCCGGGCCGGGCATCCTGGCCGGGCACCCGGCCGGGCACCCGGGTTCAGCGACACACGAGCCGTTTTGACCCGGTCAGGAAACCCGGTCCGGGCATAATGGGGATTCTGCTCGTGTGTCGCCGACACCCGACGAGACAGAGAAAAGCACTGCATTACAAAGCTATAGTGCAGTAGTGCGTTGACATAAATTACGTGAGGTGGACAGTGAGTGTACCTTACATATTTCTATCGTCTTGGCTATCTATGTGCCAAAAATTATCAAATTTGGTGGAGATCTGACGGAGTTCTGGCAAAAACAAGTTGGGTCACTTTTTTGCCACAGCCTGTATATTTACATGTATACAGTGTATGTACGCCGGCCAAAAAACTTCACATTCGGTCTTTTCTGTAAGCCTCACAGAACAGACCGGATGTGAAGCCTGCAAGCCAAAATAATCTACGCCATGCGTTGGCCTTGCAGACGCCGTACAGTGCTAGATGCAAAGCAGCAGCAGCAGCAGCAACAACGGCTGCTCAAGCGCATTGCTTTGCATGGAATGCTCACAATGGTTGAGGTCAAGTCAAAATCAAGACTTTAGTCACGCGGGCTAATATGCCCAAAGAAATATTTCTTTGATTTTACTGCATGCATCGGCGTCCGTCTCCCATTGAACACGCTAGCAACACCCTCCGATTTGATGT
>Ga0209367_1007337_pt1 | contig 15196 bp, 17 predicted proteins | sample WorMetLIZISLAND2_FD_187412 | JGI IMG/M metagenome (GOLD analysis project Ga0209367, IMG submission 187412) | Marine gutless worms symbiont microbial communities from Max Planck institute for Marine Microbiology, Germany - Olavius geniculatus... ... | reverse complement strand
CCTAAAAGGTTCTTAATTCATTAACACTTTCAGTGCATATAACTCTACAGTGACTTTTTTATTGATATTATGGTTTAAACAACGCATTTTCAATCACTGAATTTTAACTAAAATGAACGATTAATTAATCGTTAAATTTCAAAAAGTTAGCTATTAAAAAACATTTAATCGTTACCAGCCATAGTAATAATTATTATAATTTAGTAGTTAATTAGTACTGTATAATCATGACTTTAGATGCTATTACTAGGGTATTGCAGGCACACCTTTTAACGTTGCATGCTTTGTGTAGTCTCCAGCAGTTGTGGTTTTTTCATTGGATTATGCCTGATCCACTGCTCGGGCAGATGTTATTAATTCTGACTTAATCAGACATTTAAAACAAAGTTGAGGAGTACTCCAGAACCACCTTTAGTTGCAGCCAGCACTGGCTTTGTGTGGCAGGCCTGGTTAACTATAGGCCGCCACTTGTATAGCACCAGCTCTTGAATTATCCTCAACTACTCAGCATAAGCCAGTCTGCCTGATATAGATAGTTCGTTGATATTGGTTTAATGTAGCTTACGATGACATCAAAGTGTCAACTACTTTTGATTCCACTAGTGGTCACATGTTATACAGAACATCGTTCAACCTTGCCTGTGCTAGAAATGAATCTGACCGTGCAATTCTAGTAACTCTGACTAAAATTATTTAGCATACCTGGGAATCAAAACCACACCCAGCCAACAACTGTTCAACTCAAGCATGTGCAGTGTGCATTCTTGGTCAGTACATGGTGACAGGAGGTGAACACTTTGAAGAATCGAACGCAGCTAAAATTTATTTGTAATTTGTCGGCATTTTATTCCTCTTGTTGGTTTATTTACCGTTTCACCTGCATGTACGCAAATATGTGTAGACCATGGCAGTCATAGTCATCGGTCGAGAAAACATAAAAAGTCGAAGAAGGTGAAAAAGAGGCACAATGATAGATCGGTAATTGCCATTCTTTACACTGTTGTTATTTGATGCTTTTGTTCTTGATTATCATCGAAGTGTTTATTCACACGTAATAAAAGACAGACGTTTTAACTTGATGGAGTTTCTAGGCAAAGGCTTGAAACATGTAAAGTGGGACTTTCTGGAGCTTTAGAGAAGTTTTGATTGAATTCTGATTCCTCAACCGACTCGTGTTTGTAAGTGTCAGGAGAAATCACTCAAATCAGACTGCTGTGTTACCTCACCAAAGTTCTTTGCCGTACCCCGTCCACTTTATTACATATTATTTTTCAGCTAGATATTATTGCTTTTTATGGGGCCATCCTTCCTAGAAAGAGGCCCCATCATGTGTTGATCCTGTCCGTCTGTCTGTCTGTCCCGTGCCTCCACCTAGAGGGAAAACGAAAAGGCCTACGAATACCAAACTTGGTAGGAAGGGTCCCTGGGGCACCAGCACCCCGTGGACCAATTTCAAGGTCAAGGGGTCAGAGGTCAAGGTCACGGCGGCTAATTGCATTGTTGGTAAAACTATGTTATCAATATGGTATGATAATTGATTATGTGGCACGCACGTACTCAACTGCAAGGACGGCCCCATAGCAGGCGGCCCCTCAACGGCCGCACCTTCTTGTTACATGTGTTATGCACTGCACAGTGACGCTGGTTTGACCTTGAGTGCGTAGCACTGTTATCATTACTGTTGGCATGCTGATGTTGGCTGAAGTTGAGTAAGACACAGATATGTAGCTGTAAAAGGATATTAGAATAAGAAAAGGAAATCAACTTCATAACTCATTTTAATTCCGACTGATTTAATGTTTATTGACTTACAAAAGATGTTGTTTTTGTGCTGCGATATGATTGGCTGCATAATGTAAATGTTGTTGTTTTCTTTGCACAGTCGTCCGCTGAAAACTCGAGCTCGTCTGATTCAGAAGACCAAACCAAATCTTCTCGAAGTAAAGACCAGTCACACTCGAAGAAATCTGCTGCCTCCAATGCAAAAACGTCCAGTTCTGCTGATGCATCTGAAAAGAAAGAACAGAAGAAAGATAAAGGGAATAAAGTTAGTATTGTTTTATGTAATTTCAACCAAAATTTCGGTTTTCTGCTGTTGTTGCTGTAAAGGAAGAATAAACATGAACATTTGAATGGTTATTGATAGATAGATATTTATTATAAGTCTGTATTTAAAATTCTTGAAAAAAAACATGCATTACTGTGTAGCAAGTAGATGACTTTTGAATGATGATAGGTCGATTCATGCCAGCTTTGTCAGTTCATTAAAATTTGAAGCAAAGTTCACATGAATGTTTAGATTTTCCGTGAAGTTTTAAATAATTTTCTTGTCAGTTGTAGAAGAACTACTGGGGGTTTGATTTTGAAAAAGTTATCAGTGCTGTTAAAATTATTGATGACTAACTATAGAAATAAGAAGTAATAATTGCAATAAGTGTTCTCATTTGATTAATACACTGAATGACTGCGTTGGCAGGTGAACGTGGAGTCATCGGATAGTGAGATGAGTGAGACTGAACTGGAGCAGAAACGTCGGCTGCTGCTGCAGCAGCTCGAGGATAGCAAATAGACATATAACGTGACAGACTCACTGCTGATAAGACTGTAGCATGGATAATATGTTTCTCCGTGTTTGTATAAGGCTGTCTGCACATTCGTACAATCGAAAACAAGCTTGTTTTTTTTCTTATTTCTGTTTTTGTTAATTATTATTATGGTGGCTTAGTGTAGTGTCAACGCATATCCAGTTAATGATTTCAATTGATGCCATGTCTGATTGGTACTTGGATGGATGACTGTAAGCAGATAGTTATGTTATGGTTTGTAACTAGCCACTCAGGTCAACTCAGCCTGGCCATCCCTTGATAGGTAGATGCAATGAGTGGGGTGGAGATGGGCCTTTATGCCTGTATCGGTAATCTCGCAGTGTAAACTGGTGTATGACTGAAAACTAAGGAAATGTGGTCACCCGCGCCTTATTGCTCAAAAATTTACATTTTAAACTTATTTCTGTTCTTATGGACAGATGACTTAAATCTGAATGAAGTTGTTTTGTTTTTTATTTTTGTTTCATGTATGCAGACAGCTGAACACAGCTAATTAGCCAAACATTGCTGCAGTACTGTGTCATAATTATGTAATCCAACTTGTGTGTTTTTCATGCAAGTCTTACACAGTTGCAATCTTTCACGATGTTGTATTCTAACAGTGCACACAGGTAATGTGTGCAAGTTGGTCTGTTCATGTTCATCAGCTTGCTGTGCCCAATGTACAAGCGTAGGTGGCTTCATGAACTAAGCATCGATAACTCTTTCTGTTTTCAGTCTGTCTTACCATTTCGACCAGGCTCCTGTCGCCCCACTGAACGATATCATCGATCCATTGCTTCTTATTCTGCTTACTTTTTAATGCATGATGACACTGTTTGTCTGTTACGCATCCCTTTTCGTTAATGATAGTTCTAAGCAATTCTGTGTAGTAGTTTGTATCGACAAAATCAAGACTTTCAGTCGTTTGCTAAGTTTAGTGTTATTTGTTATTCTGTTCGTTTGTCAAGAGATGAACATGCAAGAAGATTGAGTTTGACGGACCACATTATATTTAATGTTCAGAGATCAGTCGTTTTTCAGCCGCATTATGGACCCGGGAGACTTAAGGCTTTATAAAGTTGACTTGCTTCACTCAACAGTTAGTGAGACTGTCTCTAATGGGGTTTATGGAGTGGGCAAGTTATTTGGTCCAGTGGTCTTTACATATTTAATGATAGGTTCATGTGTTTGCATGGCCTGATGAACATTGAATGCGACGTTCTCGAATTACTGAGAAATTGATCAAAGACTTTGCAAACGCTAAGCATATAAATGGACATTGATAAAAAGAAGGTAAAGAAATGTCTGTTAAATGCTTGCTGTGAGAGTGCTAGATTCTGTCATTGTTGCTGACTTGATTGCTTAAACTGTTAAAATTCTTCGTGTTTGAGAAATAAGAACTTCTAACTTTGTGTTTCATACAGTTTTATTTATCGATACATTTTTGTTCAGATTTTCTTTTTGAAGACTACTTTAGTAGATGACTGTAATCATGTCTTGTCGCCTTTCACTGTACTTCTGGGGCTGGGCAGGAGTTGTACACCGTGGGCCATAAAAAACGTGCCACTTTACTTTTGTCCATATCTTCGCCAGTTATTGACTGATTTTTAAAATTCTTTAACTGGCATACTCTGCAGGTAATTTGCAATAATGTGATTATTATATACCCCACCACACAGTAAATGTGTTTCTACACTGCCTTGTGAAATATGAATGTACGCAAAAACTAACGATAATAACAAAAATTTAGGTAAGTGAAAAAAACGCTTAAGACCAACATTGCGATGAATGATTCGTATGACACTAGACTGTGTTATACCCACACAGTCTAGTGTCATACAGACCATTCACTGCAATGTTGGTCTGAAGTTTTTTTTCAATTTTACCAAAGTGTTTGTTATTATCGTTATGTATGCATATTTCATTGATATTTCACAAGGTAGTGTAGAGACGCTTTTACGGTGTGATTATCGCAAATTGTCTGCAAAGTGTGCCAGTGAAAGAATTTTGAAAATCGCTCAGTAATGGACAAAAGTAAAGTGGCACTTTTTTGGCCCACTCTATATATAAATATTTTTGTGTCCCAGTTGTTTAAGAAATGACTGCGATATGATCGGTATGGCTTAGCACCCGTAGGCAAACTTTGGGGCCCCATGCACAAAATCTGTAAAGATTTCGAGCGAGAACACAAATTTTTTTGAAACCTGTGACCTTTACTCGCATATGAACCTAAAAACGCAAACAACTCTTATGCAGCCTCTAGAGTAGTGAGTATTGCAGGGGCAACTGAAAATGCGAGACTGGAAAATGGAGGACAAAAATCAATGCGGCCCGGCATATTTCACCAACATGGTCATTGGTCAAATTTAGCAGTGAAGAATCTAGATGCCGACAGCTTCGTTCTTCTACAACTAATGCAGCTGTTGTCGTGAGGACATGGACCCAGTTCGGGAAGCACGCTTTCTCCATCTGCAGTCCAACAATCTGGAACCAGATTCCTTCCCACATCAGGAACATTGACTTAGTTTATAATTATTGAGTTTTAAAATTCAGACAAAAGTGATACGTTTTGGTAAGTTTTAGCTATTTGTTCTGGGGTCACGTTTTATTAGGACACAGTGTACATTAACCACAGACGTAATTTGTTTTTCTCGCATTTTCCAACCCCGAGGTTTTTTGTGCTCCATTTTCCAGTCTCGCATTTTCCACCCTGCATTTCTGAGCGCGTTTGTGCCGCAAATTTCACTCTTGCATTTTCAGCGTGCGGGGTAGAGGCCCAGGTTCTTCTCAGTGGCAGAAGGCCCATAGAAGTTTGGTTCTTGTGGTCGTGGAGGATACTAAGGGTGGACTGACAAGAAAAGTAGCGACGGAAGTGCTAAACGCGGCAAGAGAGAGCATTATTCTAATGATAAGAATCCGTCAACGGCAGCTTGTTTTGCCAGGCAGTGTCTTCGAGAATTTGGTGGTGACTGGAAGGATGGAGGGGAGGGGAGCAACAGGGGTGTCAACGACCGAAGTACCTGGATAGTTTGTATGAATGCCACTGAGTTGTTATTTTGGAAAGTAATCACACGATTTATTACTAGGTTCATTCTACGCTCCTAGGAGCACATAAAACTGGCGAACTGTGGACAAATTTCGGGTGGAATACGACGTTCGCGGCGTAATTCTTTCAGGCTGCCGGTAATAATTGTTTATCGCTGTCGCCATTGTTTGCATCATTCTCAAGTCGCTTGAAAACGCGATTTCAACTATAAATAGTCTATAAGAAACCCAGCTGTCGCTAGGGAAGGTCGACCGTACGCCGGTGTTTGAAAGCCAGCAAATGTGAATAAGGAGTCAGTTTAGCACCCCTGTTTGAAAATTGAAGGGAAGAAGAGGGTCGGCAATGGGAGCATTAAATAGAACATTTGCAAATGTATCATGAACGCTGTCAATGGTAATCATGTCGCTAACTGAAGCGGTTTGGCCACAGTTTGCAATAGAATTATTTGGGGTGCAGTCATTACCTTCGTTTGGGGGTAGATAGGGAGTTGTAGGGGATCCGACTTGGCACCACAGGGTAGCCATCGGACAACCCTGTTTATTTGTTCAGACAGTTTTCTGGCAAGAATAATCGTTTATCCACAATATGCGTTACAGACGACAGTCAGACAGACGACACATCTTACCCAAGGCTCGACCTAACGGTCGGCCAAAAAGCATCTCGCGGTCCGTTCGCTGCGTCATATCAGTGTGGCACTTTTGTCACAGAAGATGTGAGAGTGATTGACTGAAATTTGCTGATAGGTTGATAAATGGTATAAATAACATTCCCAAGGCGCAGATACATTTCACTCGATGATAGCTGCACTGCAGCGGTATTTTTTCTAATCCCGCCGCTGCGCGCCTTTTGTTGCTGGATACTCGGATGCGAAGAGTATCCGGTCCGGATCTCGTGGTCGTTCGGACGATACGCTAGGGACGTATGCTGTTGACGAAGTGCTGCGATGGCGAGCGCTGCAGCATGGTCGGTCTTTACAGTTGAGTTCAGTCGCTGCCGTGTAGCAGTGCAGTGACTGCGTCCGCTCGACGTGCTGTCCTCTAGTCTCCCGGTGAGTACAGTCGACGTGCGAGTCCAGCGAGGCATGCGCCGGTACGTCACAGAGCGTCGTGGGTGGTCGGTGGGTCGGTGTCGGTGGTCGGTCAGGTGACGGCGGGCGGGTCCATGTACGACCGCCATGCACCACGTGACGCTGGTCTACCACGTGACCGTGATGCTAGTCTGTTGCGCTGCTGCTGTCGTCATATCGACGTCATCAACACTCACTACAACAACAGGTGCGTTCGCTGCATGCGCCGCTAACGCCGAGACTTGACGTCTGCTCTGCGATCAGCTGATCGCGTCTCAAACAAACTGCCATAGGCCTTCTGAACAGTTCTGGGTGAGTCTTAGGGCTCTAAACAGTAAAAACGCGCACAGGCGCACACAAAACACGTTACTAGGGGAATCTAATACCAAACATACGCTAATGCAGAGCTCCATTGATCGACTGATTAATTGACTGAACATTTTGTTGAAGTTTTTTGGGCCGCAGTGAGTGCATCTTTATGCCTTGCGTGCTCCAGTTCTGCTGAACATTGTTGCCGTTTTATTAAATGTTTCTTTGAACAAATAAACAAACAAACAAACAAGACGACGAGGTCAGGCTGCTATCGTGCCTTCAGTAGCAGCGCCATTTGGGGCCTGAGACTAACCCCAGCCATATCCCACAAGTCACAACACATGTGGGATTTGTTCAGAATTCGAGTAGTATAAGCTATCACAAACAGAGTAAGTTTTAAAAAAGCAGGCAAAGTCAGCATCGACGGTGTAGCTACTAGGTATGCGATTTACCAGTGCCAGCGTTCCTATACAGGTCAGGGAAAACTGGAAATGGGAATTTATGTGGTCAGGGAAAGTCAGGGGAAAATATTTTTGAAAAGTCGGGGAAAAGTCAGGAAAAATGATCTTGGATCATGCAGACTGCAGACATATGTGATTTTTTTGCATTTATAAATATTAAAAAACAGACAAAATTTGCAGTATAGAACGTACGAAAGCTAGAAGTGTTTCGGCTTCAGGGGTGGGGGGTTGCCCCCTGATTTCCCGACTTAAGCTTCTGTCGTTTGCATATTGCTCCATTAATACTGTTTCATTACCTTGTGATATAGTGTACCATTTCTGACATTTGTGCAATAGGGTTATTGTTTCTATAAGGTCAGAGAAATTGTCATTCCATGCCTGTAAAAGTCAGGGAAAAGTCAGGAAATTTTGCCACAGAAGACCTGTAGGAAAAAGAGTGCGGTATACTCATTTCTGTTCCTTAGGTAAGTTTATTGAACTGGTGTGAACTTGCGCACGATAATGGGTCGTTATCTTCCCGGTTTTTACACGCGACAGCATGTAATGCTTCGCGCGTCTTCGCCGTCGTCGAGGTGTCTGTTCGTCTGTCTGTCACACCCTTCAGTCCTATCAAAACGGTGCAAGCTAGGATCACAAAATTTGAACAACGGGCTCCCCAAGGACACTAGTTTTTAGTGACAAAATTTTGTGCCTCTCTGTGAGGGGTTTCCCCTCGAACGCGGGCGTCAAACAGGGATACCCCCTAAAAGACGTTATTTTGCCGCTATTGGCTCTTATAGTGTGAAAACGGTTGCAAATAGGTGAAGATTGCTGCATATCATAACAAGCATTAGTAACGGGCTTTTTAGATTTGTTAACATCGATGATCTTAAACGACCATGAACCACCAAAAAGGGGTTTTGGTGATTTTTTGCAATATTTGGCTACAACGCACATTTCAACAGTGAATTGCGACGAAACGGCTGGAGATAGATCAAGAAAACCAACATATAAAATTTCCAGCATTGAAAGATTCTAGCAGTCCAAGTCCCGATCCCCTAGGTTTAAGGAAACCTGCGCCGGTGGGTGTCAAAGACGGCTACCTTCCTAAAAAGTGGTTATTTTATCGTTACTGGCTCGTTTAGCGTGAAAACGGTTGCAGATAGGCATAGACATGCTGCTTACTATAACAAGCAATAGGGACAAGCTTTTTAGTGGAGTTAACATCGATGACTTTGAATGACCTTGAACCCCCAAGGTAAGGAGTTTTGGTGTTTTTTGCAATTCGTGGCTTCGGCGCAGATTTTAAGAGTAAATTGCGACGAAATGGATAGAGATAGATCAAGACAACTTGCGAACAGGAACTGCTGGACTGTCGCGCGTCTGAAGAGTTTTGCTCAAATTACTTGTCACCACAGCGTTAACAGTCATCGCATAGGCATGGGCATACTGCTTGATACAGATTTATCTACTTGTCTAAAGTCGTTGCCTCGCAGCGACGTGATCGGGATTTAAACCCAAGTACGACGTGTTGATGTCAAGTTCGACGCCAGTATTTCACCACGCCATACAAGAAAATGTGTGTATACATGCATAGCAATTACAATGCACTGTACGTTTGCATACTAAGGACTTTGTGGCAGCCGACAGTGAAAATTTCGTGATCTTAACTTGCGACGTTTCGATAGAATCGCAGAATGTGACAGGCAGACACACACAGAGAGACACAGACGCCTTTGCGATAGCTGAAACGGAGCTTCTGCATAGCAATGCTGACGCCCTACAAAAATGTTTGCATCGAGCGTGTGCGCAGTTTCGGCGTCTGGAAGAATATCGTCTATACTGGAATACGATACTTACGGACGTGACGGGGTTTTGTGTCCCTGCATGTTATATATACCTGAATCTTGTCTCCGGGGAAATTATTACGTGAACGCAGCCTGTGGGTCATAGCTTTTAGCAGTTTACTGCGCACACTATAGGTCTGTCCGGTCTTCTTTCATCCGGTGATTTAAATGCGATAGGCGAGGTCGAGCAATATGAAGGCGTCGGTCTCAATGACTTTCCGGTGCCTGGGCCTATAGGCTATCATCTTTCTGTCCGTCGTCGCCTACGTTATTCATGACTTCCGTCACCGCTTCTATACGATGTTTATAGTTTGTCTCTGCGCTGTATTTTTCAACGATTCTCACCGTCTCACGTCGTCATGTTAGTCCGTTCGTCCATTCATTTGCATACATGTAAGCCTGCGAGTTTCTTTTACCGTACGATGCGACAGGATAATGCGGTGACCTACGGACCTAAAGCCAGCTTAGTGAAAAAAGTTAATAAGGAAGAGGATTTTCGATCGAAAGTGAAAACTGATTGGCGATAGAAATCTGCCGAATTAAGAAGGTAGGCCTGACGGCAATCGGCTGGTTGCATACATGCAGTCTTGTATAGAAAGAAGTTGCGGAAGCGTAGAACAGAGTTTAGACCTGAAACGAAACTTTAAACGTCCAATGAATACGTTCGAAAATTGAAAGTGACAAAAAGGTGAAATGCTGAAATTAGGCCTACATGGTGAGATGAATATAGATTCAGCCAGTTAGGTCGAGGCTGGCAAAACAGTTCGTGAAGTGGACCTAGTTCCAAATGTTCAGTCATTTGAATCGGAATGATGATTAGGCTACCAATAGGCTATTTAAACAGTAATGATAATCCATTTGAAGTCGACCGAAGGAGACATGATATGGATAATGAATGGTGCAATGGCGTTGACTGTTGGTTACGAAGTTGACATATGTGTAGGTTTAACGCATGGTTGTAGGCCAAATTATGATTTTTGACGCCGATTTTATTTTTTTCTATGTATATTTTTATTTTATTAATACTGCTTTAACTGCGAATTTATTATTTCGCTGCAACTTAGTTCAGTCCAGCACCTGTGCTGCTGTGTTTTTTAATTTCATTTTTGGTCAAACTTTAAAATATCTGCCGTCATTGCGCGCGTGTTGGCTACTTTTAGTCGACACTGGGTGGTTTGTATAATACGTGTTTTGCGGTTTGTCGTAAGGTTTGCAGTCTTGACGGCAGCATGCAACGCTACCGCGATGCACTCTGCGTTGCCAGCCAATGTATACGGTACTAGAAGTCAATTAGACCAGAAAGGACGAGACAAAATGACTGACGTCAAGCTGTCGGTCGGCGTCGCAATTATTTGAAGTTTACTGCTTTCGCACAGCCCACGGTGTGTACTTAGGTTGTCAGATGGCAGAACGGCGGAGCAATCGTGCTTCTTTCTTCGTCGGCACTTTGTGGCTGTACATCTGCGTGCAGTAGGCCTACGGCAATCTGGTGTATGGCCAACACACTGTGTTTACAGTATCCCATGTTACTGAACAAAAGACCAATTCAGTGATTTTTTCAGCCTTTGTGAGATATTGTTGGCCTCGTTTACGAGAAGTGGGTCTAATCACTGCTTTAGATGCAGACTGATAGACAGACGAATGTTAGTTGCCGAAGCATGCAAGTCGTCTCCAAGGCGGTGCTGGTGATGAGATGACTGAAACAAGAAGCGCAGATGTCGATAGAATAGCCGACCGTACTTGTTGTCAGTGACCTTCAAGGTCATCCAAAGTCGATGATTTTATTTTATTAAAAAGACGTATGCCACTTCCTATTAGTGATTAATAGTAACCTTGGCCTTATCTCTCACCTTTTCCGATATATGGCCAGTTTTCCGTTGAAAAACGCAACGCACAGTTTCTACCTCCCTCCATCAACCCAGAATTTGGATATGTTTCCTTGCACTAGATCGCTGTAATTTTGCTTGCCTAGGTTTAAGACACAAGCCTAATTATTCGTGTATAACTTTTTTTTCTAAGACTTAACGTTAGCCACAATACACCTGTTACAGACGACAGACGACAGACGTCAGACGACGGAGGACGGACGGACAGACGACAACCGTACCATAAGCTCGACCGTTACTTAAGTACAGTCGGCTAAAGAATGAAAATGCAATACCTGAAAGTGACGGAACTTATCGCATGGCCCATAATGATGAAACTCGTTGCAAATAACAGAAAACGAAATTACGTAGTTCGTTACAGTTTCAGTTGTAGGCCTATAAGAGTCATTACATAGGGCCTTAATAGCCTCGTAAGACAGCATAAACATAATCAGTAATACAGAATAATGAACAGACAGTAAGATAAGCAGTGGCCTAAAATGTAGGCTATCACACAAAACGCGATATTTTGCAACTTATTGCTGAAACATGTGCATAAGCATCACTGCATTACTGCAGTGTTTACCGGCGTCAGTATTGTGCATGACCGCACGTTTTTGCAGATCATCGGCTGTCTTAAGCTATGGCAAAGGCGTGCTTGTGTCTGTGTGAATGTCACACTGCTGTATTGTGTTAAAACGACAAAATTTTTACTGCTAGCTGCGCTCTGCCGTGCGTTTAGTTTGCTCATTTTCAGGTTTTCTATTTGTGACAACTACGAACGGAGACGATCACAGTTACTAACCCGTGATGTATTAATCTATTAGTCATTCAATCATTTATTACGTTAGAAGTCAGCGCACATTACAATAAAAACATAACGTAAGCTACAAAAACTTATGAAAACTAAATAAACGAATTTTTTGGAAAACTTCTGCGGGCTGACTGCCTAGAGACCGGGATCAGCTCCGGCCCTTACGCTCGTTATTGAGTATGGGATACCTTTATTTAGAAAACTACGTCGGGAAAACAGAAGAACACAATGTCCGTGAATGAACAGCAAGCTACGAGAGTATTCGACGCGGAATGCCACATTAAAAGGTGCAGCCTGCTTCTGCGGCTCAGGCTAAAGTGATTAGGTTGAAATGTGATCCAGAGAATCACATTAATACGTGCTCTGTTTCGTATATGTAATGTCAGTCATCGTGTCACCTACGTTTCCGATTTGCACAATATTATTCAAAGAATAAGACAAACGAACAAAATTTTTCTTACGACATAATTCGCCAAACAACGTAATTATTCTTCAGGGGAGATTCGTCCGAGATGTCTTGTGTGTGCGTTTATGCGTTTAAACAGCACCATTGAGACCGAAATACAAAGGCGCAAAGTTACAGGGACAGGATTGTGTTCGAGGGGGGGGGTCGTGTCATCGACTCGAGAATATATTATACAGGACATCTTTAATCGTTGCTTTTAACTCACTGATTACTACTACAGGGTGCGGCAAAAAGTAGCCCTTTAAAGTTTTTCGCTGTTTTCTCAGCAACCGCTAGGAATATTAACTTGAAATTTTACAAATGTATTTTCCGAAACGTTGCCAAGTGAAATTTAATTCTGTTGAAAAACAACAATAATTATAGAAATTATAGACTTCTGAACATGACCGCCTACCGATTTTTCAGCATTAGAAAATGTTTAAGCTAAAAATGCTATTTAATCTTCAAAAACCGGTCACCACGTTACTGCCGATGACGTCACAGTGACGCCTTGACAAACAGTAATTTATTTTGTTTATAAATTGTCACTAAATTGTCGTTCTTTTCAAGCAATCGCCGGCTGCCCACCGGATTCATCTTCCAGCAGGACAGCGCACCAGCACACACAGCGCGCAGCGAACGGAACTGGCTGCGAGCCAACTATTCAGATTTCATCACAAAATTTTCCGAAAACAAACCCAGTGGACTATCGCATGTGGTGCGCAATGTTGATGGCTTACCGCAAGCTTAAAACAAAGCCGAAAACATTATTGCCGAACACAAGGAATCGCTTCAGGTTATCTGGAGCAACCTACCACAAGGACCGATCAACAAGACTGTGAAAGACTTCTCAAATTAAGTGACTGAAGGCTTGTGTTGAAGCTTGGAGCTGTCGGTGGACGCTTCGAACATTCACAGTGACAATGAAATTTTGGCACCTGATCATTAGTTAACTGTGTTGTTTGACTTGTTTCAACGATGTCATTGAACTGGTGTTGTAGCTTGAACATTTTTTCACGCTGAAAAATCGGTAGGCGGTCATGTTAAAAGATCTATAACTTCGTAATTTTTCAGTGGAATCAAATTTCATTTGGCATTTGGCTGTAGAACAATTTAGTAAATAAATCTGTAAAATTTTACGTTAAAATGCTAAACGGTTGCTGAGAAAACAGCAAAAAAACTTTAGGGGACTACATTTTTGCCGCACCCTGTATAGCCGTGCTGTCTTGAGTTTTACTATACGTCCACATCTGCGCATCTGTCTGTCTCAAAACTGTAAAAACCTAGCTTTTGGAAGACTTTTTAAAGGTTTTAAAGGTTAAAATTAGTTTTCTGGGTTCTGGTGCACAGAGAGAACCAGGTACAAAATTAGGACTTAGGACTTTATCCCATTGTTTTCCAAAAATTATATCAGAATGCATTAATCTATTTAGGTACAAAACATCACATGTGATTTTTGTAAAAACACCACAAATCAGATACGTGTAAAAAGTAAACATTGGACTTTTTAGGTTTTACTATTTTACAAACCCAAAGCTTACGTTTTTGGAAAGAAGGTTTATCCCGTGGTCTGATGTGATCGGCGCGTTGCTACTGACAACAACCTGGGTGGCGTGTCAGTCACCTCGTGCGTCGGTCATGTGGAAGGACGCACAGACCGACAGAACGCAACGGGCATCTGCTGACGACCGAACTAGTCATGCACGCAGCGCTTCCCGTTCATGCCGTTCCTGCGTTTTTTCGCGATTGTACATTTTGGGCGGTATGACGTCACCCTGCGTACGGACACCTTGGATTCTGGTACCTTGGTCAGCGGGTCTTTTGTAGTAGCCTAAAATTAATGTTGATATCAGTGTTTGAATTGTGGAAAAAAGTGGCGGAACTCCAACAAACGAGCGGCCCCGAGATCGAGAAGCCAAAAGCGTTGAGAAGGGGAAAATCTGAGGAGGAGTGTACCTCTTTCCAGTCGACTGGAGAGTCTGGGTGAGCGTCGTAAGCTCCCCAGCGATGTATGGGGTGTAGTCCCAGCCGAAATTTAATTTGGTGTATTTCCAGTGGCGTCATTTCACAAAATCCTTGGGGGGTCCACTCTCTCCCTCTTCCTTTCCCCTCCCCTCCTTTTCTCCTCCTTCCCTTTTCCCTTCTCCTCTCCCCTTTTCCCTCCCCTTCTTTCAAATTTCCTGCCGTCCCTTTCCATTAGAAGTAGGCTCCCCTTAAATCCAGCTAGGGGTCTGGGGGAGCGCTGTGAGCTCCCCATCGGGGTCTGGGGCGGAGCCCCAGCTGAAATCGAATTTGGTGCATTTTCAGCCTTAAAATGTGATATCTCGTGCCAACAATTTGAATGACTTTCCTGAGAATCAGTTGACCAAATTTTATGCAGTTTACACAGTAAATGTGTATAACAGTCATTAACAGACCAATAAATCTAACACTTCTCCACTCTAACAACCTTGCATGTTCTATATCACATTTGAACTGACAAAATTATACTCAACTGATGAGTCCAACTGATAGTCTAATAAATGTTTCTTTACTCGCCTACGTATATATAAGTATATTATGCTTAGTTTACGTGTTGCCATTTAAAATCCATTAATCAACCAAAGTCCATTGCAAGCACATATGTCCTATGTCTCATCAGAAAACTACTGTAACACAGCAAAAAGAACACAAATTTGACATTTTAGCTGTTTCACGTTTAATCGAAGGTACAATTTACAGAGAAAAAAACCGAAATCATAAATCCTTGGGGGGTCCGTAGACCCCCCAGCCC
>Ga0209367_1007336_pt1 | contig 15197 bp, 8 predicted proteins | sample WorMetLIZISLAND2_FD_187412 | JGI IMG/M metagenome (GOLD analysis project Ga0209367, IMG submission 187412) | Marine gutless worms symbiont microbial communities from Max Planck institute for Marine Microbiology, Germany - Olavius geniculatus... ... | reverse complement strand
CTATTAATTTAGTCTGAAACATCATAGATAAAATGCTGTTGTGACACTGTTGTGGACTATTGTATATGTTATGGTATATGTTTTTTTTCGCTGTTGCTATTGTATTATTTTTGTGTGTTTTTTTCTACCATGATCGGTGAATTAAAGATTATCATTAACCTAGGCCTAATGCTAAAGTAACTAGCTCGACAGGGAACGTTGGATATGGCGGCTCCCGGATAGTTTACTAGGGGCACTAGTCTGAACAGCGCGAGTGTTATGGACAAAGTTAGTGTTAGGAGGGTTAGTGATCCAGTTAGGAATAGGGATTAATCGCATTTTTTGGCTATAGCAGACTAATGCTATAGTGGCCCTTAGCTATGGCGGCCTCCAGCTATGGCGAAACGGAACCTGACCGAATTCGGACTAGTGCCGCTTCGGACTAATGATACCATGCAGTCACCGGTGTTTTCTGTGTATACAACGCCGCTGCAGGTAAAGTCGAGACAGTGGTCCGGGCACCACGACGAAGACACGGAGAGTCTGCGACTTAGACATGGCAGCAACGGCAGTTCAACTCGTCGACATCATCACTCTCCATCACAGAACAACCCGTCACGACCTTCGCCTGCTGGTTCGTCGACGTCGCTACAGCGGGGCGGCGTGGTAGATCACTCACAGATGAATCACGTCGGTCCGCCACAACCGCGCCGTACTGGCCCTGGACGCCGCAGTGCCTCAGCTACGCCCATCGGCTCCACTTCCAGCCTCGTCGTAAGCTCTGTGCTTACAATTTCAGAGCACTTTATCGCTAACAGGCACGGAAATATTTAAAGGCGTGCAAATTTGGTCAGGTGACCCTGAACACACCCACCTACGCGTGTATGGCGTGTAATGTCGTTACGCTCGTCAGTCGTAAGTTATGAGTGAAATCTGAACGTTTGTTCTGTCGCTAACGGTATTCGCCTCTCCGTGTATTAGTTTTGCTACATTTGCATCTTTGTGATAAACATTTATCGATTATCCGACACGAAAATTAATAGCGTGTAAATTTTTCATTTATTTTGTCCACCCTGACTACGTTTATTCAGAGGCGTTGACATGTATAAATACTGTTACGCTCGTCTGTTGTGGGTAGTATATAGGGCCTTTCACTAGAGCTTGGTCATCATCAACCGCAACGAGGCTTTAAACCGAATTGTTCACGTCAGCCTACCCCAGCAGTTTGGACAAATCGGACGATTGATTATCAGCGCCATCACGGCGCTTCTGATTCACAATGGCAATGCCACAGTGCTAAGGCTATTATTAGATTACGTTAGATTGAATTAAAAGGGTGCAAATATATAATTTTACTGCAGGACGGTGGCTACGACGAATATCGGCAAGCGGAGGATCGCCACTCACTGCAAGGTTCGACGGGCGAGAACGCCGACAACTGGAGCGAGCTGGACGGTCAGCAGAGGAGACCCAGAGACACTCCGACATCAGCCGACCACAGCGGCGGTGAGGTTGAGAAACCGGGCGACTCCGAGATGATGTCTGAAGAAGAACAAGGTAGACGTGGAGCAGGACTGACGGCACGGCCGAGCATCAAGATCCGCCGCCACTTCGACTGTCCGGACCTGGTCATCATCAACCGCAACCCGTCGGCGCAGGACGTGGCGACGGCCTGCACGACCGCGGCCGATCCTGCACCCGTGCCGCAGCCGCCAGAGCCGCCAGCGCCGCAGCGTCGACTCCTGCCTCCGCCGCCCTCGTCCTCGTTTACCTCTCCTTCGTCGACGTTCGTGTCTCGTCTGCCGCGCCGCCGTCTGACCATGCCCGGTATCATTAAGTACGACGAGCCGCCGCCGGACTTTCTTCGTCCAGGCGGGTCATCCCGGGCCGCGACCCCGGTGGCCGAGCCGATACCGGCCGAATACCTCACCCCCGCGGCCACGATCACCGCAGCCCATGATGTTCCGTCGGTCGACGCCGGGTTGGGGGTCCGCGGCGGCCGCCCGGCGACCGAGATGTACCTGGTGGAGAACTGCGCCCGGAAGCGCCTGCAGGAGGAACAGATCGCCGAGGTCAGAGTAACGACAGACGACGAGGGACGTCACCAGGGGCTAGAGGTCGCCGACGCAGCGTCCATACTGGACACGCCTTCACTGGACGGGCTCGACCCGCCGAAACCACTCCAAATGCGATACCGGCAAGTGCATGCATGCTGCTGCTCTGTAAACTATCTTAGCCCGTTGTTACATTTATAATAAAAGTGTTGCAAAACAATTTCTGCAAATCTTGTTCTAGCGTTCTGAACACGTGTTGAAGATGAGAAATGGTTACACGTAAGACCAAATGTTTCCGAAATCTTTTTGTCGTTTTTGGCGGACCGTTAGGTCGAATCTTTGGCACGATGTGTTGTCTGTCTATTTGTCGTCGTTTGTCAGTCTGTAACGCATGTATTGTGGCTAAACCGTACGTCGTAGGGGGTTGGTAATGGTACCGTTGGATAGGGCGATGACGAGTTTCTGTAGGCTGTGAATGGTAGTCCTGTCTCTATCTGCAGCAGTTTGTCCGCAATTTTGAATACGAAGCTGCTGCCTGCAGCCAATTATCCACCTGCACAAAATTACTGTATCGTATCGTAGCGGAGCGTTCGATATAGATAGCATCGTCACCATTGCGTGTATGGGAATGTACTGACTCTGGGGAATCGTTTTTTTTCCGCGGCTGGAAGTCGGTACGGTCGGCCCACCAGCTGGTTTTTTGGTTTTTATTTCACACGTTAACCATACAAGGTGGCGGCAATCAACGACAGCGTTATGCATCATCCTAATGTTTGCTTATTAACACAATCTGTCAAAACTCAAGAATGTTTAAAGGTAAAGATCAAGGTCCGGTACTTGCTATAGCGCTTCTTACATGTAATGAGACTGACTCGCGACCAGAAGCACTTTACAATCTCCGGGCAGGCAAGTAACAGATGATTGGCATGAGCTAATGATGCCGCAGCGCACTATGCGGCCATCCATTGCCCACGTTAGCGAACAATTGGACCCGCGGTTTGCAGCTAGTAGACATACCATCTCCCCAATCAGACACACTAAGCCTTTAGTGCACTTTGTGGGATTGTACACTAATGTTAATGAAAGTTTTAAAAGTTCAGAATGTATTATATATATGTGCACTGTTTCAGAGTGCAGCCGGGGAATCTGAATCGGCGCAGCGGTCGTTCTGACCTGGGTAGTTTGCCGGACCTGTCAGCAGTGCGTCAACTGACGCCCGTGCTGACTCCTATACCTCGCGAGCAGGCGTTGCTGCTTTGCCATCAGAAACAGGAAGAACTGCAACTGATGCTCGAACGCGAACAGCAGCGCAGACGTCGCACCTTCGTACTCAGACTCGGAGATTTCAAGGTGCGTCAAAAACCGACCCCTGTTACAGTTTCAAATAACTCCAACAATTCCGGTTCAGTATCAACAAATTTTCGTTATCTGTGGCACCAACAGCAGAGACATGATAATATTAACAGTGTATAACTCGAAATTGCCGATATTATATTAAATTAATATGAATACATTTACATACAAAGTGTTTCCGAATTCCGGAGCACACTGTACAGATGTAACACGGATTACCATGACAGTACGTAGTAATTGAAAGTATAGGCCTAATGTAGGGGCTATTTCTCATTACTGCATGTAGAATTAATGTAAGTAAATAAATAGCGTGTTATGTTTTAGCGTTACATTAACTGTACAGAAAGTGAACTATACACTGTACTGCCGATTTCATTGTTGAGCAGTTCGTTGAAATCGATAATGTAGGCCTAGTTCTAATCAGTCGAAGTCAGTCGATCAGAGTTGCCTTATTCCCTTATACCCCGTTTACACGATGAAGCTGGCTCGACGAGCTGGCTCGTCCAGCCAACATGTATAATTGCTCATGTCTGCTCGATGTTTGCTCGACGTTTGCTCGACGTTTGTTCAATGTCTGCTCGATGTTTGCTTGGTCATGTAAACGGGATATTAGCAGCAGAGCTACTTCGAGGTTAGACAATGTCTCAAAATGCATGCTGTCAAATGCTTGCGCTTTATGAAGGCATGCAGAGCTTTAACAAATGATAACTTTGAATTTGCATTAGGCTATTTTCAGTTTTCTGTGCGCTTTGTGGGATAACGCGACACTGTTGCAAAAACGTAAGATGATTTTTTGGTATGTAGTACTCTGTTTCCGCAGTTTCGGACACTGTATTCCACTGTCGCCTCATTGATGAACTATAAATAGAGCTATAACATTTACAATCATGTGATTATGATTACAGGCGTGGTGCGCAAGGCGTCAGCTGATTCTGTTCGTTCTTGCTCTGAACATCGCTCTGGCTGTGACCTTCTACAAACTGCTGTACGAGTGACGGTCTCCACCGTGCAGAGAGCGGGCTTCTTTTTTATTGTCGGCACAGTGGAAAGCGAGAGGCGGAAGACAGACATCAGGACACCACGCCGACGACTTTCCACCTTGGCTCAGCGTCAAGCTCCGTGGTTCAGTCGAGTTCACCTGGAAGAACGACGTCCAGAGATGCGGCGACCTTCCTCGTCGTCCTCTTCAAGTCTTCGAATTCGTCGAAGTTGAGTTGATTCCCGATTTTGTCACGTAGCGAGCGAACCCAAACTATCTCTCCTCCCACTTTGTTATGCCCGTCGGCATTTTGACTTTTGACCGCGCGTTCTTATAACGTGTTCCGGTCGTTCCGATCGATCTACTCCCGTTCTTTTCTATTGATTAATCTGGATCAGATCTCAGTCCATGCCCACTGCCGTACCTATATACATGTAGTTTAGAGCCATAAGCGAGGATTGCGCCACTGTTTTCGTACCCGCCCCGATCGTGTAGGTCGAAAAATAAGTCGGACTAAATTGCTTTCACTGTTTCGCACCAACCAAGTAAAAGAACTCGCGAGTAGATTGCTCGAAGCGCTGCGACCACAGTTTTAGAACGCAGCCATTGCAGCTGCTCAGCTGTTTATTTTCTCATTTGTTGTTGGTTGATGACCATTCATTCCATCTTCCCGGCTGCGCCCGCTGCGATGTCCGCTAGTTTTATTCGCCTTGCAAAATGTACATAATGAACTGTTTGATTGCCGCCTGAGTTCGTCAAATTTTCGTCCACTAGGTTGTGTGCTGAATTCTCACGATATCCGTATTATTTAGCAATAACATTATGCGGCATCGCGGACAGCATCAGACTGCAATGCCGGCTATTGCGACAGATGCTGCCACAGCGTGGTCTGTACGTCTGTCCGTCTGTCGCCTTCGTGCAAAACGTTGGACGAAAAAGATGCCAGGGACATTCGTATGGACTCAAGTGACATTGTATTCTGTTACAAAGGGGCCTATAGGTTTTCGGACAGGAAGAGCAGTTTTAAGATGGAAGCCCAATTTAGAATTTGTGTGATATGTAGCAGCCACGCGGACGCCCTCTGTCCTCCAATAGACAACATTATCACATTGATGACTGTCTGGAGAATAACATGGAAGATTATTGGAACTACCATTATGTTAATTACTTATGCACGCGTGTAATGGAGTTCTTACAATTTTCGGTTAAGCTCATTTTTGTGTTTTGTGTTTCTGTAAATGTTAAACTTTCTGTTTAAGTTTAAACTTACCGTTCCATTGTTGTGTTTGTGTGCATTCTGCCTGGACAGGCCGTCTCCAAAATGACCTATACGGGTGGGACGTAAAACCCTACTCACTCACTCACTCAGCCACGCGGACGGAATGTGACCGAGCAGCGATGCCGCCTAATGCCAAGTTGCTTTAGCCCATTTTTATTATATAGCGGTGAATTAGTCAAGGAAGCCTTGATAATAGAGGCTATTATCCAGCGTTTCATGAATTAGTGCGCCTCTTGCGCCGGTGCGAGAATGTTAAAAGTCTGCGCTGACTGCAGTGGTCGGTCGCGTATTGTTCGGTTGTAAAGAGTCACTTGATTTGGCTTTCGTTACACTGCAGACAGGGTTAACAGGGTGTCTTTAAAGTATACAAAAGATTATTAAAGTTTATTTGGAACTGTGTGCACATCCTTTTGTAGCAGGGCCTTTAAAATTTGGGTAAATTAGGTTTTTTAGCAATCGAGTTCTAAGCTGTTTTAACATTGCTTTCACATAACATAATGATGTCGTGCAACCTGAAGTGGGCAAGTCATGTCATTGTTATAGATTTAAAACATTTTTTGTAATCTCGAAGGCAACTTGGGTCCAGTAGCTCTTTGTGGTCGTTTGGCTGTTTGAATGTCTTTCTTTCTGAAACTCCCCTCTTATGTGCTGCGTTTTTTGCTTTCCCAGCTAGTGTTGAATACACGGACACTTGCAGATCTTCGCGGAATAATATCCCGTCGTTTTTCGTCGACTGTTGATATCCAGTACTAAGCTGACGATTGCTAATTGCTTGCAGACGTGTTCGATGCTAACTGTGTTATTCATCTTGCTACTATACTATCAACTTACTTAATCATGGATAATGACGAATATTGTCTGTATGACACATTTTATTCTGTTAACACTCAACAGCACTGTTCTTCGTCCACGGTCCAGATTCAGTAAAATTCATTTTTTCCTCACCTAACGCTATTTTTTTTTACTGTGTAGCATTAATAGACCTGTTCGTTAGAGTGATTTCGATCGACCCAGTCTAGTGAGCTTATAACTGACCATTTCAGTCATATCTTATGACTGAAATCAACTAGCTATACCAAGGGCATCCCGCTGTCGCTGTTACTATTATTGTACAGTAATCTAGTAATCTAGTAATCTGGATCTAGTGTAGAGCCGGTGAACCAGTCAGTGTTTCGTCGCTGTGTATTTTCATGTTTGAGCCGCTCAAAGACCTCAAACTTTCAGTGCTTTCAATTACACGACGACGCGACCTCGCGTGATCTAAAGGCGCGTACAGAGCGACGTAACTGAGCTGAACTGACACGGTTTAACATTTGACAAACTGACAAATGGGCAAACAGGACTAGCCTAGTGGTCATTGGTTGACGCGTACGTGAACGTTATCACGTAGTCACCGACGCCGTTAGACGGTGCCTACTGTAATGCAGTACTGCTTGCCCATTGGTCATTTCGTCAAAAACTAAACCGTGTCAGTTCAGTTTTACGTCGATGTGAACGCGCTTTGAGGGCGCTCGCACGTGCGCGATAAATAAAAATAGGCCCTACACTAAAGCAGTGATCAGTCTTGATCACAGAACGAAACGTAGTGCCGCAAATTTGCAGGAAAGTTGTATTTTATCGCAGAGATTCGCATGCACTGCGATGAAACAAAGTATACGACGTTGTACGAGGTCATACGATGTTTCACGGTCGTTGTACGGTGCTTTTATCCTATTTTATCTCGTGGCACATGCTCGAGCCTCTAAAACAAAACCAGTTGTTTTACGGTCGTTTAGCTAATTATATTTCATCTTATCGCACGCGCGGGAGCGCCATAAGTTGATGAACCTGTAATCTGCTTCTGGCAGACTGGCGCGAGTGTTTTAATATTCAGCCGTCTGGCGAACGAGATAGACCTTTATAGCAGAGTTGGTGGCCATGATTATTATCTTTGCCAAGGTGAACGAAGTGAACATTGGAGGAGATTAAGAAATTGGTCGTTCTGTCTGTCGTTCTGTGTGTACACGATGACTCATCATCATCTCCACGTGTCATACACAACCGGCAGAAACGGTGGCGCCCTCCTGCGAAAACTACATTTTATAGTAGTAATGTTCAAATCACTTCACATGGCGGAGATATGCACTCTCACGAGCGCTTTCTAGTTATTATGTTGATTCGTGAAAGTGCGTCATTAGTTTCGCTGAGTGGTTAGTCTTGTTGCTGCTGTCAATGCCCCAAGTCCGTCTATTCGTAAGGCCCAAACCTCACTTGCTTCGATGTATTGTGAATTTGTCGTGCAACATGCTGTACAACAACGTGTACAACAAGGTGTGTACAGCAAATCCACACTCCAAATTGTACGGCCGGCAAAAGTCCATATCAAATCGAATCGGGCCTATAACAAATCCACTGCATCCCAACACGTCAAGATGTTGTACGGTTTGTCGTACGACTTGTTTTCCAACAGATCCACGAGAAATCGAAATAGTGGAGTTTGTGCCCAAACGATGCTGTTTGTGTTGGTCTTGCAATAAATGAATGGACTGATCAGCGTCTTGCGGTAGTCCTAATTCAGACAGTTTGATTCAACTCGCGTCGATTTTTCATGTATAGACTTTCGTGCTGATGACGTATGCTGCCGTGTTTGTCAACGGTGAACGGCGATCGATTGTTTTTAACCGAACTGTAAGCTCAAGATTAGTTTGGTCGTCATTTCGATAAATAAATTAAGTGTTTTTGTCGATCGAATATACACTCTGCATGTATACAGCCTGTAGCTGTCAATGGGACGCATACACGAAGTGTGCAACGCTAGCGAGCAATTTCTGACAACTGCTACTGCGACACTTTTTAGCCGACCGTACTCAAGTAACGGTCGAGCTTATGACACGAGTTGTCGTCAGTCTGTCGTCCGTCCGATTGTTTGTCACCGATGTATTGTCGCTATACGTTGCGAGATAGGGCCTAGATTGCGGTTGATCACTAATAGGAAGTCGCATATCGGTTTTCAAATAAAATGAAAATCATTGACCTTGGATGACCTGAAGGTATGTCTTCGTGCGGTATTGTGTCTAAACGGTAAGTCTTAGGGAGTCGGCAATGGTATTATCGGATATGGCGCTGGCAACTTCCTATAGGCTGTCAATACTCAATAGTAACTATGTCTCCATCTGCAGCGGTTTGATCGCAATTTTTAATCGAAAGTTTAAGCTTTAATTGATCGTATCTTGGAAACGGTTAAAGATAGAGCCAAGGTTGCTATTAATCACTAATAGGAAGTGGCATACGCCCTTTCAAATCAGATGAAAATCATCGACTTTGGATGACCTTGAAGGTCACTACAACCAATACGGTCGGCTATCCTAGAGACAGCTGGGCTTCTTGTTGGTTATCGACACATTATCCCACTGTAGACAGTGTTGTAGACAGTACAAGTGACTGTGGAATAACACTGAACACGCGTCTTACAAAGAGTGTGAAAAGTTGGATGAAAACGTAGCAGTCGGCAACAGCAGACGGGTTGTTGATAGTTTAAATGCTATAGCTCTTCATAGAAAACCCATCTCAGAGCTACGGAGCGTCACCCGCCGTGTGCGATCACACAGTGTTACCTGCCACCTGACACAGGTGAACGCGCCCCGCCCAGATAGGCCGGTACTCGATTTACCTACCCCGAAGAAATAGAAGGCTGAGTTGACCTAGGCGACTGGTTTACCTGCCCGCAGGCAGTCAGCCATCCAAGTACTAACTCGGCTGGGCGGAAAGTAACTTCGTTGATCGGACACAACTACGCCACGCCATCAACCACCAACTTTGCTGTCGGTCCGCAACAAAGATGTCGGTCAGCCCGGTGCCGGCATAATGTGCTGTCGTCGGTATACTCAGCAACCGTAACCTTAACCTTAACCTTTACCTTTTGACAGCCACATAACGAGATTAAATTATTGTGAAATAAACATATTCACGAGTACATCGGTACACAGGTATTGCGCGCAACAGTTCTGTCAATATATCTACAATGCAACTTATAATAATTAATTAATTAAATAATTGGATTATTTGCAGAACTATAGCGTTGTAACGTTGCTCTGCGACCCAGTGCAGCCATTGGCCAATCGAAGTGGTGACGTCATCCCGCCACCAATGACGTCATTGCCCGAGCTCGTCTGCACACATCAGTTCATGCATATTCATGTAAAAATGAAGAAAATTTGCGCATAATATAGGTAAACGATCTATAGCCAATATGACGATGTTTATTGGTGTTATTCGATTATTACGTCAGTGAAAAATAGCCAGAAACGACAAAAAATTTAGCCATGGTTACATATAAAACAAAAAATGTTTTGCATTTTATTTTACACTAAACTACGTCCAATCCAAAACATTTGCAAGCATGTTTTACGCTAAAAAGTCTGCAAACTTCCTATAAGTGTGTAACCACTTTCTATATAAGCCGCTCGCGATTTCTTTTGAGACCGAGTCCAAGACCGGGGCCGGTCAGAGATCAGTCTCGTCATAAGACCGCGGTCTCAGACCTCAAGACTACTAAACATAGCCACTGACGATCGGTCTGTGTTTCATAACTTTCATTACCTTGCCGCAGAAGGGTCTTGGAGCGTGCGTCAGCGGCCAGCCCGGCGACGAGCTGGATGTAAATACCGCTTCCTGCACCGCTGAATGAGACAAAGACGAGATAGTCGCAGTTCCACCGTTCACCTCCGACTCACGACCGGAACCGGATGTAGATATAACCGCCGGATGCAGCATGTATCGACCTGTAGTCACGCCCACCGGAAGTATCGACGGCGGTGCCATGACACCTGTGGCCGACATGTTGCATGACGGGATTGCTCGGTTCTGCACATCCACCACGCATCAAAACAAACATACAACGTATCAGTCTGGAAGATTTTGCTGAAGAAATTTGCAAAATATACTTACGATCAACAGGCTAAGGTGCACATTAGAATACACTGTAATCAAAACACATTTACCGAATGAAACAGAGACGGCCAATATAGGCCTATTTTTAGCATGCTTCCACAAATATTACACCACGAATCAAACAAAAAAGTAAACCATCAACTTTTCTTTTTGTCACATGTTTACCACCAAGTGATCGATTTTCATAAATTCTTTAATGGTACGGGCAGCACGAAACAATTTGCGATGCCCTCCCGCAGTTGCAATAATTTGCTGCCATCTCCAGGCACAGACTACGAGTACAAATGACCGAAGTATGTGACTAGTTAATTAGCTTACTGATGAGAGTAAAACTGCGAAAAGCAATGGCGTCGTGGCAAGGGGAGAGGAAAGTGCAATACTGTTTTTCTTGAAGAAATGTTCGTCCAAAAATACAAAATTTGGCAATCTTACGTTTTAGGAAACTTAAAAGCACAGACCGCCGCCGGGTGGTAGGGGTAGATGAATCGTCCCGCTGCCGAGACGAGTGACGCTGCTGCCAGTAGATCGTAGGAGATCGGCGTCGTCAGCATCGGAGAGCCGCACAGTTGCTCGCCTGTTTTCATCATCCCGGACTCAGTCGGACGAAACACGTTGACGGACATACGTCGACCTCGACGTTGAACGCGCCCTCCGGCCGCCGCCCAGCCGTGGGTGCCCGCGTGCACCTTAAGCAATGATCGGCAAAAATTAACTAAAAAGTTACTAACTAAAACCTTAACTACATTTCAGTTAGACCATTAGTTTAGTCATCATTCGTGGTGTGTGGCTTGGCGGTGTAACGGTAGCGGGCCGGAGTGGTGACCGAAAGGTCCCCGGTTTGAATCTCGCCCGGTGCACTGCCAGATAACGACTCTGGGCAAATTGTTCACACACACATGTGCCTCTGTTCACCAAGCAGTATTGTTTGGTACCGGTCAAGGGGCGGTGACGCTCTCTAGCTGGAAAGGTAACTGCGGGCATGGTAAAAAATTAATGGCAGCCTATACCACCGTATTTATGACTATGTCACCTGCGGGCTGACTGCCTAGAGACGGGATCAGCTCCGCCCCCAACGCTCGTTATTGCGCATGGGATACCTTTACTTTTACCTTTATTGGTTTAACTAATTTTTGAAAGTCCCAGTTAAAAGAACAGTTTAATGTAAAACTTACTTACTAACTAAAAAGTTTAACTAGATTATCGGTATCTTTTTTAGTTAATTCGAAATAGGCCTATTCGAAATTCGGTTTGCGAGAGTCCTCGAGTTATGTGACGTTCTGTTACGTTCTGTTAGCATCAAAGTAATAATTTAGTAATTGCCCATCACCACTAATATTGACTAGCCTATGACGTGACTGTCTATGCACTAAACTGTGGTGGAACTGTGTTGGATGATGATATGATACAGGGTGTGCCAATAAAAATGACCCAACTTGTTTTTGTCAGAACTTTGTCAAATCTCCATCAAATTTCATAATTTTTAGCATACAAATAAATACGCAAGATGATACTAATATCTAAGGTATACCCATTGTCCACCTCACCTTGTTTATGTCAACTCACTACCGTGTAAAACGCAGATGCTCCAAATTGTTGCATAATGCTCAGTTGTTGTTTCCGTAAAAGTTCTAATGACTTATCAAGCACACAGTAAACCAAAATTTGATTCATTCAGCAGAATTATAAGTTTTTGTAACAACTTGCTTCCAAATTATCAGAATTTCTGTCTAAAGTGTACACAATGGCTTAGACGTGATGCAGGGGCGTCATTTAGGGAAAGGGGGCTGGAAGGGTCTACGGACCTTCCAAAAACTTACGATTTTAGTGTTTTCCCTGTAAACTGTACTTTTGAAACAGTATTACTGCTGCAAAAACAATACGTTACGCAGACTTAGACCCCTAAGAATCACTGAGACTTCAACAAGTTACTTAAATGACGCCCCTGACATTACGCCACGGCTGACAGTGGCATCAACGATCAACTGATCAAAATGCAGAAGAGCACAGTGCATTCATGGATAAAATGTGTTTTAAGTTCATCAATCAGTTATTTTGTTGTCTGCTGTTTTCAGCGTAAAATGTTTAATACCCAAAAATTATTAAAACTTATGGTGTCCTTTGTGGAATTGATAATGCTCAAGTGAGCAATCTGATACTGATATTCACGGCGTAATGTAACAATTTAAAGCATCTGCGTTTTACACGGTAGTGCGTTAACATAAATTACGTAAAATGGACAATGAGTGTGCCTTACACAATACTATCGTCATGGCTATCTGTGCCAAAAATTATCAAATTTGGTGACGATTTGACGAAGTTCTGACAAAAACTAGTTGTGTCATTTTTTTGGCACGCCCTGTAAATATAGTCATTTGCACTTTTACTGCTTTACTAATTACTTTCAGTAGAGATACACAGAACAATTAAGCCCGTTAAGTGAATCTTGTCAAAAAAATTTTTATATACATCTTTATTTACCACGAAGAAATTTTGAAAGTTTGAAAAAAGGTTTAACTACTAAAAAGGTTTAGTCAAGTTGTTTTTTTCTAAAGTAGTTATACAAATCGTTTGACTGTAAGTTTAACTACTATTCTTTAGTTAGAGAAAAACTAGCTAAAGTTTAACTAAAAATAAGAAAAAGTTAGTGCCCATCACTGACCTTGAGGTTACCCTTGGTGGTAAACGCCTTAGAGCAGACGTCGCAGCGGAAAGGTCGGTCGCCTGTGTGAGATCGCATGTGAATATGCAGCGCGCTCGCGCTCGAGAAGGGCTTGCGGCAGATCGTGCACGGGTGATGTCTCACGGCCACGGTGACGGTGACGGGCTTCGACAGAGGACGCCTAGACGACGACGAAGACGCCATTCCGGCACTGTCCGCTTCGACGCTCTCCGCTATCGTCCACTTGCTCGGCACAGAACGCTGCCCGCTTACGTCGAATGATCTGGAGGATTCAGAACTCCGCGAGTCGCTCGGACCAGCGTCATTGATGTTCAGTGGACGACCGTCGCAGTCATCGTCGTCGTCGTCGTCGTTGTCTATGTTGTTGTCTTTGTTGTCGTCTTCATTATCGTTGTCGCCGTCGTTGTAGTTGTTGCTGCTGTGGATGTCGTCGTCGTCTTCTTTTTCTTCTTCGTCTTCGTTGTTGTAGTCGTTGTCGTTGTTGTACTTCTTGTTGTCGTCGTTGTCGTCGTTGTCAACTGTTGAGCGTGCGGTTGGCGTGGTCTCTACGACCTCCGAGCTGTCCGGGGCATCCGCCACGGGTTTATCGTGCTTCCAGTGTTCGCCGCTCGACGTCGATGACTCGCATTTCAGTGCAGGACGCTCCGTGCTGCCGATACTGACTTGACGAGGTTGACCGGTGCCGATTGTCTGGCCACCGCACATCATCACGACGCTCTGGGTCCGCCGCGACTCCGCCGCGGTCGTCCGATCTTCGTGCATCGTTCTGATCGTTCGCTGCGACGCTGCCTGAAAACAACCTCCGATGTCTCCGTGAGGATCGTCGTTTGGCAAGCCACCACCGACGGTCCGCCGCGACTTGCTTGCGGCAGTCTGGTCCGGCGACATCAGCGGAGACAGCTGATCCGCCAGCCACACGATCCGCTCGATCTGTTTCAGCGGATCGTCGTCGACCATATCAGTCAGCATCATCGACGTGCACGGTTCCACGTTTCGTTCGTCGATCGGCGTGACGTCATAATCGTTAGATCGTGACGTCATTCGCTCCTCGTCGTTGGTGTCGACGTCCACCAGTTCGTCGTCGTTGTCATCGTTGTTGTTGTTGTTGTTGTTGTCGTCGTCGTCCTGGACGCGTGAAGTAGACGGTGTCTGATGATGACCGGTCGAAGACGTCCAGTCGCACTGTTCCGACGGCGACCGACTTACATTACTGCCGTCTGTACAGCCAAATACACCGTCCTTTTAACGTGCCTTACTGTAAAACTAGAACTAACCTATAACATTTGCATGCAATTTTGTTTTAGTCATAATATGTAAGGGCCCCCAGAACTGCCTGAAGCTGCCTAAAACAAATTAGCATGCGAGTTTCAGCAGTTCTACTTTTTACTTGAGCTTCAGTCACGCAATGATTCAAACGAAAGTTTTGAGTTCGACAGAAAACACAAAAGGTCGTTTTAGCTTTCGTATCTGCACCATTTATCAATCAAGATTTAACGTGATCACTGATCGCACACGCTGACACAGCTTATGTCACACATAAACACGGAATTAGGGTTTAGGGCGTCTTTTATTATAATATTATATATAAAAAAAACTGCAAGCAGATCATTTAATGTTGTATAAGCGCTGATGTAAAACTGCAAAAATCAAAAAGTATAAGCACGAACTATTGTATTAGCTTAGACATTTAATCTGTTTTCAGAAGCCAGATATAAATGTTTAAGCTAAAGCATAATGTTCGTGCTTATACTTTTTGATTTTTGCAGTTTTACATCAGCGCTTATAAAACATTAAATGAATTGCTTGCAGTTTTTTATATATAATATTTGCGGTTTTATTAAAGTTTGAAAGGTCACTGAACAGTTACTTTGTACATAACAATAACAACTAGGCCTACTACTAAGCTAAGTAGCAGCCGACAACATCACTGCAAACTTTCATTAA
>Ga0209367_1007335_pt1 | contig 15197 bp, 12 predicted proteins | sample WorMetLIZISLAND2_FD_187412 | JGI IMG/M metagenome (GOLD analysis project Ga0209367, IMG submission 187412) | Marine gutless worms symbiont microbial communities from Max Planck institute for Marine Microbiology, Germany - Olavius geniculatus... ... | reverse complement strand
GTAATAATATAGTTAGTCATCTGGCTGCTCTTAACTGTTTTTGATGTTTGCAGTTGCAACTGCTAATAGTACTGTTTTTATTGAGTTTTACCTGTATTTGCATGATTTGTGTGTTTTTTGTGTGTGTGTTTTGCTGTATGTTTTATGTGTATATGGGCCAAGTGCCTGAAATAAAACTGATGATGATGATGATGATGATAAATAAATAACCACTGACTGAGAATAAATAATGTCAGGGATAACGACAGTACAGTTCCTGTTCCACGTTTATCAGCAACAACGATTTGTCCACGCGAAATAAATTGTGTCATTAAATAAACATAAACATATTTTAGTTCTTCCGGAGCCATAAAACCCATAAGCGGCGCTGATCTCCGTTTTTAGACCTTAGTCAAATATCAGCTTACATTGCGAGACCGCAGACACGGAGGCTAGTAGCCTAGTACATCGCACGGTGTACCGTTTATTACCGAACGCAAGTAAATGCATTCTACACCGAAACAATGAAAGTTAGGTCCATGATGATTACAAGAGAACATCAAGTGCCGTTGGGAGTTGCCTTGGTCACGCTTGAAATCTGGCGTCAGTGCAGCTAGTCGGGAGTCGCATGTTCATTTGTTTGGCGGCAACACAGTGCTATGTGCCGACACTGAGCACGTGTCCCTCCGGCCGTGAAATCCGGAGCTTTGTCAGTTGTCACTCTCGTAGTTTCCACGTCGACTGGCCGCGATATGCTACACTGCCTCCAGTACTCTGCGACTGTTTGTCGTCCGTCATGTCGCCGTCCGTCGAAAAGTATATCCTAGTGTTCCGGCTGCAGACTGCTACACCTACGCTGTAACGCCAGTGCGACAACATAGGGATTTCTTTGATGTATCCATTGTTTCCGTTTTTCACTTGCATTTGGCCGTTTTTGGACATCGGTGTAGGCCTTTTTAAGCTCATAAAAATTAGTTGTCGTTTTGGTTTGAGCCTTTTTGGTTTTGGACCGTTTTGTGTTCGACTATCTGCAAATCACGATTCAAGTTATTTCATGTGCCTTTAGGCGTTGACTGAAATCAATTTTTTTGATCATGATTTGAATTCTGATTAGCCATTTTATGCAATTGTAACTTATCGTCATTTTTGAAAATCAAACAAATCATTATCTTGTTACTCCTAGCCTTAACTATAAAACAGTTTGTATTCCTATCGTTCTACACCTGTTATTATGGCGTAGTTAGTGTGCTCAGCTGGTTATATTAGGCATACTTACTCACTAACAAGCAACGAATATAAAGATATACAGTTAAAACACACTACATCATGTAATGTGTTATTAAGTGTATATCTTTATATTTGTGCTATTCACAAATAAACAGCCAAGAAAGCTGAAACATACATGCCACCTGCTGCATCTCACCCACAGTTCATCTGATGTAAATTAACGCGCAAATATCAGCAGAAAAACGCGTAAAGCATGCTTATAACTGCTTATTCGTACTTGTCCAATTCCAGTATGAAAGAAATATTGAAGAAAAAATGATTGTGTCTGGTTTCCTTCGGAGAAGTACTTTCGTTTATTTCTGCCGAGAGATAAACCGGTTATATCGGCATTGTCGGCATGTGCGAACAGCTGGGCACCGAGGCGTCCCCTGCACTCTGCGCCGGACGTTTATTACAGCGATCAGTCAAACGGTTCGATCTCGATCCACCACCGATCTCGCATTCACCCAGATAAACCCAACCAAGAAAAAGCTGTTCAGCCGTTCGGTGCTGTTTTTGACACAGAAACTTGTTTATTCGTTTACGACCGATCGCTTTTCATTCGATTGGCGCACGTCAAGATGATACTTTTGTCCAAAATCATTGCCATTATTTATTCATCCCTATCGGATCCACTGCATTTACCGGGTGCCAGCTTCGTGCTTTCGTCTCATCATAATGCTACTCAAGGGAATTTGGCTTTTTTGACTTCAGTTATACATTAGGTGTGAGAGTTTTTAAAGCAAATCTAAGTCAGAACGAATGCTGGCAAGCCTACAAGAATAGCACCCACAATAGCTTGACGTGTTCTTTCTAAAAAACCCGCAACTATTCGCACAAATTACACACAATTATCTATATTGACACAAACGACAGTCCATGGTAAATATTCATGTCGCAACCGTTTACGCTAACATTGGCGTAATTTTTAAAGGTTTGAAAGATAGCGATTAAAGAACAGGGTATTTAATATTGATCACTTTCGATTTCCACAGATATGACCGAAAACCACAGCGAATATCCGCATAGGCTTACACGTAAGCTTTATATCGTCAGAAATGACTCCCTGGCAAACATTTTGTCGCTGAAAATATATTGTGTATACTGCTTAAAAGTTAAGTCTCTGGGCTGCACTTTGCCGCTAGTAGTATGGTTGCATTTTGGGCAGTGGAACGCGGTACGGTCATTCAAGGTCACACACGGTCGCTGATTTTTCTAGCAACTGAAAGCGTCAATACAACTCAGAGTTAATGGCGGGGTCCATATTCCTAACAACTTCTTGGCGTCTAACTGACCTGACCTCGCTTGCCGTAGATGCCTGACCAGTGACCTCAAGGACAATGTGTACACATACACGAATGTCGTCAATGGACGTTAGTCGGAATCTGGTGTCGGATCGTGATTGCATGGAACAAACAGAGTCCAGCACCAACGACTCTCGACCTTTTTCTCTCATCCCGCCTCCTCTTTTCTACCTCCCTTCTGTCCTCTGCGGTGACAATGACGTGTTGGTCTATCGATTTAGCTTCCACAAGCGTCCACTGAGCGCGCTTCTCCATCCTAGTTCGTTTTCCGTCGTCGTACGGAAGAACGGACTCGAGACTTGCTGGCGGCGGCGACGGCAATCGATGCTGTGCGAGCCGGTTGAAACCCGCGCGGAGCGTCGGATGCCTGCCGGCTGCCAGCGTACACAGCATGACGTGGAGTGGCGTAGCGGGCTACGCGCGGTGATTGATAAAACGGTTCACAGCTGACGCGTCGCGTCGCGTCGTGACGCACGTCATGCATGCGCGTCACGCTACGTCCGTCCGTCCGCAGCCGACGCAACCGACGCACAGCTCCTACGTACGTACGACGTCCCGTCCACTCCGGCAGCATGATTTGTCGTGCTCTGTTGCCTTCATCCGTCCGGCGCCACCACAACCCACTCTCTCTCCCACCCTCCCGGCTGACTGACGGACTGACGGACGTACTGGGGTATATCAGCGATGTACGAGCGGACGAACGAGGCGCTCGATTAGATCTGCTGCCAGCGGACGGGCGGCGTTTGTGCATGGAAAGCTATCGGTCGGTCGCTGATGTCAGCATCAGCGCCACACAATCAGCGACGCGACGCCAAGACCGCCGCATAAAGCAGCACATCACCGTTCGTTCGCGCTCTACAACAAATGACGGCATCAGCAGCAGCAGCAGCAGCAGCGATAGCGCCATAGCGGCGGCGACGGTCGTCAGCCGCTTTCAAATGCACACCCGGCAACGGTCGCGATAAATAACGACATGGTCCGACGACTGAAACAACTTGTATAAACATATGACGGCCGACGCCGGCCGGCTATGTAGGCCTATGTATATGAATCCTCGTTTACGAGCGACGCCCGAGCAATATCGTGCCTTCCTAGTTGGCGACAACTGTCCATCATATTTCACACTCGCTTATTACTTGTATTTTTGCAAACCCACTCGAGCACGTGCGTTGCATGGCGGACAAATGTGATATTAGAGTGAATAATCGTTGTATTCAAAGACAGCGTATTCGTCTGATTTTTCTCTACCTAAACTGAAGCTCTCTTTGTTTATTGCAAATATGACTCTTATACGCTGTGTTTCATAAAAAACCGGACCCCTAAGGCAGGTCGGCATAAATTTATCCAAATAAGCTCGCCTAAAATGATTTTTCACATGATTTATACACAGTGCACTGCCATTCAGTTGCGGATTCATTGTGCTTGAAAAGTTTGGTACGGGCCGAGTACCAGCTCTGTGATATGGCTGAACTGAAGCAGCGACTTGTTAAGGTCTGGGCTGACTTGGAACAGACGATTATGGACGAGGCCATTGACCAGTGGAGGAAACGACTCAAAGCCTGCGTCAAGGCCAAAGGACAACATTTTGAACATTTACTACAACTTTAGCCGTACGTGTAGATTACTGTACTAACGTTTTTTCGATATTAAAGCCGTTTTCTTGAAGTTATAACAAGAAGTTTCAGGGTCCGGTTTTTTATGAAACAGTGTATGTACATAGGCCTACACAATCGTTGATCACGTGAAAGAAAATTATGCCTGCAGTCTCTAATACTGAACAAGACATCTGCTGTTACATAGAACGTCACTGGCTATAACTGACTAACGACGCTAAGTAAAACTTGTGCACAAATTATCTTTAAGAAAAATATGAAGTACTCGTAGTTTTACTTCTGCTGCGTTATTGCCTATGATAAATTGCCACGATATAACGGACGGTGGATGCCGCTACACGTTGGAATAAACGCAGTTGATTATCACGCAGCTGATCGATCTACTGTCATTAATGGATGCAGCAATTTTTGGCGGTCTTATCCTCTACTTTCTGCTAAAGCAAGTTGAGCAATGATTATGATCGAGATGGTAATCAGTGACTTTATTGCAGCGCAGTTTGGCAGAGTAATTAGCTTTAGTCAAAAAACAAAGCCGCCGTCGTTCATATTTTTCCAAAGTAGTGATTAATTTTCAAGATTCGTTCTCAGGCACACTAAACTGGCCCGTACAGAAAATGGAAATTTGCATTGTTAAAGATCCCGAGACACCTTAAACGCGCGTCCCTACACTACCTTGTAAAATATTAACGCCAGAAAACTACGTCCCCGATATACTGGAGCACTGTCTTGTAAAAATACGCCAGGGACCTGTTAACGTGTAATAGACAGCAAGTTACTGTTGTGACAAAACCGTCTGCTGTAACGTCGATAAATATCAACCCGACGTTAGCTTTCAGTCGGTGCAATTTTTGGAAACTAATACTTACTGTCTGCGGTAGCGACGACAGTATTGTTTTCAGCATCATTGCTAAGTTTTTTTTGTTTCTCTGTGTCTCTTTTACAACGATAAGTCATAAGCCGCTACCTCAAACTTAACGAAATTCCATACGAATAGGCCTAAGTAACTCGAGCACCTTTAGAATCTTATTAAACTTTAAGGTCATAGGTCAAAGATCGACGTCATAAGACAAAATTTTTTACCATTATGAGATAAAGTCAAAAAGTTTGTTGGCAGGATAACATAACAGTTACAGATAAATTTGCTTAATATTTGCATGGAAAGTTACATTTGGTAAAATTTTCCTGAACATAGTCCCACTGGACGTAATACCCCCGGACATAGGCCTAATCTCCCGGATTCACGAAATGTTAAACAAGCACTACACTACTTAGCCTCAAGCAAGACTTGCCGATTCAGTTCACAATTAGTTTAACGAAACATTTACAATGTTGTGTGATTTTGCATAAGCGCTTTTCTGCTGAGTGTAACAATAACAAAACTGTGATAACTTGTCAATATTTGGCCACGATATCAACAGAAGTGTGTTTTTGCTTTCGGTGTACACAGTGAGCCATAAAAATGCCACTTATTTTTCGGGCATTTTTGGCAAATTTAAACTGATTTTAACAACTCTTTTATTAATTTGCGATAACAGCTAAAGTAAACAAGTAATCTAAGCAAAGCTCATGAGACGCGCGACAGCCTTAGTACTGTGGTCGCAGTACGATCGTCCACGGTCGCGCTGCTACTGTACTCGGTCTGCACTCGATCTACGGTCGCACGAGTGTACTGCGACTGCACTGCGACTACGCAGTCCGTACTGCGACCATGAACGACCGTACTGCGAACGCGGTTGCAGTAAGTCTCCTTAAGTCGCCGTACAGTCGCAGCAAACTCGCTGTACAGTCTTAGTACAGTCGGACAATTCGCATTTTGAGTGCAGCGCAAAAACACTGCAATCCGTTGCGATCTATGTTTTGGTGTGACCGCAAGACGGCGATTGAGCGGCGACCACGCTGCGACTTACGGCAACCGTCGACGATTTGAAGTCGCCACGGTCGCCGTAAGTAGCAACTCGGTGTGACTGGGGTATAAAATAACCACTTTTTAGGGGGGGAGTAGCCGTATTTGACGCCCGACTGCGCCTCTTTGTTACAAAATATTATCTGGTTTAGTGGATTTGGATTGTGAAAACTTTTTCCAACTGTGTTCTACAAGCGTTATTCGAGGACACTCGTATAAATTATATACTCGTAAACCTAGTAGTAGTTGCAGTGTGCGTAGTCATTTCTTTGCACTTAGGATGATCAATGTTTGGAAATCATTATCACCCTCAGTAGATGTAAACAGTTTAACTGGCTTCAAACGTTCTCTGTGTAATTGCGACTTTTCAAACTTTCTTGTGTTTAATGAATAACTCTATCTCGGCTTAATCATGCCATATTCCGGTTTGTTAGTTTGCTTTTTTGATTGTTTTTATAGTTGTGTTCGTATGTTTTATAAAACTCACATTCTTCCTAATCAAAGCACTCGTTTTACAGTCTGTTATTATGTTATTGTTTAGGAGTTTTACTTACTTCAGTTATTGCTCTCCGTGTATTTCTTACTTAGCTTAAATGGGCAGCAGTAAGTGCTCTTTACTGGGCCTTGTTGTCCATCACTTGTTGCATGGTAGTTGTTTTTGCCAGTGTTCTCTGATTGATTGTCATGCTTTGTTGTCATTGCATCAGTGGAAATAAATAAATAGAATAAAATAAATAAATAAATAAGTATCTTGTTAGTGCAGTCTTCACGTAAGAATTAAAATTGCTTGCCAGTCTATACAAAAACTGTCCTGTCTTCGATGAATTGGGTATGCATTTCGATATAGACCGAATCACTGTCATGTAGTCTGTGAATGGATCGCGGCTGCATTGACGTCACACTCGGGATGCGGGATTGGAGACCGTCAGAGCTAAATCGGTGTCAGCTTTAGATAAACATCCTATAAATGACTTGGTCCTGTGCAGCAGTGTGTCGTGTGCAAGTACCCCGCTGCCCTGCAATCCCGCCACTCGGCCGTGACGCACTCCCTCCGTCGCCACCGTCGCCGGTCTAAAATCGTCCGGTAAGTGCAGCAGGAAAAATCGATGTCCATCGACGGACGGCGCTCTCTGCCCTCTTCGGAGGACGCATATTATTCACCGGGCCGCCGGGCAGGCGAGGCCGAAGCCGAGGTTCGGACCGACCGATCGAGAGACCGACCGACCTACCGGGTGCATGGACAACCGATCGACTCACTGACTGACTGACGGGACGTCCCTGCAAGGTTGTGTACGACGAGGACCGACGGACGGGCAGCGCATGCTTAGAACGACTACACATAGTAGGGCTACAGCACACATACTCGCCGGTGGCCGCATCCCGAGTGCACTCTGCAAGAGAGCAGCAGCAGAAGCAGCGGCGGCGGCAGCTGAAGCACGACAGAAAAGCGATTATTATTTAAACACTTCGGTCTGGCGCGATCGCCCGCAACGACTCACGATTCCTATCTTCGCGCATCGTCAGCTTCATCATGAATAATACAATACATCATCGTCATCGTTGATTACATTTGCAATGAAGTGATCGTTTAGATTTACATTACGTAAACACTAGTGTCCGGAAAAAGTCTGCAGTAGGCTATTCTTTACGTACAGAATATGTAACAAATCTGTATGTATTTTCGTATTTTTGGCATAAATCATTCTTAGTGTCGTGTCCTTACTTTACTAAATATTACCTTAAAAGTCCCTGTGCATTAGCAAATAATTTCGTATTGCCGGCGTAATTATGACCTAGGCCTAATCAAAAATATCTTCAATGTATAAGCGGCATAAAAAGTTAGCAATAATCTGGGAATAACCTTAACATATTCAAACACGTCGTATCTAAAACAATCTATAGTAATAGCTGCATAACTGTTGATAAATTTAAACATGTTTTTATATTTTGTGAGAAAAAAATGCCATGAAATCAGAAAACGTGCATACGGTCTATCACTACATAGTTTTAGCGTAATCATGACGTTATCGAAAATGCCGTTTTTACAATAATCGAGAAAAAGCTAACAATATTCTGAGTAATGGCTTCGGTAGGGATAAAGCGGAAGATTTCAGCAAATGTCTCAGTCATTCGTTTCAGCTAATGTTTAAAATCAAATCTAAATGCAAATCTAAACGATCACTAGAAATACGTTCTGTGGAACGAGGTATCTGTCCCATTGCCACGCTATATAGCCTAGCAGCTGTGTTTCAGCGTTTGATGCTCTTGTGAACCTGCAGCCAATTTTGTCTTTGAATAAAAACGGTTGGTTGCCATGACAACAGGGGTCTTCAGGTAAGAAATTTACGACACCATTGCATAGCCCAGGCCCGAAAATAGAGAGTAGGTGAAAACAGCGTGCAATTACCTTTTGCGGGGGCCGAGTTATAGTCAATTTTGTCCCAAAATTCGTTGCCATAGCAACGGGGGTAGGCAGGAGATTAACTTAAATGACACCATCGGATAGCCCGGGCCCGAAAATAGAGGTGTAGATAAAAATTTTCAAGAGGGCCGAGTTGTAGTCAATTTTTGTCTCAAAATTCGTTGCCATGGTAATAGGGGGCGTAAGGAGAGAAATTCAAATGACACCATCGGATAGCGCGGGCCCGAAAATAAGGGGGTTAGTAGGCTGTAATGCAAAATTTTGCTACTTTTAAATGGTTGCTATGGCAACAAGGGTCGTTAGGGGGTAAATCTAAATAACATCATTAGATTGCCCGACCCCGAAAATAGGGGGTAAGTAAAGACAGCGCGAATTATCTTTTACGGGGACCGAGTTATACCGCTTTGAAGTCTCCATAGGCCGTAATGCAATTTTTTTTTAAATTGGGGTAATATAAGGGAAGGAGTTATCAGATTTTTATCCCAAACAAACTCGATCTTACTTTTCGGGCTCCGAATCACTGTGTAAAATTTCATCAAAATCGAATCAAAACTGCGGCCGTGGGAGTGTTTACAGACAGACTGACAGAATGATAGACAGACGCAAGTGATTTTATAATCTGTCTATTGCTATGCTATAGCGATGACGATGATGTATTGTATTATTCACGTTTGCAAACGACAATGTTACGCTATCCTGCTCTATGACAGCTTTCGGTATGAGAACTACCCGGATTACTGACCGCTTGAGTTTTAATATCTTTTCACCAATAATTCCTTTTTCGCGAACTCCTATACCGAATGTCAACAACAATAACGAAAACAATCGCTAACTCTGCGCGTTGTTGGCGAACGAGAAAATGTTTATACGCCGTGTGCGTCCACGCTTACGTGACCGGTCTAATAACCGGCGCTGAACGCAGCCGACACGAAACTCCATGGTCACTCACTAGGCTCGGCTTGCGTTGCGCCTCGTCCTCGATTAATTTACTAATTAATTAATCGCTCAGGGCGCCGATCAGATGATCGAACGCTGCCTGAATGCGCGTGCGTGGAGAAGACAGAAAGCGACAGGGGGAGAGAGGGAGAGAGGGAGAGAGAGAGTACGCGTGTGTGTGGAGGGGGTTGTGACGACAGAAGTCGATTTCTGGTCGCTCGGCCGGTCGTCGATTTCGCATGCAATGCGTGTCGGCACGGACTGGGTTGACCTTGCAGTACAGGGTGGAGGAAGACTGATCGGGCTGTAGGGACCTCGATCGGTCGGTCGGTCGCGACTATTGTACATGTAAGACGACCACAATCAACTCGGCCACACGCTACGTGTCAACAGTAATCAGTCGTCGCCATGCTAGTCCTGCTGCTGCTGCTGCTGCTGCTAATGATGATGATGATGATGGCGATGAAAGCGCTGAACTAGACGACAACCAACCTCGTTAGCTCGCCATCGCCACTGCCATCGAGACTTCAGCAGTCGACTCGGCTTTGATTCTTCCTTCATAAGCACAACAGAGCTTGCACTGTCACCGTTAGGCCGATAGCGATCTCAACTGCAGGTAAATTGTGCCCATAGCAGACGATTAGGCCTAGTAGTCTCTTCGTCGTGACAGCCGTTACATTGTTTTCAAAGCAGAACAGTTTTAATTTCGAAAACTGCCTTCTTGAAATTCCGCAAACACAACAGAAGCCACTTCACATCAAAAGCGACTAAGTCGATTCATATTTAGAGTACGACGACACATTATGACTATGGCCTTTAATGCATTAATGCATAAAACCAAAGCAAATGCAAAAAAACGAAAGAACAAGAACCAAAAGTTACACAAAATTAAAAGACAATGGTTAACGTATAGCTGAAAAACCTTAAAAGCGTCACATATAAGCAAATTTTTTCCGCAATTACAGAAATCATCAGCACCATTATTTTAAAGTAAGCCTAAAACCGAGAAACAAACATTAAAACGTTTTTGTCCAAAACACAAAAACGTTATGTGGCACCAAGCGAGCCATCAACTGAACGAGATACTGTAATAACATGGTCTGCGGCTCGTTTCTGTGGGCTATGTATGTTTACGCGCAGTAACGTTGACAACGAGATTGTGGCGGGTCTATTTTCAGCAACGTGATTACGCAGAACGCATGACATTCATGCAGTTGTGCAATATTGCTGGGGGCTAAACCCGAGGACACTGTGGCTGGCTGTATGTCGCTGAAAGTAGCGGTAGTCAAAAAACAGATAAGACACACTATACTGCGACAGTTCGGAAAGCACCGCGGGCCCGACCGGACGACGCTCAGATAACCGAGTTGGACCGACTAATATCGTTGTCTGTGGGCGTCCCGGAGGACATGCCGACGTCCAGCACGGCCGGCACAGCTGGACGATATGTATGTTAGTCGTCCGCAAATGCCGCCGCTGCCACCGCCGCCGAGAAAAGTGACGTCATTACAGATGCCGAGAAGCGATATCTGCCGGCTCATCTCAGACCGGATATGATCTGAAGCGAGGCGTGCTGGATGGTCGTAGGCAGGTGCCCCTCAGCTCTGTCGGTCAGACCAGGCGCTGCGTGGTCTACAACTGTCCGACACACTCGCCGGCGCCGCGGTTTGACTAACAGGCTGAATAACTGACGGCACGACCGCGGCTACGAGCGTACTGGCCAAAACAGCGAGGGAGGAAACGGCCGGACGGCCAGACGGACGGATGGACGGACGAACGGAAGAACGGAACGCGTCCAAGGTGCCCCACCGACCGACGGACCGACCAAACGCTCTGCCAGCGTATTGATTTTGATCGTCGACGCCGATAGTATACACACGCCCATAACTTGCCGCCCGCAGAGTCGCGCAATTTGCGCCCGAATTCGATCGTCGGCGGCGAGGCGACAGCATTGGACAGAGTCGATCAGCTGAAGCGGCGCGTGAAAGTCGCGCGTCACTGGATGGCAGGTTGACTTCAAACACAGTCGTGACACTAAAATGTCAATAATCAGCCGACCCACAACGACGACGACTGCATCAGCTTGCGTGCCTGGCGTATAGTCGCGCACGCCACTGATCAATAGTGTTTTACGTTGCAACGCGACACGACCACGCCCTCACCAGCCACCCAGAACTACAGGAGTAATTCTATTACTGTATACAGCGTCCTGCACACAATGTCGCCAATGAGTACGAACTGCTTAATATCACTCATTCATTCTTACTCATTCATCAGCCGAGCGCGCTTGAACCGATCTATCCCAGCAAACGAACTACCACAACGTAGACATCTCGCCACGTCATTTGGGACGAAAATGAAGACCAAATCGACTGAAATGAAGCTGAAATGACCGATAGTGCTGACTCTCTCGAGTCTTGACATCGTAAACAATAGCAGCAATACACACTCTTGCAATATTACCCGGTATCGTAAAGACGCAAGCTATGCTATCTTGTTGTCACTAAATGCAGCACATTTATTCTGCACTAGTCTTGGACTTGATAATATCACTGCGTTCATTAATTTCATTACTGGTTATTATCGATTACAACAGTCAGTGCCTGGAGGTCGCGATTGCCTTGCACTTGCAGTATCTATATTAAGGTCGATGAGCTGCAATGGAATCTGCTCAACAGTCGTGCAAGCAGCAGAGAACTGACTATGCAATGCATGCGCGATCTTGGCGTTCTAAATAAGTAATGATAAGTCGGGCCAGTCCGTCAAAGTGCCCGTGGCAGCGCAGCGCACCGACGTGCATGCCGCTACTAGTAATCAATGGCTACGATCGGCTCTGCATACAGCGCCGGACGGGACGAAAGGATGCCTTGCGATTTAATAACAACTCGGTCGAAGTGCTGCCATGAAACGCTGCGACGCGCGACGACGCGATTGCTAAAAGATGCCGACCGTTTAATTAGATGAGCCGTGGCTTAGCAGCAGAATGCAAGGACCGTCGGCAGTGCAGAATAACTGCAATCGTTGTCGTCCATGGCCGACTAACGTCGAGAACAACAATCCCCCAAATCCACGGTTTCCTATAACAGCAGAAAATTTTAACCCGAGAAAAGTATTCGCTATTTAACGCTGTCCTTCTCAAATCAGTGCCCATTGGTGGTACCTAGATTCTGGAATAGCGCTCAGCTAAGCGGTTTACGGTGATATGAAAATTAATCAAGCCTGGTGGCGTTGGTCGTGTGGACGTTTAGGCTTTGAGTGAGAGGCCGGTGGTCGGAAGTCCTTCCGGAGCAAGCCCGTGATGTCCGACAGATAAAAGGCATCGTGGTACGGGAGCCCAGAAAACATCGCATCAAGACCGCTACTCATTTTCTCCTCACACAAAGTCCACACGTTTACATCCACATACACAAAACACGTAGGATCCTATAGCTAAACGGCCAAACCGCGCAGCCGTGAACACATTGGGCCTACGGTGCATCTTCACGTAGAATTACAATGATACACGCAGTCACTTAATCACCGAAAAGAATAACACTATAGCGAGAAACGAACATAACTTTAGTATAGGCCTAATACTTAAGCATAACCTTAACACAGTACTGGGCTGCAAGTTTTGTATTGCAAACGAACTACGAACAGCTTATTATCACTGGGATAGTTGAACCATAAACCGGTTTAACTTAGTGCTTCTCTGCGTGAGCCATTGATTTAAGATCTTGCACATATTATGTAGACAGTTTGCACGTTCGTTTGCTCTCTGCAAGACTGTATAGGCCTAACATATCAGCATATCATCAGTCACGTATAAACAGAGAAATATTTTTAGGCACAGGCACAGTCATTAGCGGCTGCGTTTGTTAATGGTCTGTGCGGAGTCCATTCCATTGCGCAGACTGTGTACAGAACCTACTGTTGTCACCATGTCGTAATGTGCAAATCTGTCACTGGAGGGCGCCACTGGCGCAGCGCCATTTTCTATTCGCCATGGCAACGTGTTCCTTCCTGGCATATGCGAACGGCCGGCGATATATTGCTATTATTACATGTACGCGTAGTTGTTGGCCTGTCAGCTGTCGGTCGGCATGTAGTTATAGAAAAATATTTGGCTTTAGCTTTTTATTATTCCCGGCCTTTGGCCTTGGGCAATATTTCCCCATGCAACTGCGGGAGAACAAGTTGCAATAATAATCTCAATGTCAGTCACTACTAGGCCTGTTTATTTGTATACTACATAACTAACACTGCGTGTTTTTGTCATCCATGTACCGTATCTTCGAAGCCTGCTGTTTACAATACGTTAAATCTGACGTTTTTGATAATAATAAATTATTAATGATAATTATTATAACTGCCTGCCCATGTACGCGCCTTCGGAGTAAACAGCTTGTCTGTCAAAGTGGAGGTCCAACGAAAGAAAAAGAGCTTTTGTTAATCCGGTTGTGACTGAAATCAACAAACAGACTTTGTGTTTTAAAGCCGGATAGTTCGATCACAAAATCGTACTTCAGATAACCTATGTTTTATGCACACGTTGAAACGCAGTTAATGCTAAATACCAATGCGTATACTAAAGAATCACTTTATATATGCAGAACTGAAACAAAACGTCGTTATCGCCATTTTCGAGCTGTTCAGGCCACTCACCTCGATCTCAAATATATGCAAACAAGAACTGCGCGTCTCACAAAGCGGATTCGGTCGTGCAGTTAGTGGCTCACTGGGGACTACTGAAACCATCTTATATGGCCTCCAACATTCGTTTGCTTTCGTGCTGCAGGGTGTTCTCTCGAGGGACTGACTGCACTGGTCAACGGCGAAGTATTATACGTACCGTCTGCTTTCAACCATCCACAAACTTGTGACTTTCTATGCTGCAGGATGTGATATGTTACACCCGCTTTTCTTTGAAGAAATATTTACCTCCGGCAAGGAGGTAATGTTTTGCCGGTTTTTGTTTGTTTGTTTGTTTGTCTCTTAGCAAGATAACTCAAAAAATTATGGACGGATTTTTTTTGAAATTTTGAGGGTATGTCGGGCATGGCACAAACTATCAGCGATTCAATTTTTGGAGTGATCCGGCAGGAATCCTGGATTCTGGATCACTTTGAAATTTTCGTTACCATTGTGTTAAAGGAAGCATAAAGGAACCGCTGGCAAAATGAATATGGTGACTCCACCTAGCGAATAACATTGCCTTGGCGGAGGTACCTGCGGGCTATGACTGCTTTCTAGTTATCTACGGTATACCATGTCCGGAAAAAGTAAGCCTTAGACCCCAAAACGTAGATAAGAAATAATATGTTATTTCGTATCGTATTGTTAAAGTTCGCACGTTCAAAATGTCTGGAACAGCATAAAGTTTTGTTGCATCATAGCAAATTAGCAATTTTTTGAACTTATACTGTGGTTTATTTTTATCCAAACCCGATGTAGATACAGCTAAGTCTGGGGCTGATCGTTTCCCATTTTGTGCTTCCTACCGATAATACGACGTAGCAGTATCGACGACTACCTACCGTAACTGTATCACAGCTAGAACTCGCTAGCGAACAAGAATACCCCCATTCGATGATGATCTTGGCGTATTTGCGGATGAAGTTCTCCTCGCTGAAGATGAAGAGCGACCTGTTGGCGAGTAGGGCCTGGTCTCTCTCTGCCGCCATGCGACCCTGAGCCACGGCAGCCGCGACCCTCGCATCCTGCGACGCTTTGACCGTCTTGCGCGGCGCGACTGCGACGCTGCCGACTGGCAGTGCTTTGTTGAAGACTCGCGA
>Ga0209367_1007334_pt1 | contig 15204 bp, 8 predicted proteins | sample WorMetLIZISLAND2_FD_187412 | JGI IMG/M metagenome (GOLD analysis project Ga0209367, IMG submission 187412) | Marine gutless worms symbiont microbial communities from Max Planck institute for Marine Microbiology, Germany - Olavius geniculatus... ... | reverse complement strand
ACCGTATTCTATGTTCCCTTGTGCAACGGCTATTGGCTGTAGTGATGAGCGTTGGGTGATTCCCATGGCCTTTGTTTTCTGCTGGCTTATATTCAGTCCAACTTGTGCACTTTGTCCCTCGAGCTTGGTAGTCATCTCTTGGCATACGTTCTTTTCCTCCGCTTCTGCCAGACGATTTCATACTCCGGCTTGTCCATGGTTCTGCGCATGATGAATTCAATGACGAAGAATGAAGAGGAATGGTGAAAGGATGCAGCCTTGTCGAACCCCTGAGACAATCTCAAAGAACTCTGTGTACCCACTTGTAGTCTAGACACAGCAGCTGGAGTTGACATACAGTGCCTTGAAGATGTTAATGAATTGGTCAGGAATGCCATAGTATTTCAGAATTTTCTACAAGGATGGCCTGTGTACACTGTCAAAAGCCTTTTTGAAATCGATGAAGTTAATGATGAGGTCTTGTTGATGTTCTAGGCTCTGTTCAGTGATGTTGCACAGGGTGAATATTTGTTCAGTGCATGAATGCCCTTTTCTGAATTCTGCCTGCTCATCCCGTAGGGTGCAATCTACTGCATCTCGCAGTCTGTTCAGCAGCACTTTGCTGAAGACTTTGCCGGGTGTAGAAAGTAGTGTGATTCCTCGCCAATTATTGCAGTCCTTGAGACTTCCTTTCTTTGGCAGCTTGATAATCACACCTTTCTTCCAATCTTCTGGGATCTCCAAGTCCTGCCATATCATGTTGAATAGTTCAGCCAATTGTTCTGCTACTGTCTCCTTGCCTTGTTTGAGCATCTCAGCAGATATCTCATCCACACCTGACGCCATGTTGTTCATTAGGCTATTGACAGTACGTTGGACTTCTTCAAGTTGATGTATCCCTCGTAGACCTCAAGAGAGTCCACCGTAACAGCAATTTTTGGGGGGGGGGCAAGCCCTCAAAATTGTACCTAAGTTCTTATATCTGCCTTGCAGCATGTAACATGGAAAAGTTTTGTGAAGTTACTTTCCCTGGTTCCAAAGTTATTGGTGCTTGTATGCTGAATTCTGGGCCAATTTCTGAATTTTTATTTTAAACAAGTGATCTGTTAACGCGAACAGAAACATGCAACAGCTGGGGTGCATGTTTGAAACTCAGTAAAACAAAGTCTAAGTCATTCAGCAGAAGGCGCCAGACGCCAGACGACCCTCGGCTATAGTGTTTATAGTGTTTTATTTACTTGTACTCACCAGAGGTCGCCTCTATCGCTCTGCTAACGTCGTATCGGCTGCATATGGCAACTTTTGCTTAGTTCCCTCTCATTCAATGCCCTCGTTCGGGGTGACCCCCTTCAAATTTATGGCAAAGCTTTATGGTTCCTGAAACTAGAATCTTCCAGGCAGCCGACACTGAAGATTTGGTGATCCTAGCTTGCACCGTTTTTGACTGATCCACCCGTGTGACAGACAGATGGACGGACGAACGGACAGACAGACAGAATTGTGATGGCTAAGACGCGCTACAGCAGTAGCTGCTGTTGTGCATAAAAATTGTTGGAGGGACCCTTGTTCCTGATGTCATGTCATTAGCAAGCATTGGCCATTCTGCAGCACACGTAATAATTTCAGGGGCAGCACCGCATTAGGACTAAAATACGGTCTTATCAAAAAGATGACTTTTGATGGGACAGATTAAGACAATTGAACTCTGTTATTAATAGATTACAGTTCACAAAATTTACTTCGTCGAACGTGGTAAGTGATTGTAGTTGATAATGCTGTTTTCTGCTTGTGGATATCTTGATCCGTTCCAGAGATATTTATGATCAAATTTTAAATGTGTCCAAAATTGTGCCAATTTTTGGACGTTTTTGTCTTTCAAATTTTTGGGATGTAGGTCCTTAAAAAATGTATTGAAATTATCATACCCGTCTTCAGGCACCCTGCTTTACAATACATCAGGTGGCAAAGTTTTACAAGATTACTGCCCCCAAATTATTCTCTCTCTATCTGCCATCATCCTGATATTTATGACTTTCTGTAGGATAAAAGGGAAAATTACTGAAACTACCATGTGTATCATACAGTGATACACTGTTACATAGGCTATGCATGTGCAGTTCTTACAATTTTTTGGGCTCAGGATCGATATTTTGTGTTTTATGTGTCTCATAATGTTTTTTTTGTAAGGGTTTAATTTTGTTTTTATTATTATTATGTGTTTATATGTGCAGTGCCTGGAAAGGTCATCTTCAAAATGATCTATTATGTGTCAAGCAGGGTGTTAAACTTCTACTCACTGTCACCCACTGGCTCCAAAGTTATTAAGGCCACTATGGTGAATTCTAACCTAGTTTTTGAATGTTTGTTGTTGAAAATTGTTGGCTGGTAGTTATCCATTGGTTGTGCACCAGCAGGCCTTGGTTTGAATGCTTTGTTTGTTAGTAGGATTATGCAATAAGTTACAGGTGGATTTGGCTGAAATTTTCAGGGGAGATCCAAGTTGGTTCAAGTTAGAAGTGATTAGTAGGCCCATAGTTTTCCACGGGCTGCAGCATTTTGAGCTGAGATGTGGAATTTGCCCTTTTCCACGGAATTTTGATATTTTGCAGAAGTTGAGAAATGACCGGTGATTAGTATGATCATTGGCTTGATGACGTAATTAAATAGACTGACTATATCAAGGAAAAAATCTATCCGAACAGCCTAAGGCTATGGGCCTTACTAATAGCTGTCGCAATACAGCACAGCACAATACAAATAAACACAATGTTAGTTGGCAGATTGCATTTTTGAAAGAAAAAAATACATAATTACTATCGCCAAGGAGGTTATGTTTTTGCCAGAGTTTGTTCGTCTGTCTGTGTGTTAGCAAGATAACTCAAAAAGTTATGGAAGGATTTCTCTGAAATTTTCAGGGAATGTTGGGAATGGCAAAAACTACAAGTGGTTCAATTTTGGTTGTGATCCGGAAGGAATCCTGGATTCTGGATCATTTTGAAATTTTCATTAACATCAATATGCTTAGCGGAGGTCTGCGCTCTCCGAGTGCTTTTCTAGTTATTTTTGTGTATTACTAGCACAATGCCAGCTTTTAATAACTGAAGTTTCTGAACAGGATAAAGCTCAGTTTACTCACAAATGGAAGGCCACATGTAATGAGCCAATTTTCCGCGGGACACTGTGGGCCCTAGTGATTAGATTTTGTGGTGATCTGGATCGTCATCTGGTCTAGTTTAGGAATGAAGTGTTTTTACCATTGCCAGGTAGGGAAAACGCTGATGGACCGGATATGGTGCTGCCACCTGGCAAATGCAATGGAAAAACATTGACATTGCATTGGCAGAGGTTTGCTCCGTCTCAGTGCTTTTTTAATTGTCACTTTCATTGAAGTAAAGTTAACATGTCTTAACTGTCTTTTTTGGTATATGATTTGTAGATGTGCCAGAATACCAGTGATGGAAGCTCCTTTGTTGTTGGAAAGCAGGATTCTGTTCAGTACGAGAATTTTTCAACTTCAGGACAGACCCTCACTTTATCATACAGTGCTCCTGCTGGGTGTGTATTGATATTTGTGTACTCAACATTTTAGTCTTTTTAAAGCAATCACATTTGTTTGTCTTCTATTTATCTTTGTGCAAGTGATTTCATTGTGGCATGAATAGCAATGGGAATTTGAGATAATTTTAAATCACACTTTGACATTATTTAGAGTCATGGGTTTTTTAAAATTAGAAATTGATACCTCACGTGTGATTATAATGTATTGTAGGCGGTCAATAATAACTCTTGCTCTGTTTTGCCCCGTTTTAGAGATGTTGCTTTTTCAGCTGAATAACCATTTTTGTATACTCCATTCAAAATTGAGAGATTTTCTGCTTGAACTATCTGGCTGTCACTGGTGCTCCAAAGAGCAAAGATTTTTCACGAATTATTTGCGTATTTGTATTTTAAAGCAACACAACCTACTCCATAATATACACTGTCCCCTCTCCAAAAAACTGTCACATGATGCATCCGGTAACTTAGCTGCTGCGACTGGCTGGCAGCTGCTACGCTACTGAATAGTTGGCTACGGCACGCCGCTACGAGCATCCTGTAGCGTAAAAATTTGATCGGAATCTGAACATATCAATTTTTAGATGACAGTTGCCAGATCGTTGACCTAAATGTGTCAACATGCAGCATACAAGATCGTTTGCGTAATTAATCTTTTTCATTCGAAACTTGCCTATTCCAGTCATCAACAACTATGACGTCACATTTGCGCTAGTCGCTAACGTAGATTTTTTTCTGACAAAAAGTCGTAGCGGCTAGCACAGCAGCTGCCAGCCGCTCGTAGCGGCTAAGTTATTGAACGCGCCTATGGAAATATAAAGTGTGACATTTATCTGGGGGGTGGGGAAGAAGGAGGAATCGGGCACAGTGTATATGACTACTAGGCTCCAAAGGATTTTGTTTGAAAAACTGACGAAATGCCAAAACTGGTGGTGGTGACAAAAATGGATTTTCGACAAAATTTGACAAAACTTGATAAATAACTATCGGAAAATTGTCAGAAGATCTTCTTATCAGAAAATTTTGATCCAGAAATGCAAAATCTGAAGTGGAAAAGCCCCAATTTTTGGTAAAATTAGGGGCAGAATTGAAATTTTTAAGCATTTTTTCCAAAATTTGCAAGTGTCTTGTCAGATTTCTGTCAGAAGTTTTTAGTGTCTGTCGGAAAACTGCAACTTCCTGCCCTGCCTTCTTTTTTTTCTTTTTTTCTTTTTTTCTGATTCATGAAAGTAAGGTCTCGAGTAATATATGACTGCGTGAGTCTATATGCAGCAAACACAAATACACCAAAACAAGTAAAACATGCAATATTTTTTCCAAAAATGAAAAAAATGACAGAATTTTTTCTTAGTCCCAAGATACTATGAGTACGAATCAGGTGGGTTTGATCCTTGAGTCTGAAGTCACGAAGGTTTTGGGTTTTTCCTTGTGAAAAGTGGAAGCCAAAAGCCCCGAACTTTTTTGGCAAGACTTCATAGAATTAGTTAACCGCAGTTTAACGGTAAAGGCCAAGTTGCACAAAAAACGATATTGAATAAATATGTGTAGAATGTAATGCTAATTAATAATACACTGATCAATTGAAATAAAAACATCGCTTTGAATTAATTTTAATAAAAATATATTGTGCTAGTCAAACATACCTGAACATGCTATGGCGCTGATGACATCACATATGTAGTGCTTTGCTCACATTTGCATTGAAAACAATGGTGAATTTGTCAGATTTTATAAGAATAATAGAAAATATAGAAAAATATAGAGATTTATAAGGCGCGAAACGTCAGTGGTCTTATACAAGCTGTGACACATATATGACATCAGAACTTACGTCATTTTTGTTTTGTTTACAATTAAGGATGCACAATTAGAAAAACTACGACAGTGTAGTGGAATATCGTGGTTTTATTCGTGATGCATTTTTCTGATTCATTTTTAATGGCGAGTTCCATTACATTGCATCTTGTTTGTTTATTCGTTGGATGATGACTATGACACATCCGTCACGTTGATGTGTTGTCATTAAGATCAGCACTGCCTCGGTGAGTTCTCTTGTGGCTGAACAGTCCAATCACAGCACAGAATTTTCTTGCACAGTTGGCACAGACATGGTGTTGTGTTGATGAGCTGCTGACAGAGAACATTTTGTGTTGTCTTTGCTTGTTCTCAGCTCTGGTCAGCCAACTTTTTTCATAGCTGACAGCTCCTTTTGCTCTGAGACTTCACCAACTTGGTCGATCATCAGCTAATTCTTCCCAAATGTCAGCGTCATTGTTGAAGATATTTTCAGTGTATCTTTGCGTTGCTTCTGCTGACCTCCAGCAGATCTTTTTCCTTTTTGAAGCTCACCGTACAGCAGATTTTTTAGGCAGATGTGCATCATTCATGCGAACAACATGTTAGATTACAGGTGCACTGAGTTCTGTGTTTGCACAAGTTACCGTGAACTTCTGCAGGTTCCGACTACACAAACTGCCGGCATGTTGTACAGTAACACTGGCTGCATCGATTATAATGTATAAAATAAACCGAACATTTATAAAACTAAGATAGAAAAACATCACTAATCAATGTAAACAATACAACTGCGAGATGTTTCTTCTATTTATGACCTCACAGTTTCGGACATAGTGGAACACAGTGAAGCGGCAAAATATGAAAATTTTGCACTTTTAACTTTATTTCTAATGGTAAAAGGATATATTAGCAACCAAGAGATTACTAAATATTGGCTAACTGGAATTTGATAAAGCCTTTATAACAGTTGTGAAAAATGGTGCAACTTGGCCTTTAACAGCTGAAAGGGCTTCATTTTTGGAGGGTGAAAAACTGCAAAATTTGGGATTTGAGGCTAAATTTTTGACAAAATTTGCTTTTGACATTTGAAATGGCATTTTTTTGGCAGCAAAATCTGTTTGAACTATAAAGTGCTATTTTGGACGTCTTTGAATAGACTCATAGGTTGAAACGTAACATAATAAGTTGTGATTAATTCATCAAATTACAACCTTTTATTATTGTGTTTGTCAACATTTCGACAACCGCTGCTGCCTTCGTTTGAACGACTGTCCACCAGGTGTAGCTGCAGCAGACAGTAAGTAGTCATAGATGCGTGGATGTGTGTACAAATGGAAACAGTTAAACAGAAGAAGGTTAATCGGAAAGCAGCCACGCAGCTTCCAGAGGTAAACAGGACGACAGTGGTTATACCGTACGTACATGGCCTGTTGGTAGCCGTTACCCGAGCTTACAGACAACATGGTATTTTCTCAGCCATGAAACCATTCCAGACAATAAGAAGTCTGCTCGTACATCCAAAAGACAAGCGCAGACAACAAGACTCCTGTGAATGTGTGTATAAAATACCATGTAAAAACTGCGACAAAACTTACATTGGAGAAACAGGCAGAGCTTTCGGCGTACGTCTTCATGAACACCAACAGGAAGTCACACAACATGATGTAAGGGCTTACACACGAAGCACCAGCAAATCCGCAGCACCAGAGCAAAACAAGTCAACAGTCACAGACCACGCCATCTCTCTCAACCATGTCATAGACTGGGACCACGCCAAGGTGATCGACAAAGAAAGCAACAGAATGGACCGGTGGATCAGGGAAGCGATACACATTAGAAAAGAACAAAACAAGTCGATGAACTGAGACGAGGGGTCCTACCAACTTTCACACATCTATCACTACTTACTGTCCGCCGTAGCTACACCTGGTGGACAGTCGTTCAGAGGAAGGCCGCAGTGGTTGCCGAAACGTCAACAAAAACAATAATAAAAGGTTGTAATTTGATGAATTTTTTTAAACTTATTGCTGTTTCAGACCCTCTTTTGTGAAGAAAATGATGCTTTAGTATGTTCAAGCCAGTTTTTGTCATGGTACCATGTACAATTAAACCATATTTTCAGGAACTTTGCATATGTTGCAGCCCAGGTGAATGTCGACCTGGAGGTAATGATGACAGGCTATATCGTTATGCTGATATTAATTTGGTGTGTGAACAAGACAAGGACGACTTGAAATTTGTAACTGAAAGCCCTACATGTCATTATGTAAGGATGTCATTGAATTTACGAAATATGTCAATATCTGAGGCGTGTTCAGTAGCTAAGCTGCTTGGTATCGCTTTCTAAGCTGCCTACTGAATGGGCAACTTGGCTTGCTCATAGACAACATGAATATTCATGATGTCTACAGACTTGCTGCGTGAAACAACGACTGATGAACGAATAAATTTTCAAATGGTGGAAATAATTGTTATTTATTTTCTGCGCAATCCATTAGTAGTAAAACCACACAATGCTAGTGACAATGCTAGTGACACTACTCAAAACATTTTGCACTGACAAGATGAAAATATACAGCAGTTTGCGCTATTATGCCGTATTGCATCATTCATTGTTCCACTTGGCAAGCGATACCAAGCTGCTTGGCTACTGAACACGGCCCTGTTTTTAAATGTTTCCATCTCAATTTGTGCCATTTGCATCATTACCTTGTACTACATTTTACTTAAATAGAAGTCTGTATTTTTATTTACTTTCAGTTAGTATTTTATTTACTATTTCATTCGGCTATTGGCTACCACACACAATAAATGTGTTACATTTATTCATATTATACTGGTGACATTATTGCTACTGAATGTAATGCCCTCTATGGAAGCACTATTGGCGTGACGTGACATAGTGCCCTCTTGGGGGCACTACGTGATTGGCGTCATCATCACGCTGACGCCGGTCACGCCTCATTAATATTCAACACATAGCTGACCATGCCGATGTGGAATTTGTGTGTTGTGGCTAAACGGTGCATCATAATGTTGTATGAGTATGTATAGTGTATAGTATAGTTATATATATATAAACCATATGTCGTACATTATCAGCTAACAATGATGTTTATTTTATTCGAAGAGAGTGTAAAATATTACATATTTTGCGTTGAGGTATAACAAAACAGAGACTGGCATCTCGATCATCATTGAAAATTTTTTCTTTTCAGTTCGTAAAATGTTGCCCAAGATCTTTGCTCGGGCATTGTTTTACAAACTTCAGTTGACCTCGATGCCAGTCATTATTTGTATATTAGTAGAAGGTTATTAATTTGTAGTTATAGGTGCAGATTTCAGATGGGGCATAGTATGATGTGATGAAACTGCTGTAGACAGAGCATGTAATTGTGGTAATGGTCGTGCACAGTGTTGAACTGCTAAGTACGAATGCAAATGACTTATAGCTGTGATTTAGAATTAATGTGAGATTGACACTGCTAAGCACAGGAAAGTGATATCAGCAGGTGAACTGTGTTGGCAAAGCCATTTGCTGCAGAGACTTCTGCCATGAAATTAGAGATAGAACAAATGTGATAAGCTTAGTAGCTTGATCAGTAGATGCTTCAGAAATGTGCTGGATTGAGTTCAACTGCACAATATCAACATTTTCCCTTTGAAGATCTTTCAGTGTTTGACTTAAAGATCATTGTTAGTAAACACAAAAATACATCAATTAAAATTCAAACACAAATCTGTAGTATGTGTATATGATATGTGTACTGACCGCATATACATTTTTTGTACATTTTAGTAATATTTTACATTGACTTGTTAACTGACATTCTGTTGGTCTCAGATGAATTTGGTTTGACATCATATCTCTGGTTGCACTACAGTACATTTACTCGTGATATTGTACTAAGCAGCTTCTACGTTTATTTCATCTGATATGGTTTCAGTTTGACTTTTTCTGGCTAAAATTTGTGGTTCTTGGAGTGTAGCAATGTAAGCTTTTTTTTTATCAAACTGTATGTGTCTCTATGTTTCTGCAAAAGCATTTTACTTTGATGTCAAAGTATGCGTGTCCAACAAGATCGTCATCCGGATTGTCTCCTGGCAGCATTCTTCTGATAATGTACGTGTAATTTGCCTGATGACATAAAACATAATGCTCTTGATAGAATGGTGGACTACACATTTGTTTTTTTAACGTATTTTCTGCATTATTCTAAGCAGATGCACCTAAGTCAGTGATTTGTTTAATCACTTTATTATATAATTGGGCATTGTACATTGGACAGTTGGGCAAACTGTCAGCCATAGTGCTATAAATTTGGACCAAATGTGCTAAATGCGTGCTGTTTAAATCAGGTAATCATACTGCATTGAATAAAAGTGTATATATTTTGCTTATTCCATTTTGCACCAGCTAGTGCAGAAACAGGCATTCGGTGAAGTGGGAACCTAAATGGTCATTGTCTAGTTGTGTCAGGAATAATCGTACAGAAATTATTATAATCTGATAATTTTTCTTTAAGTTACAGTCGATAATGCTTGGGTCATTTGTTTTGAGACACAGCATAGTTAAGTCTATGTCTCAGTTTTTTTGAAGTCCCAGCTTGTATTAGTACACTGTGCCGAAACCACTGCAGTAGTAGTATATGGATATAAGTCTATGTTAGTCATGCCTGATGATCTCATTTGACGTTTGCTGTGGCTGCATTGCAGATGTTTGGTACTGTTAGTCGTATATTTCGTTGGTGGCATATTACTGCTGCGTTACTGGCGTGGTGCACGTGGTGTGGAACAAATTCCAAATTTGGAATTTTGGAAATCTCTCCCATTATTAATAAAGGTTATGTCTGAATTTGGTGATTTTCTTCTATTAGCTGACATGCCTTTTATACAGACTGTTTAGTTTATAGAGTAATTCTATTTCTGCATTATTTAAAATTGGAATGAACCTTATTCACAACTGTCAGAAGATGTTGCTCATCAGTTTGTTTATGTACAACAGTGTATTTGTGTAAGTGTTGCTGTTTTTGTCTTTATTTTATGCTATTTGATAGTGTTTACAAATGGGCAAATTATTTGTACTCATTTTCAACTTTTATCATCGACTTTTGTATGAAATTTGATGCTAATTAATTAGTATAATTCAAAGCAAGATTAAAGAAGCTGCTATGAAAATGTGAATGTGCTGCAGAATCGCTGCAGGTGCGAAGTTATTTAACATCTGGGACAAAGGACAATCTGTTATTTTTTCTTATCAACCAGATATGAGATCAAGATTTCTTGATGACTGTCATTTAATCACCATTTAGTTTCTTGATTTCTGTTCTCAGTTTTTAACCCATGGTTGTTGTTGTAGACTGAGTTATGGAGACTGTGTTATAAGTGGTTAATTGATTGTCTGATGCTTGTTTGCAGGATGGATTTGTTTTTTTCTTCACAGCTCTGGGCTGCTGTAAGTCAGATGCTTACGAAAAGATCTGAAAAGGTGGACTTTTTTGGTTTCGGTATCCAGATTTGTTGCAACATTTGTGATGTTTTCACATAATATTAGAGAGCAGCTGTATTTTTGACCATTTAGTTGCTCATCGAGCGCTCCAATAGGTAGCCAGAAACCCGCTGTGTAGCTTTTCCCGGTGAATTCTTCGGCATTGGTTGAGCAACATGAAGGCCATCAACCATATAAAGCATCGTGCACCAAAAAGTCTCAAAAGTTTACTCTTGCAGGACGTGGCATAACTATGGCAGTATTTTGCACTAAAACGGGAGCCACACAATTAATAGCAGTAATAGTTATGTACAGTACCGGCAGTGATCGTCCATTTAGTATGTAACGCCATTCATATTATGCAGACATAGGTGTGTGGCACAAAGTGCTATTAATTCAATGTTATGAAGCCACATTTGGTATCACGAAAGACTGCTGACTTATAATAAGTTTTGTCAGCAATATATATATATACACTGTGTTCCAAAAAACATCCCCGATATTTTCGACTGTAACTTGAAAACCAATTTGTAGATTTTAACGATTTTTGGTACAAATATTCCTGACACAACTTGCCATCAAACGACTGTTCAGTTCTTCATTTCATCCAATGTATGCTTTTGCACTACCTAGGGAAAGCAGATCAAGCAAAATATGTGGTAAAATAAACAGAAAACCTGAAAAACATCACTGACATTATTGATCGTAACTTGAATAAGGATTAGCAGATTTTAATAATATTTGGCAGAAATATTTTCCACACAACTGGCTATTAAATAGGTGTTTTAGTTTCCATTTTACCCTATGTCTGCTTTTGCACTACCTGGGGAAAGCAGACCAAGCATAATATGCCTTACAATAAACGAAAATACGTTAGTGAATTCCATCTATCCTAATCTGTATGCCCCAACAGGCCCATTACAAGGTTTGACTGTCATGCAGCAGTGTGTTTACCAGATAAAGTTTAGGAATGTTTTTTTGATGTCAAGAAGCAGCTGGTACAGTCTGTATTGGTCTGGAGCAGAACTTTTTGGATACTGCTGTCAATAAATGGAGAAAACGCCTCCTTGCCCATGTTCACATAGTGGGCCAACGCTTCAGGCAGTTTTACTGCAGGCAGTTGAAAAATGAACAACTGAATGAAATGTCAGCCATGGTGTCAGAAATGTGAACAAAATATGTTTTACTTTTAGTTGTATTTTTGACCATTTAGTTGCTTTTAAAATTTTATTTAATGTTTATTGTACCATTGTTTTAAGCAATCATATCGCATTGGATAAAAAAGTGATAATTCGCTGGTTGCATTTTCCCCAGGTAGTGCAGAAACAAACGTTGGGTGAGGTGGGAAACTAAACGGTCACTTGATGGCAAGTTGTGTTAGGAATATTCTTGCCAAAAATTATCGAAATCTGATAATTTGTTTTCAAGTTACAGTCGAAAATGTCGGGGATGTTTTTTTTGGGACACAGTGTATATATGTTTTTCTGGAACGCTTGCAGACATGACTTTGATCATACGGAAATATAGTGTTGTAATATGATTGCATGAAATATGTTAATTGTGCTGTCTGCAAAAATTTTTCCTTGTCAGTATTTCTATATTTTTTTGAAGTTTCATTCCATATATTTGTGTCTGGAGGGACTATTTTTGCTAGTATTTCGTATCACTGCTGATAATAGGTATGCTTTCAGTGCTGGTTGTACATTTTAAGTTTTTTTTGTTAATAAGTTATACCTGTGCCGGTCATTTGTAAATTAATGCTAGATAATGTCGTGTTTAATTGTTCATACAGTGACCAACATGATTTGATACAGTTTTTTAAAATGTTATTTTTATAAAACATGTTTTGTATGTAATGGACATCATGTTTTGTGTTGATTTTGTTGACCTAGTTTGTTGTTTTTGACATTATTGTATTGTTTTTTTAGTTGTGCAATATACTGTGCTAGAATAGAAGAATTGCAGCTAAACGAGACTCGCAATCAAAATTTTCTTGTAACTTTAGTTTGGTTTCTTTAGACTTAGTTAGCTGTGTAATGTGCTTTGTCAGCTTGTTTGCGTTATTGCTAATTTTATATGGCTATTCCAGAATTCTCAGAGTTGGGGCAGATTAAGCTCAAAGAGCCAAAAAATCTAGGCCAACCCAATGGTATTCTTGGACTCCATGTACCAGCTACGGAGCGTGGGAAGAACCATAAGATCTCCAGCAGTGCCTGATGCAGAACCCTGCCTGCAAACGCATTTTGGGCGTGAAAAAGCTTTGAGAATGCATAAGAGTGTATGAATTTTTGTTAGTTTTACTGCACAGAGATAATTTAGTTTAAGAACTAAATTGGGGGTAGCTGTCGCCACCTGCCACCCGCTGACCTTGACAGTTCCAGTGGTTGAGTTACTTTTGTTAAGCAGTGAACATCAGTATCGTATTTTCGTCTGACTGGTTAGATGTAGCTCTATGTGACTTTGATGATTGAACAGTTAGGTCTGAAAAAAAAGTTGCATGCTTCCGGTTGCTGTCCATCTCTAGAAAAAACCTGCATCCCTAAAATTTTTATTGGACTTTTTAAAAACATCACCACAGTTTTTAGTATGTTTTACAAATTCTACTGAAAGATACTATTTACATCTAGTCTGAAATGTTGCAGTATCTTTGCTTAAGTTCTTGTGAGTGTGTGTGTCATTTTGTTTGCTTATGAGTTGTTGGGTAATATTACACGACACGTCATGATATAAAAATAAATAATAAAAATAATTTTCCCGCCACCCCCTGTCCCTAATTTTTTGCCGGCTGCAACCGGAAGCACGAGTTTTTTTTACGCCTTATGCATTTTGTTTACACTCGGTGACTTTTACATATGCAGTGTATTTTTGGTCAGTAGAAATTGCTTTGTCAAGCATGTTTGACTTTTGTTGGCTTGCTAGCTGCAAGTCTATATAGTCTATATGCTTAAATTTATGCAGCGTGTCTGTGGCTGTATCTCTACATTCTGACTGTCTGTCCGTCTGTCTATGGGCAGTACCAGTAATCGCAGTATTGAGTTGTGACAGCAGACAACCAGAGGTCAGCTAGCTGTGGCTTTGCATTGCATTGCGGCTAGCCAGCACGTCACCCACCAGCTTGTTCAAGTGTGAATGCCTCAGTTCTATTTATGATTGCCAGAATACAGTTTATAAACAGAATTGTAATTACCTCCGCGAAGGAGGTAATGTTTTTGCTGGTTTTTGTTTGTCTGACTGTGTGTGACCAAGATAACTCGAAAAGTTATGGACGGATCTTTCTGAAATTTTGAGGGTATGTCGGGCATGGCATAAGCTACAAGTGATTCAATTTTGGGCGTGATCCGGCAGGAATCCTGGATTCTGAATCACTTTGAAATTTTCGTTACCATTGCGTTAAAGGGGGCATAAGGGAAACGCTGCAAAACCGAAGACGGTGACGCCACCTGGCGAATAGCATTGCCTTGGCGGAGGTACCTGCGGGCTATGACTGCTTTCTAGTTTGTAATTGTAATATTGATTTTTGTAACTTTTTGTTACATTGGTGATGAAAGTGACTACTTGTTTACATAACTATATAGATTATTAATATACTCCATGTCTCAGAAAAAAAAGTCAAATTTTTTTTTGTTATAACTTTGTCAAATTTCAACTAACTTTGATAATTTTTTAAACAAATATGGCCAAAACGATGAAATTATGTAAAATTACTCATTTTCCACCTCACCTAATTTCTGTCAATGCACTACCTTGTAATACGTAGATGCTCCAAATTGCTTAATTCAGCACAAAAACAATTAAATTATTTTAGACCCGTAAGCGACTCACCAGCCGTTTTCTCGCTCGCTCGTAGGTAAATCTCACTCGCTTTACTCGCTGAGCTTGCTAAAGTCGATGCTTAAAGTTCTGCAATGTATAGGTCTATATTGAGTAGTCCTTTTATAATTTCCTAAATGATTATGATCTTTATTAAGTCACATGGAAGTTGATTCCATACTTGGCTTTCTTTAAATTTAAGTGTGTGATACCCAAGGTAAAAACGATCGAGGTCTCCTTAAACATCGATCGAGAGTTGGAAACTTCAACTGCTGAAATTTACGTTTAATGCTGACAATTTTAGGTGCATGTTGTCTTTGTCTATTTCCAGCCATTTCGGCGCAATTCACTCCTTAAATGTTCTCTGCAGCTTAAAATGCAAAACTCACTAATAAACCCCTTATTCTGGGTTTCAAGGTTGTTCAAGGTCGCTGATTTTGGTGTCGATCGAAAGGACTTATGGGACTTTCTATAATCGATTAATAGTAACCTTGGCCCATCTCACACCGTTTTTGAGATCCTGAAACTATAGTAAAATTTGTGCAGCTGACAGTGAAGATATGGTGATTCTAGCT
>Ga0209367_1007333_pt1 | contig 15205 bp, 5 predicted proteins | sample WorMetLIZISLAND2_FD_187412 | JGI IMG/M metagenome (GOLD analysis project Ga0209367, IMG submission 187412) | Marine gutless worms symbiont microbial communities from Max Planck institute for Marine Microbiology, Germany - Olavius geniculatus... ... | reverse complement strand
GTGTGGGGCAACCCTGCAGGAGTTGAGCCACGCTGCCCTAGATAGGCAGCGGTGGGCAGCGATAGTAAGAATGGCGTCAGACACCAACGGGCATTGAGCCCACGGTTGTCGATGATGATGATGATGAGTTGCGAAAATTAGTATTAATTATACAATATTCATGTTTAATCACCACGACTAACAGTGTTTTCGATTAATATTATTACTGATAATTTTAGTTTATATTTAAATACAGTTAATAAAATTTATTTCGTGGTTTGAATGTGCTTCTAAAATAACTTAAGGTTAGGTCTTCATATTTAATGTAAAACACTGAAGACAAAATTGATAGGAAGTATTAGGCCTAATATTTTAGAGTTTGACATTTTGGCTTTTATATACCTAAGAATATTTTTAACTGTTTAGAGCATCGGGTGATTTTTCTGCAATAGTATTTCGTCACATCTGCGACATCTGCGACGCTCGCGATAGTTAATGACAGCTCATAAAAGCAGTGCTTTTTCTTTATGCTGAATTTATACATGTAGTTTGTTGCCGTGACTAGTCTGTTGCAATCACGGTAGGCCTAATACTGGTGCCAGCCAGAGGAAAAAATAGTTTTCACATTATTATAAAGACAATTTTCGAAAAAAAATAATATGAAAATTTCGTGCAATTCTACCGCGCAACTAAAGCCATCATTATTATTTGTGGCCAGTTATTATTGTGCTCGTGCGTCAGTCGTGGACTCGTGTCATAATTAGGCCTTAACTGCAGCAGGAATTGTTTAACATGTCGGCTGACAGGTGGGTGGTCTGCGGTCTTTCTTGTCCGCTGCATGTCCGTCAAACTAATTACCGGTTTACGTGCTGTGTGGTCAACGTCACGTCACAATATAGATGAGGACACATTTCCATGTTAACCGTTTTTCACGACACTGACGTCTTTTCCTGTAATACACGCTGACAGTATCTTTGCCTCCTGATTCTGACAGTGAAAAAAATTTGAAAAATCGGTTATTATTTGGTGAAATTATAATGTGTACAAAAATGGTGCCATTTTGGTCCACCCTGTATAACGGTAAAATGCCTATCTTTGCTCTGCTAAATAGGCTTATGACAGCTGAGCTAAATCTAAACGGCCAGACTAGAAATGTAGGCCTATGGTGCAATAATAGCCACAAAGAGTTAAATTGACAATCAGATAACGACATGATGAGCACGTCGTTTGTCTATGACGTTCGATTCATTTGGTTGGTGTTGACATATGGTTAGTATTATACGTACATGACTACATGTACAGTCTACAGAAGACTCGCAACTGCAAAGCATCGACAGCATTCGTATCGCTTGCATCCGAAAATACCTTGCTTGCTAGCCGCTTTACGCATTGCTATCCGTCCGTCCGTCCGTCCGTTACTCCGTATGTCTGTCTGTCCGGGCCTCAATTGGCCTTTCCGAGGCTTGTAATTGACAAACAAAACGTGACAAGAATTTGCGACAAGTTTCCAATGACAAGATATTTTAAGCCAAAGGGATAAAAAATTGCACGTGATGTCTGAAATAGGCCTACATGTGAAATACACAATTATAGTTGATGAGCGATCTGGCCAATTGGCCATTATGATATCTAAATTTGTTGAAAATATTAAATCTACATACCACGAGCTGGTAGAATCACAACTCACAGCAACGTTGCATGCCAATTTACAAGTACGTGCATAAAGAGAGCAATCAATTCTGTTTGTCTGCATTTACGGCTATGACTGCATGAGGTTGTCGCATAAAATGCGCGAAAAATGCACAAAAGTAGGGCCTATAGGTGACACGTTTACTCGAACTCGACAGTAGTCGACATCTAGTAAATGAATACATCACAACATAGTGAAAAGTTCAGAATTCAAACACGAATTCACGATAGAACGAAAATGAAACAAACACGGAATTGTCGCAAATCGTGTCGGTCATCGGGACGCTGCAGTTCTTGTTTAGTCTGCACATCGTTAAATGTATCCCAGGGGCTCGTTAAAATGCCACTCGCCCAGTCGTCGGTCAGTCTCTGCATCACCAAGCCGACCCAGACACCCGACTCTGTCGTCGTAGTCTCACTTTCACGCTGCATTAATTTTCGCTAGCTTGTAGATATTCAGCTGAAAATGTATTAGGATTAAGCTAAATTAAAGTAAATAGTACCGATGTCTGTCAAATGAACGATGTCGCGAAAACGATGGGAATTCGAATTTTTTTATCGAACTGCATGATGAGATCGCATCTTATACACTTTCGGTTTTTTCGCGGCTCCTTTCACTTCTCTATAAAGCGTTGACGCTCTCCCAATATAAAAGTATGGAACAGCAACTGCTTTCTATCATAGCTGTTCACAGTTGCTATAAAAATAGCGGTCATGTAATGACGTGATCGTGAAATTGTAAACATCTGTTGTCTTGTCGCTGTGCGGATGCCAGCGACTCCACTCTGTCGTAGAACCTCTTTAGAATCTGTTCGCGGCGACACGCTGTTGTCGAGTTTTTAATATCCGAGCGCCGACGACGTTGTGTGCGTGGTGTCATGGCCAGAAGCCGAGCGACACCTTGCGTTGATGACGTGATACAAGTCGGGGACAGGCTGCGATGTCCAAACGATGACCACGTGGGTGTACCACGAAAGAATCGTGTATGTGTCTGTAATATTAACAAAACTGCAACAGCATTAGAACTAGTCCGTTCTTTGGTGTCCGGTCATCGTCGACCCAGCCCTCTCAAAAGAACTGCGCGCTGGTCCCGTTTCGATTATGTGACGGTTTATAAATGCATCTCATTACATAGCTGTAAATGTCGCTATATGCTTGTGGGATATAGGCGTGGATGATATCTCAGAGACAAAGCAGTGGTCGCATAACGTTACCAATAAGCATAACAAAACGTCCATGGACGTGGACAATAATTGACAGTTTTTCTTTGTTTTATCCAGCACTGCAGCCAGAAAATATGGGACGCCTTTATGCATAATATGCGCGCACCATACGCACAACACCAGTTCATATGTGCTATATTGTGCCGTATCAATCTGCACATAAGCAAGGTTGTACCGTGGCACCCTGAGTATAGGCCTTGTGATCGCAAAACTTAACATCTACATAATCCGTACGACTGCAGAGAATACAGCAGCAGCCGCTAGCATATAAGGATGACAGGAGACGTCGCAATTAATTTAACTGAGTTGCTGGTGATAGGCCTACAGCTGACCTGCAGTTCGATCAAAAATCGAATTCCCATTGTTTTCGCGACATCGTTATATGCGTATGTTTATCTGTTGGCATATTCTGGGAGTTGCCTGGAGGCAGCGCATCTCGCTTCGTTAGACGTCAGTGCTTTACAGAGTGAATCACGGCGCCCGTCCGGACTCTTTCATTTTCCTCGCCGCTGGCTGCAGGAAGACAGGCGACTGATCTCGCGGCATTCCATGCAGTGCGGCTTGGCGTCGCAAGGTGTCGCTAGTAAATGAAATCATCATCACATTCACATAGCAACGACCGCAGCTTGCGTCTTCTCACGAGTCACGACGTGCCTCTCTCCCTCTCTGCACGGCGCTAACTTGCCGTGAAGTATTTGGGCAAAAGTGGAAACTGATAGAGAGGCTTGCATTCGGTGTTTGATGACGTCGGCGATCGGTAACCTAAAGCTGCGTGAATAATGTAATAAAGCTTTGATGTAGGAACGATCACTAGGCGACCGACCGCGTGCATGGATGCACACAATTAGTCAGTTATCGTTAGGCATGAGAAGGGTGACTTGGGTGAGTTAGGCTTAGATACGCACATTAGAGTCCGGATTAGGGCAACAATAATATCACAGAAGTCTAAAGCTCATTTTGAAAAAAAATATAACATAAATTCGAAGTCGATACAGTTACACTTCCAAACGAATGGCGTAAATTGCGTAGCAGTAAAATACACAAAAATGTAAGACAGCTAATTGTTATTAGCTGTATATTATGCGTTGTCATTTTTACATTAGACAACCTATAGCAAGGCTGGCAGACGAACTGCATAACATTCTTAGGCCGCTCTGTGCATCCGATGGATTGTCATCTATACAGACGCCTCTTCTTTTTTCTTTATAGCCTGGATGTCATATGACATCCTACTGCTGCTTCTGTTAGCTCACTGACACGTGATGCAACGCGTGTTTCGAATCCATACCTAAGTTATTGTTTGGCGCTCTCATATTGACAGCAACAAACCATCACCACCGTGCGCTGAAGCCAATAAACAGCAGAATATTACATGTCTGTCGTTCCGTGATTATTGGTTGCACGCGTCGCGGTAAGCTTATTGCAGCAGAAGAGCGGACTGTAGTCACGCGGCAGACGTGTGAGTCGGTGGAACTGGATATACTGCTGACCACGCAGTGTGTCACGGCAAATAGCTCGACAACGTAATTAAACAACTCTCCTCGTATTACGACATGCTGGGTCGTGTATTTTCTGATTAAGACGTCCGAGCTCCTGTCAGCTTAACCGCGATGTGTATGGACATTGATTGCCAACACATAGCACTAACGTAAACTTCCTGCTGACTTTTTGCGATGAAACCAAGGCCAAATCACTCGCTCTACCGACGTTCTCTATATAGGCCTATATTATTATTGCAAATTATGTACCTTTCGTACGATTTACTACGTGATGATTGATTAAGTAGGCATGATTTTAATCTTGTATGCTTACCACTGATTAAATTAGTGCTTAAAATTGTAGTCTCTAATTTTCGGATCACTCCATCACAACATGCATCACTTGCAAACTAGTGCAGCGCAATGTGGATTTCATTTCATTAATGTCATTTTCAAGGCGTCTGACCGTGAACGGTTGTAAGTCGGGTTATTGTCAAAGGAGCAAGATGCGACTAAAGAGCAGTGGGTGTGGCTGATGTCTCAATGGACCTGCACCAGCATACAGGCGTCGCGTGTTAGCCCACTGGTAGCAAGGACCTGACAATTTCCGTTCAGTGTGCAATCGTGCGCACGCCGAGTGTCACAATGGCGACTTGAGTGTGTCGGTCACTGGCAGTCAATGCTGCCGATCGACCCTATAGTACCCTGCATCACCGCTGAGCGACTTACAACTCGCTGGTAATTGTCTGCCGGCAGGCCAGAGCCAGCACTGGAGAGGTGCCGTTGACGGTATTAAAACACCGCTGTGTCACTGTGACGATAGTTAGCTCGATAAAAACCCATAACCGAAATAACTTTACATTATATAGGTACATTTAGGCCTATTGCGGATTTGTTGGGAAACAAATCGTACAACAAGTTGTACAACAAGTTGTACAACGAATCAAAGTAGGCCTAATGGTGTAAAGTGTGAACTTAACGCCGGATCATAAGGCCGGCTGATGTGTAAGTATCGCGGTACATTTGCGAGTACGTGCATCACTATGTGACGACGCATCCCTCAGCTACACAGTGTGACAGCAGCGTCTTGTGTGGTCCGCAAGCATCAAGTGCCTGCTGAATGCACAAAGCCACAAGCCAGTGGTCGCAGAGTGGTCAGTAGCGCGAACAGACGAGACAACGCATTGCAACACGACAACTGATCAGGTTAGATCTACTCTTTGATTTATTCGTAAATCACGACTTCTACAAATTACGTCACTTTTGTTTGAGTTTATTGTGTGCCTTGGTGGCATAACACAGTAGGCCTAGTTATGTCGCCGAACTTGCCATCGAGAAGTTGTGGGTTCAATTCCTGGCTGTTACGCACAGACTACGCTGTCAGGTAACGACTTTGGACTTACTCACACGTCTTGCGCCATTAGCTGCGTCAAAGAGAAGAATAAGGTAGAGAAAGAACTGGAAAAGTATGGAAATGGGAGAAAAGGTAGAGTGCAAAAGAAAAGGAGGTGACTGATTTGGCATGTTTTTTTTCCGCGAACTCTTAAGTACCTGCGTGAGCTGTTGCTGAACTTCTGGGTAGAGAGTTTTATATCTGTGCATGTGTTGTAAATTGCGTGACAAAAAACTACAGCGCAAAAACATAAACGATTATTAATTTTGTATTTTAAATGTACGCTGAATAATAGAACAAGCAGTTTAACTCCGTTTATGTTAAATCGACTTTCTGCATCTAAAGCCATTAACAGTATTTAACATCTGGTGTAAATATTACACAATATAGCACTGTGTATATACCGCGGCGGCAGTTTAATGTTCGTTCAAAAGTGTTTCGCTGGAAATTAACGCCAAGCAATAGACCGTGAAATCTGTTTAATTCCCCCCTGCAGCCAGAGGGAAAATGACGGATACAGAGAAACAATGTTCTATCTATTAAAGATTCTCTCAGGGGGATTTGCTCTAATGTTCGTTCAGATTCTCAAAACGAGCACGGATGAGCATTGAGCAGATTTTTGCGAGTAAACAAATTAGTTACGTTATATTGCCAGGATGCCATCCTGAATGTTAAAAAGTTGTTTGCAAATGCTTTGAGCGAGCTCAAAGCTATGAATAAGTTATAAGTTAGATAGTAGGATTTTTCTCTCTCAAGAACCTCATTTCCTACTTTCAGCCAGTCTCCGGTTTTATTTTTTTTTCCATTTTTAAGCTGCAGAGATTCGCGTCGTGTCTTGTATCGTTTCCGACAGTCTCTATTCCCCTAGACTAGTGATTTGAAAGCACAATAAAACATCGTTGAGGACACAAAATTATGCAGGCAGATTTTCAGCAGTGTTCCGTCACGTTATTTTACCCATTTCTTTTTAAAAAAAACAGCTACGTGAGAATGTATATAGCGCGACAGCTGGTGCAGACATTAGCGAGCATATGACGCCGTAAATCTTGCGCCCATTGGAGTCATGTTAAAACACGGTGTTTGCCTGATAAAATTAACGCCGTGTGTGATGACCGGAGGGCTGTTTATTTTCGTCCTACGAGCGACCCGCCCGCGGGTATTTTCAGGACACCGTGATGCCGTGGACTATCAGTTCGTTTGTCATCGTGACAAGGTGTCGACACGCTGCTACAGTGGCGCCGCCCAGTGGCCGTTATCACACCTATCACTATGACAACGCACGCGCTATCAGCCGCCGCATCCGACGCAGCACAGTGCACACATCAAACCCGCGGAGTGGAGTGGCGCGAACTCTCTTTGTCGTCGATGTCAATCTCAATAGCCTCGTTTGACTAGTTTGACTTGACTTTCACTGCAAGAGGTCTGCCGACAGGGAATATCATACCGTTCATCACGGGGAACGTGTCAACAAAATTAGCAGCTAGAACAGGCGAAAAATTTGAAATCTACCTTAATTTACCTGTCTGCACTTAACTCAGAGGGCTTGACTCTTGAGGCTTAGTAAGTTTTCCTACGCAAAAAGGTGGCGATGCGATGATGACAGTAAGCCCAAGCGTAATTAGCGTAATTAGTTGTAAATTTGATTTGAGTTTTGCAGCGTGTACGTAGACCTATTTATGGAATGCGGTTGCAAGCAACTGTGAATAGCATTCCGCAATAGCAGTTTAGCAACAGCATATTTGCCACTTACGCAGACTTAAGCCATGCCAACCACAGCGTTTCTGGATCTAATTGGCGCTATATATAGCGTATTATAAAAATATAAATGTAATTTTATGTTATGTATGTTACGCTGACTTTTGCGTTGTTTATTTTTTTAGTTTTCACTTTTCAGTGCGTGTTTTCGTTTACACGGCGATGCTTCTAAAATTTTATGGGCTTAGTATACTTACAAAGCGTTATTTTGGGGGTCATTTTTATTCGACATTTATAATTCATTACTGCTTACACACGAAACGTGTGATTCGATAGAAATCCGACAGTATCAGATGACTTGCAGCAAGCATACCCTGAAGCTGTATAGTGTTCTAAAATGATGGACTAGTGTATCGTGAGCACTGTGACCCTGACTGTTACAAAATGATTCGCCAACCTGGCTTAAAAGCTTTTCGGGCAGCAAACCGATACTGTCAGTGTCCGCGGCGTTCGAGAGCGAGCCAATCGGCTTAAACTCGGCAAAGGAGATTTTATCGCGGCACCAGTTTCGGCATGCGCAGCGGCTTAGCGCGGTCGTTGGGTAAAGTCGGCAGTGCAGCGCGCGAGAATGCTGCACGTCGCCGCGTGTCGCTGACAAGGCTCGCCATCAGGGAAATTTGTCTGCGTTGAGCCGAGTTTTAAAGGGCAGTTTGCGTAACGAGTTTGTCTGAGCTAGAAATGGCTGGAGGAGACGTGCTTCGTGTTGATGTGGCGTCATTAGAACTAACGTCTTGAGCGACAAGACCAGACGTTGCATAGCTGCAGCTGCAGCAGCACGCCTCGTGTCTCGTCGTCCATTTGATCTGCTGTCGCTTCCAGCGATTATTCCGCGCTTATCTTACCGTGCTCACTAGAAACCGACTTGCGTAATACGCCAGACTAAGTTTTCTTGGTCAAATAATTTAATATTTTTATGCATTGTACGTTATGAACAAAGTTAGACCATACATACACATACGGTAAGCTTAGTCTTGTCAGCGGCTTAAAGTTTTGTGTTGACATTAGTAAACGAAGTTAGTACGAACACTCATAAAGCTTATGACGGAAGGTAGGAAACTAAAACAAAGGCTGTCAAGTATTTTGACGACACGTAAAAGTTGATTACCAGCAGAGGATTTTGGTAACAAGATACTGGCATTTAGCTAGAATATTACAGAAAGATTATGTAGCTAAGATGGTTCAAAAATGTGGCAAAGGAGGAATTTTTACACAAAAAAGTAGCCAAAACGGAATCAAATCCAGGAAGTGCTGCAGCTGTCTGGACATAAGCAGAATAAATGACAAACAAAGCAGCCGGTTTTAGCACCATGAGTAGACATAATGGCTACGCAAAAACTGGATTCACAACGTTGTAGATTTGCTTAGCCAGAGCTAGCCTGACAGTAATGAACTAAGCCCACTGTGCATAAGACGGTACCGGATGGAAGCAGATAGTTAAAGAAGCATCATGCAGACTCGGCTGGGCGTTGTGCAGTGCGCGGTTTACAGTCATTATGATTCAGAGTTGTCTTCTCGCGGTGCGCGCGTTGTGTCGTTTACATGACAAATTGCAACATACACTGATGACAGGCGACCGTTCATCTTCGTCTTCTACCGCCGTGCTCGCACACAAGACAATATCTTTCGCTGTCAACTAGCGACTCACTGTAGGCCTACAGTGTGCACACAGACGGAGGCCGCATAGTCAGTGAGCTCCGGTGCGGCCGCTCATCATTACAGTAGATTAGTGCTACCCCGCTGTGTGTGCTGATGTAAAAGGTCACCGTCAGCAGTGCGGTCAATGTCGTGCACGTCTCCCGTTTCTCACTCCATTAATGGACCGACCGAACGAACGGAAACCGTCTGCAAGCTTTGGTGGTTTTGTTCCGTCGCAATTTTGCCGCTCAGTGATTAACACAAAGCCTAAGAGTACACGGCGAATGTAGGCGTGGTATTCGTATCCACGAAATGCTAAACGAATTTGACGCACTGCTATCTGTTACTTGTTTGGCAAAGAGATCTTTTACGTGGAAACCGTAGTGTGTCACATGATAGGCCTAGCGGTAGCTTAACAGTGTTGACATCGTAAGATTCGTAAGTGAATTTTAAACCCGTTTAATGAAAGGCCTATTTCTCGGATATTCTTACCGGTAGGCAGTAGGCCCTAAACAGAACAATAATAACAACAATAAATATTATCCCTTTTGGGTTTTTTTTCTGCCAGTGACATGAAAAGCAAAAATACGTAAAAGTATTGAAATTTCAAAGTGACGGCTGTGAAATTATCACTGTTTTGTACGTTTATGAATGAGAAAGAGACAGAGATTCTACCAGAAATTGTTGTAGCCGCGAATTAAATGGCCGTTACTGTCGTAGGATTTACAGTGCCTTGCAGTAATATTGCTAAAATGCACGCCAGTGGTCGGTTACATGGCATCTGGAATTATGATTGACAGGCGTGAGGAAGTGGGCGTGGTCAATTAATGAAATAGGCAAGTGCGAGGTCGATGCGTGGAGAAAGCGCACTCAAGCAGCACTGAGTCAACGGCGTCAGTGATTGTGAAAGGCGCCCAGAGAAATACCGTGTCCGGCACCGCTGCGACACGCATGCTTCACCGATCCGGCTTCCGGTTAGTGCAAACGCCATATTACGTAAGTTTTGGATTTAAATTACTTGCTAAAGTTTTTTTTTAAAATTAAATTTATGTAATTTAAGTGAAAACTATTTTTTATAACTGACACTTATCTACTTAGCAGGCGTTTCGATTTTGTTACTACCTAGGTGCTACTTATTCTGAATATTTAGCTTTAAACATTAATTAACATCAGTATTGCTATAAATTATTCTAAATGATATGTGCAATACTCGCTGCTGCTGCTGCTGTTCTCAGATCTCATTTAATTGTGTAGGCCGTTTCACTTGCTTTTGAACTGATGAATACGGATAGTTTGTAGTGCAGTCTTGCTGTCACCGGTCCGGTGTACTATCCTCATTATTTCATATTATCTTCGACTTTTTACGCATACATATACTGTTCTAAATTGTGTAGGTCAGCGTGGTAGCAGACGCAGGCGACGGCGCGCAGGAAGCAGAACGGTCGTCGGCCTACAGTTGTATAAATAATGTATAAACAGTGAATAAGTGAACAGTGCAGCTGCACGTCTCCAGTTTCCTGTCCCATCGATCCACGCCGAAACAAGACAAAAGGTCGACTTGGGAACGGCGCCGGCTCGTCGCCAGCTGCTCAGCATTCAGTGCGGAAGCGCGGGAAAGATGGTCGTCGCTTGTTGCCGACAGTTTTACTGCCGTTCGTTGTTCGTCGTCGTGTGGAGTCTGTGCTGGCTGCGGCCGGGCTTGGCGCGTCGCACGGTTGTGCAACTCAACTACGACTTTGAGGAAGAGCAGCCGATCGGCTCGTTCGTCGGAGACGTCAAGCATGACGCGAATCTGACGTCACTGTACAGTGCGTCGGTGGTCAACCAGCTGCGCTTTACGTTCATGCGTCAGTACTCGACGCCGCTGTTCGACATTGACTCTGCGACGGGCATCGTGCGGTCCAAGGCGCGTGTTGACCGCGAGCAATTGTGTCCGTCTGTTGGTATAGAGCGTTGCGTCGTACGCATCGACGTCGCCGTGCGTCCTGTCGACTACTTCCGCATAGTCCGCTTGACAGTCAGCGTCATCGACGTGAACGACCATACACCAACGTTCCCAGACCGACAGCTAAGCGTCGACGTGCTGGAGTCTGCGGAGGTTGGAACGTTGATCACTCTGAGCCTTGCCGCTGATCCAGACAGTCAGCCTTTCTCCGTCGCCGAATACCGAGCGACGGCAACGACGGATGTATTTCGTCTTGTACACGAGCAAGGACTGGGGGCCGGTGGATACGGCGCTCTGCGGCTGGAACTGGTCTCCGGACTGGATCGCGAGCAGAACGATGAATACCGGATGATGATAACAGCTGTAGACGGTGGAAGTCCGGCGCGGACTGGCAGTACCCAGCTCACGGTGAGGGTGCTCGACGTCAACGACAATCGTCCTCGGTTTATTCACGCCAACTATGACGTCACTGTGCCCGAGGACGTGGCCCCCGGTACCACGCTGCTGCACGTAGCTGCTGTTGATCCTGACGACGGGCTAAACGGGCGGGTCGTCTATGAGCTCGGTCGGCAAGTTGGACCGGGTCTGATGCCGGCCGGGAGTCTGCCGTTTGCCGTTAACAACGTCACCGGTGCGGTGGTGATCGTGTCCAGTCTGGATCGTGACGGCGGCACGTCGAGGTACGAGTTCGCGGTGACTGCGCGGGACCTGGGCCGTGACGCCATGGAGACGACCTGTCTCGTGGTCGTTCAGCTGACCGATGTCAACGACCACGCCCCCGACATCCTCATCGACGGTCTCATCGCCACCGTACTACCGGAAACAATATGGCCGCAGTCGCCGTCGTCGTCAGCGGAAGTCGCTCAAGTGACGGAGAACGCGCGGGAAGGCACGTTCGTGGCGCACGTAACCGTTATAGACCCGGACCAGGGCGCCGCCGGTCGATTCAACTGTTCACTGGCTGACTGCACCGAGGAAAACTGCGACGACGTCAACGCCACCGACTACTTCCGGTTAAATCAGTTCGACGAGACTGAGTTCCAGCTCGTCACTGCTTCCGATGCCACGATCGACCGTGAACAACGGACCAGTTTCCAGTTGTCCGTGGTCTGTACGGATTTCGGCCGACCGCCTCTGACGTCACATCGACAAGTGCGTGTCGTTATTGCTGACGTCAACGACTGCGTGCCCACGTTCACGAGCGACGTCTACCGGGCGGAGGTCATTGAGAACAACTACGTCGGCGCTGCGCTTCTCGCAACGACGGCCTACGACGCAGACCGCGGCGACAATGCACGGCTGACTTACAGTCTGCTCGGGCCTCAGTCTCGTGACTTCCGCGTGGATCCGGATACCGGTGAAATCACGGCGTTCAGGTCGTTCGATCGCGAGATGACGTTGACGCTCAGTTTCACCGTGGTTGCTCGTGACGCCGGCAGCCCGCCTCTGAGCGGCACGGCGACGGTTGTAGTGAGCATCTTAGACGTGAATGATAACAGTCCTCAGTTCGACGTCGGCGCGGGTGGAGAGTACTTATTCAGCATTGACGAGGACCAGCCTGCTGGAACGTTCGTCGGCCAGGTGTCTGCACTGGATCCAGACAGCGGCGACAACGGCAACGTCTCGTACGCCATTCTCACTGACGCTTCGTTCGTTTGGTCGCCTTCAGACGTGTCGCTGGACTCGGTGCACGGCGTGTTTGCGCTCGACCAGTTCACCGGTGTGCTGGTGACTCGACTCCAGCTGGACGCTGAGCTCGAGAGCACGCACAGGTTTCAGGTCGTGGCTGCTGACAGCGGAGTGCCTTCGCGGTCGTCCACCGTTTCGGTGGTGGTCTCGGTCAACGATATCAACGACCACAGTCCACGGTTCATCTTCCCGTCGTCGACGTCTGGGAACGTAGTGCACATGCCGCGCAGTAGCGTGCCGCCGGGTTACGTCATCGTCGCTGTCAGCGCCACCGATCCAGACGTCGAGCGCTCGTCGTCATCCATCGTCTACGGACTGGCCGACGACTCACACTGTTTTCGGATCGATCGTCTGTCTGGAATCTTGAGCGTCGCCGACGAGACGCAGCTGATCGACAAGGAGGATGGCTGGACGTTTGCGCTGACAGTGACGGCGACGGACCAGGGCGGACTTCAGGCGTCTGAGATGCTGTACGTCGTGGTGAACAGCTCGATGTCGGAGGACGCGCTGAGTTATGTAGGTTCAGGTCGTTGGGAGGCGTTTACTGTGGACAGACATCACGTCCTGATGGTCGTCTGTCTCGTTGCTTTGTGCGCCGTGCTAGTCGTGGGGCTGGTCGTGCTGATCGCAGTGGTTCGAGCGCGTCAGAGGCGCTCGGCAGCCAAGCGTCGATCTCGCCGCTACAACTGTCGAGCGGCCGCCTGCATGCGTATGCGGCAGGATCACGGGGCCGCCGGCTCTGCACCTGCGGGTCATTTGCCGCCCGTCAACGCGTGGAACTCTACCGACGCCGCGGCTCAGTCGCTGCTGCTAGTCCGTCAGACGAACGACGTCGACTCTGACGACATGCGCAACGGTCAACAACCTCTGGTGAAGTGCTACAGCAACGACGGCAGCGCGGACAGTTCGCTCATCAACGGATCCCGGACTCTGATCAAACGCTCATCGTACAGCAACAGAAAGGTATCATTTGACAAATACCGCACTCGTTCTGTTTTGCTTTAATGCCGTTTTTCGGGTTCTGTGTTAGTTTACAGACGAACACAGTCTCTAAACTGTGTTTCGGCCTAAACGTAAAGTAAAAAAACGTAAAGTCCTTCCCGAGCCATAAGGCGGCGCTGATCTCCGTTTCCTAAGGCCTTCAGCCAGACACCAGTTTTTACACTGCGAGACCACGGATAAGGGACCAGTGTATCGCGCGGTGTGCCTGTTTACGTCCCAGCGGTAAAGCCGGTACCAAATTATACTGCTTGCTTAGGCCTCAACAGTTCGACCTAAAAACTGTCGGCTGCTACTGTAAAATTTTAATGTGGCAGATGTATTTTTTCTCGTAAAATATATAGTTTTAATCGTAACCTTAAAGAGGTATATGCCATTTAATTGTCGTCGTTCTGCGCATTAAGGTGTTTAAATTTCAGTTTAAATTTCATGTGACAAGCCGTAAGTATAAATATAGTCTGACACTTGCACTTTTCAAGCTTCAATGTGATCGCGAGTTAGTATGAAATTTATACTTACTGGCTACATTCTGATTACGTTACTGTTGATCAGTTTAAAAAATTGCACATTGTTGCGTTTACGGCACTCGTGTAATCCGTGTCAACCGTTTCACATTTTACATGGCCGTATTTTACATTGTCTTTGTTATCAGGTACGTTTGTCAAAGCCATCCGTGTCATGTAACCGAAGCTCTAATGTCCGTCTGTTAATAGCAGATAATGATACATAAATGGCGTCATTAGTTCTTTTCCTGTATTATTTGATGTAATCACGTGCTGCAATTATACAGCGGTGGCGGGTGCAGCTTAAACATTCTCATGTGAAGTAAGGCGGGCAGGCAAACAGGGGACAAGGAGAATGTAACTAATGCCCTATTCTGTCAGCTGCCGTTGAGGTCACTATGACGTGTGTAGTTTCAAAGTCTTTTTTTATATCTATCTGTAGTTCGTGTTGTTAGCCTGCAGGCAGCTGACTGTTTGTTTGCTACCTGACGCCCACTGAAATGGTTTGTAATGTTCGCAGGTCAATGGCGGCGCCATGCGGCCGCAGCAGACTCTGGCGACTTTTAATTTCCGCTCCCTGCCGCATGTAGCGAATACACAGCATCATCATCGTCAGCAGCAGCAGCAGCAGCCGGCTGACTTACCCGCTACAACATCCGCACATCATCATCCTTACTCTGACGTCACTGGCGCGTCCACCTCCGTGCAGGTATAAATCCCAGGTAACCCGTCGACTATATACAGGTTCTGCGTAATATTCAGATTATACGTAGTGATAAAAAGTATACACTTACAGGGTGGCCCAAAAAAACGGGGCCACTCTGTTATATAGCTTCTAACTTCAGAAATACTGCTTAGATCTACACGATTTTTTGCAGAAATCAAGGTCGTTTCATTCTCAACACGAAAACATAAGT
>Ga0209367_1007332_pt1 | contig 15205 bp, 12 predicted proteins | sample WorMetLIZISLAND2_FD_187412 | JGI IMG/M metagenome (GOLD analysis project Ga0209367, IMG submission 187412) | Marine gutless worms symbiont microbial communities from Max Planck institute for Marine Microbiology, Germany - Olavius geniculatus... ... | reverse complement strand
GTTGGGGATATAGTGAGATTTATTAAAAAGTCTCACAGATTCCCACAAGTACTTAATTGTAACTAGTATCTTGTTGGGGATGGCTGATGAGCCCATATGGAGGCTTAAGCCTACGGGGCGGTATAGCTGCCCTGCCCCACGTTGGAAATTAGAAAAAAAAATTGGAAATTGAGCTATGGATGATAAACTGAATTCAAGATGGCGGCCGCCGCCATCTTGACTTTACTACTGTTGCCAATTTTGGTCATACCACTTATTTCCTGTAGTAGCTGGCTACACTCCTGCAAAATTTCATTAATCTAACTCAAACGGCTGCTGAGTTATTAGTGTTTGTGCAAAAATCCAAGATAGCGGCCGCCGCCATCTTAGGTTTAATTTTTGTTCAGTATTATAGTCAATTCGTACGTAGGACTGTAAAATGAGTCCATTTGCCAAATTTTGTGCAAATATACACAATAACAAGTGAGCTATGGGCGATAAACTGAATTCAAGATGCGGCCGCCGCCATCTTGAATTTATTACTACTGCCACTTTTGGTCACATGGCCTATTTTCTGTAGTAGCTGGCTACACTGCTGCAAAATTTCATTAATCTATCTCAAACGACAGCTGCGTTATTAGTGTTTGTGCAAAAATCCAAGATGGTGGCCTCCGCCATCTTGAATTATTATTTCATAACGCCGGACCACTCACGAAGCCCGTTTGCGGTCCTAAGCTTGCCCTTCAAATTTTGCCTTGATCGAGTTTATACTTTTCGAGATATCATGATTTGAAAATTTCAGAAATTTGGCTTAAAATGCCCATTTAGGCCCCCAAAAATCATGTTTTGGGGGAGTTTTGACCCCTAAACTTTACTTTTTATCATCGAGACCCCCAAAAGACACTTCCTTGCACAAAAACATGCATTTTAAGTCCTCATTGGTCGTGATGGGTCCTACGGTGTGATCTGGACGCAACGCGAAGAGTACAAAAAAAAGAAAGAACCAAAAGTAACCCAAAATTCACCATTTTCACAGACCCCCTTCCTGTCGTCCCACACAACCAAATTTTGCATGCAGGGTTGTATCCCAGATATCTTTCTTGGTTTTGAGTTTCTGAAAGATCGGTTGAAAAGTGTCGGAGCAGTGGGGGGTCGAATCTTTGGTTTTCCCATTGACTTGGCACATCGCTTATACAACAGCTTGTTGCTATCGCACAAGCCGTGATTATGCCACAACTCACAGTCACAATGTCACGATAATGTTGAAGATGATAATAATGATGAATTATAGACCTGGATCGTCTCAGACATCATCTTGTCGAATGCAGCCATAAAGTCGTCATCCTCGGCACATTTGACATGCTTCAAACCAACTGTCCTTGCAGCCTATATATCAACACACATAGATGCACATAGACTAGAATGACATAACAACATTGAAACTAACACAACCAGGACATCAGTGGTGGAACAGTGCAAACCTCCACCAAGGATGTTGCTACAACATGCCAATTGCCTTACTATAAATATACATTATGATCTGCACCCAAATACAGGAAACAGCGATCTGAATCCTAAACAAGATCGTCACTAAAATCTCAGTGGTTGGTCATTACTTTCCAATACTCCCATAAAGTTTCACCAAAATCCATTCCTAATTTTTGTGTCATGCAGCGGACAAACACACAAAGAGACGACATAAAGACAGCGATAACTACATTCACTGGTGGAGACAAGAAATCAAATCAAGCATATCACAGTTAACGCTGTCATGTTTTTTAAGTCAGCTCAACACCAAATGGCTTAGTGGAGTGTACAGTACTAGTATCTCATGACTGAATGAGTTATCTTACTGCAACGCCGGTACCTCACATCAAATCACTGGCCGGATGCATTTCGGACAACACTCATTGGTATTAACACGAAGTTATCATTATCTAAGTACAGCTCCCACTCCGACACAATACTAGCTGGAATAATATGAAAAGAATAACAGTTTTGTTCCAAAAATTCTGGAACAAAATGACACACTCATTTATATAAAGACACACCTGCATAAACTTAAATAAAACAACCATGCTTCACAACATTATATATTGCTAATAACAAAAACAGCCAGAATGCATCACAACAGTATATACATAATAATTTTATTGTAAGAATTTTAAACCGAAACCAAAATTCATATTCGCATGTATGATGGGAACAGTGATAAAGCAAATAGACACAATTAATGTGAGTCTTTTAGTAAGTAAATGCTGTGTATACCTTGTCATCCTCACATTCTCCACCTGAGTCCATCAGCTCTTCATCACCTGCCGAGTCATCCAAGTCATAATGATCCATTTCACGATCATCATCGTCATATGCATGACCACCTTCTTCGTCATCACCCTGCATGCCAATCTCGTCTTCAACAGTATCAAACTATCAACACCTCAAATACAAATACAAAAATACTTTTCTAAGAACATTCTTTCTGGAGAAAGTGCAAAGTTCTGATGCAAGCAAAAGCATTGGTAATAAAACTTTTAGTAGAATTGGAGGTTTTTATGGTTTGTAAAGTATAGGTTGCAAGTTATACCTTTGAGAACCACGGCTAAAAAAGTAGTTTGTTAAGGCACATTTTTTCTGCAAACTGTCAGAACCTGCAATTTTATGAAAAGCTTTATTACCAAAGCCCGAATGTATGTGCATCAGACCTCCTCACTCTCTTCAAGAAAAATTTTCTTGCTAAATACACCGGTAAGACAACCTCGATCTCCTGTCAGTTCACTGACATTAACCTCAGAAAGCTTGAAGAATGCTCAGAAAGATGTGAAGCATGATAGCTGTCAACCTACTGACTGAGGCTCTGGCTACCATGTATAATGTTAGTAAGTTTGCAAGTAACAAAAATGATAGAAGTGTCCAAAGTAAAATGAGTGTCACTTTGAAAACACTGTACAGTCACTAAATGGTGAGATAAACAAGAAAAGCCCAGCTAACACAAAGGGGAACGCATAACAGCGATGCATGTGTGAAAGCCCGGTGCGAATGAAATCTAAGTTCACAACAATGTTTCATTTAGACTCGACGGCGAATGACGCCTAGCGCCATATGCAGTGCATGAATTTCAGTATTGCACACCACGTCCAATACATGAATTCCACTACTGGCTAAAAATTGCAAATTTTTCCCATCTCCCTCTCATTTAGTGCCCTTAATAGGAGTGACCCCTTTCGAATTTATGGAAAAGCTTCACTGATCCTACAAGTAAAGCTCTGCTAACGCAAACAGAAAGGCGCAACAGCGGTGCACCGTCGACGCTAGTGCTGCGTAGACTTCATCCATAGATCTTATCCGTACGGCTTTTGGCTAGTTTCACAGAAGGCCCAGTAAAACATAATCATTCACCAGATGGCGCAAGACGCCCCTACGACCAAAGCCTACAGTGTCTTATTTGTACTCACCAGATGGCACCAATATCTCACTCGGGCAACGCCATATCGACTGGATGTCGCAGATTTTCCCTACCCCCTCCCATTCAGCGCCCTCGTTTGGGGTGACCCCCTTCGAATTTATGGAAAAGCTTTATGGTTCCTGAAACTAGAGTCTTCCAGGCAGCCGATGGTGAAGATTTGGTGATTCTAGCTTGCACCGCTTTTGACTGATCCACCCGTGTGACAGACAGACGGACAGACAGACAGACGGACAGAATTGCAATGGCCAAGATACGCTACAGCAATAGCTGCTGTTGCGCGTAAAAACTAGAATCTTCCAGCCAGCCGACGATGAAGATTTGGTGATCCTAGCTTGCAACGTTTATGACTGATCCACCTGTGTGACAGACGAACAGACAGACAGACAGAATTGCGATGGCTAAGAGGCGCTACAGCAGCAGCTGCTGTCGTGCGTAAAAATGCTAAACAAAAAGATTTTCAGATGAAAGTGGAAGACAGCCACGAAAAGTGTGGAGGTGACATGTTCAGGTAGACTGTTCCAGACACAAGCAGCAGCAACTGGAAAAGCTTGGTCACCGACGGTAGACACTCGGGTGCAGCTGACAACCAATGACGAATACGAACTGGAATGGAGTCGGTGATGAGCCTCAACATCTGCCACCTGAAAAAGCTCGTTGATGAAGTATGCAGATGCACACCCACAGCGACACTTATACACTTGTTTAGGGCTGTACTGAATATTCTATTCGTATTCTATTTGACCCAAATAGTAAGTCAAATAGTGTTTTCGTATTCGGCCGAATAGTAGGGCAAAAAATAGACCAAATACAGATAATAAGCATATGCCATTGCCACTTGGTGCTCCTGCATATAGCCTCAAAGACAGCTGCTGTCAGCCGGCAGTTTCCATAGCATACCGCCAATACATGACGCTTTAAGGCTTTCTCTTAGCAGTTTAGTACATAGCATGTTTCGTTAGTGTCAGCAATAGCTGTTAGTATCATTCGTTTAACATGAACACAATTAAGATGACCGACTTGGACTTTTCACAGTATGTGTGAGTTTTAAATCCAAAGCATTGTGCATTGTGTTTGAACCTGCATCAACTATTTGCATTCTATTCGTATTTGGCCGAATAATAAAATAAATTATTTTTATTTGGCCGAATAGTAAAATCTGCTATTCAGTACAGCCCTACACTTGTTAGTGTTAGCATATTGTTAGAGTGAGAGTAACAGTGAGATGTGCATCTTTTGGCTAACGCTTTGCTTTAAGGGTTTCAGTGACTGTGACATATCAGTAAAGGGTTAGTGTATTGTTAAGGTTAGAGTAACAGTAAAGAGGTTAACCTTCTGGCTGAGGCTCTGGCTGTCACTCTGATGTTCCTGATCATCACTATCTTCCAGCATCTCACCAGTAGCATCGGTCATAAACTGCATCTGACCAGCTAAGGTGCCATCTAGTCACATTCATGCATATTTCACTCAATCTATACACCAGCTACAATATTGATCACTCATCACTATCACATACTGTCTGCCTCACTAGTAGCAGTCAACTGAATGCATCCAAGATGGAAATACTGTGGTGCTCTTCAGTCCGTCGACAAAGTCAGCTACCCTCGGATCTGCTGGCTGTTGGTTCCGATCTCATATTGCCTGTCAGATGCGTGCATGATCTTGGTATTTTTATTGACGCTGACCTGACGATGCGCACCCAGGTCACTCAGACATGTTCAGTGTTTTGCCGCTCTTCAACAACTACGAAGCATATGTCGATCAGTGTCAAACGACATGATGCAGTTGCTCATTATGGCGCTGGTGTTTTCCAGGCTTGACTACGGCTCCGCAACTCTTGCCGACCTTCCGAAACAACTCATGGACAGGTTTCAGTCTGTGCAGAACGCTGCTGCATGACTGATCTTCGAAGTTTGTCGTCAGGACCACGTTCAGCCGCCACTGCGCAGGTTACACTGGCTTCGGATGCCAGAACATATTTCGTTCTGGTTGGCAGTGCTGGCACATCACTGCCCCCACAGCTCTGCACCCGGCTACCTGACTTCAGATCCACAGCACGTGTCATACCTCAACACACGTCAGCAACTGCGCTCTTCAACTACATCAGAACTAGTCACTCCACATACTGTGCATTCTACCATTGGCAACTGCACCTTCCCAGCATCTGCTGCATCGGTCTGAAACAGTCTGCAGGAGTCAGTTCGGTCATCGCCGTTACTCCAAGTTTTTTGAAGCAGATGGAAAACCAAACTTTTGCTAAGTCTTACAGCTACTCTGACTAACAGTGACTCATTGCAATGACTATTACGTGACTTCACTGTTTTTTATTGTTATGTGTCCTGGGAGTCGATTCGACTTCATGCCACATTAAAGTCAATTCATACATCATCATCATCATCATCATCAACTGTGTCAGAGTACTGACTGCTCTGGCATCAAGTTAGTGACTGTGCACAACCCACCCTTGAAATTCACTCACATTCACACCTGTAACACATATATACTGCAACCATACATTACGAAAGTAGAAGAGATATCTAGCACACAGTCAAACTCTTGTCAACGGCATACTCACACAAATACTACAGCATCAGTCAAAAACATGCAAAAAATTGTCTTCAACTGTCCTCACCAGCTGCGTATAATCTGCGATAAAGTAAGGACCCCACCATGTCACAGACATATCACTACGCGTACACTACTTTGCAAACCATGAATACTGAAAACTAGCTGAGAAATTCTTCATTGCAGTTCTGTCACACTACTCATTATTCAAAATCACAAAAGATGGCTGACCATGTTCATCTGATTCATTGATGACTGGCAAACATGTTAGAGATGCTGGGTCAGCCTCCGCAGCCGGCTTCACCAACTCAGCTGTCAGTTAACATCAACACACAGCTATACAGCACCCAGCTTCCTACTCCCAGCCAGACATGACAGGGTTAGAGTTAGAGTTCAATGGTGACAGGCAGAGATGCTAGGTTGGCGGATTAATACGACATAATCATATACAGCATGACTCCATCTCCTCTCCGACAGGACAAGACACAGCAGTAAGTTCAAATGTAAGAAAGTGCACAGAGTTGACAATAAAAAGTTGTAGCAAATTACTGACACGACTACAGAGAGTAAAGATTTGATTCAGTTTTAAACACACTGTGACATATGACTGACCACCATATGAAGAATTTTATGACAAAAACTGCTACTATGTGCACAATTATAATGACTACATGGTGTTTCATAAAAAAGCACCCTTTTTGTTTCTTAATAACTCAGTCGAACGATGATCAATTTGCATGAATTTTATATCAAGAAATACCAATTCAAAATATTTCAACAAAATGTAACTGTTAATTAAATATTCTTTGCTAGTCGTAATGAATGATGCCATCATAATGTGTCGTGAGGACAAACTGGCTAGTCTCAAGTGGTTTTGTCAGTAGCTACCTTGCTTCGATGGTAAACTTTATCTTGTTCACTGATGAAAAATGTTCATCGTACCAGCACTAAGCAACATGGGAGCATAAAATCAGGCATCTCGCAATCCAAAAACTCAACAATCTCGCAAGCGATCGGTGCCAGACATGACAGGGTTAGGGTCTTGCTGGAAGGTGTAAAAATTAAGCTATCCCACAAGTGTGTGAAAGTGATCATTTTGGGCGTTTTTGTGGCTACAATGTTAAAACTTCAACAGTTCGTCATCAATGAACCAGATAAAGTTAGCTATTGATAACTATTCAGCTAACTGGCAGCTATTCAGCAAGTCTGTCAACACTGGTTGCAACAACCAGTTTGTACTTGTGGCACACTATGACGTCAGCATTACGTCATGACTAGCAAAGAATATTTAACCAACAGCCATATTTTGTCCAAATATTTTGAATTAGCATTTCTGGTGAAAATTCATGTAAATTGATCATCATTTGACTGAATTATGAATGAAAGAAAAAGGGTGCAATTTTTATGAAACACCATGTAGAGGCCAAACATCACAGCCACAGAAAGTCTCCAGGCCTTTTTTTCATTAATTTATTTATTTGTCGCAATAAGAACGACCTAACATAACATGGAGCCAAACAAACGTTCTGCACATGCAGCAAAGCTGATCTGAGAGTTTATCATAGTTTTTACAGCAGAACTAAACATAAAGCCTATGGGAAAAATGCATAAAACAACATAAGAACTGTACTATCCCACATAAGAGGCAACAACATTATCAGCCATGTGAGAAATGTTCATCTTGAACATACATATTTATCATAATCGGAATAACTTCACACTAAAACAAACAGTCAAGGAACTGACCCAGTTTGCTGGCAAACTCCCTATCAAGAGTGTCAGCAGCCTGTGACGCTTCATCCCAGCTGGCAGTCAACTTGAGTTTTGGTCTCAACAGTTCCAACGTATCAAACATCAGATACTCAACGTCACGAGGAAACGGATGCTCAGTCGTCCACACGGGATGCTTCTTCTTGTACCAGAAGTACCTCTGTAACGCCAGACCAAAAATGTTTTACAATCTCCAGAGTGGCATTTGACTGGCATCAGAGTAACAATAAACCAAGATCAGCCCGAGTTGGCCACACGTCAGAGATGTGGTCAGGCTAATGAGACAATAACACACATAATGACGAAGTGTCCAACACTACAAGATGCATGTAGCAATCATTTCAATGAAGATGATCCCATCATTCTCCTATTTGAAAAAACTGCAGTGGCAGTCAACTACCTAAGGGATGCTGGCCTTTCTGAAGCATCATGTATGACGTACAATCGAGTGCCAGAAGAAAACAGCAACAACATAACAGCCAATTATTATACCCACAGTGCACTATGGAGGCATTTACTGGCCTCGCAGGTGAACAACTGGACCTGCGATGCAGCCAGCGGATGTAGCACCACCCCAATCAGGTGCACCATGCCTTTACTCATAGCCTGTTAAATGTTATGTTGCATGAAAAAACCTAGCATGCAAACATCATCATATAGCAAATCAAAATGTTTCCTGCGACATTTTAGGACCTCACTTAACACATGATAAGCAGAGAGTTGCACTACCAGTAAATACATTCAAAACATAGCCTAATATATTGCTAAAGTACTAAATACAATAAACAAACAATGCCACTGATATCACACATACAAAAGCAAAAAAGTGATGCCATAAGACGAATCAAACCTGGAAATAGACCAGAAAGCAGTCAAGCTTCTTCTTACTGGATCCACGGTCAAAGTACTGTCCACAGGTCTCCAGCAGCACACAGACAAGACGAATACGAAACAAATGCTCTGGAGGATCAAGCGGAGACGGATTGGCATCTAGCAATCACACCAACCAATCCACTGATCCATCGATCTGTAAATCTATAAAGCATCTCTTAAACAAAGATGCCAATCAACATTAGCACACACAGCAGTGAGATAAGTACATAAAACAGATATTCGAAGCATTGAGCAGTGATGACAAGTTGGCATCCACATTTACAGTTAAACCTCATTGTCTCGTCCCCCATTAAGCCACCCAGCTCGCTTCTCGCCACATGTGGGTGTGGAATGGATTTCCTCCAATTCATTTTACCTCCTTAAGCCACCATCCTTGCCACTCACCCTGTCCAAGTTTCACAGTGCTGGAACAGTGCAATCTGACCTCGATATATCACCAGACTGCATGGTCTGTATAAGCATGTGTGACATAGCTGTGTATTACTATTGTTGTCGATATTACTGTAACTATGATTTGTATAAAATACGGATAGTTGGTAATAAATGTCGTTACCATCAAAGGTGGATCCGAAGGTGATGAACGAGTAAAGAGTGCGGAAAATGACTTGTGACTCTACCATGCGGTAGTTATACAGCTCACCAAGATATCTCACTGAACTCACACGCTGCTGGTTGTACTTGGCTGCATTCACCTACACACAGTAAAAACGTAAATCATCACCCATCGTCGTCGTCAATGTCCACACTGTCATCAACATTGCCCTCTCACAGCTCTGTGCCCTAAGGACTGGTGCTAACCTCCATTTACAATGCCTTGAGCCAGCAGTGCGTGCAAACAAAGATCAATTATATCAGCAGCATAACTGCACTTCTCCCATATACTGCCATTACTCTCCCAGTGACTACGTCAGTATCAAAATATATCATCTGGTGATAGAGGCACATGCGTGTGAACAACTTGCTCAGAGTTATTACAATTAAGAGTCAAACCCACAACACTGCAATCATTAGTCCGAAATGCTATACTAGAGTCTGTCAGACTACCAAGCCACACCAAGTATTAAAAAAACCATCATTCAGACGTGTAGCATCATGCCCACAGAGCCATACTAACACTTAATCATTTACTTAAAACATTCCTGATGATCCAGCTATACAACAGTCTGCATCTTGTAATGCATCATCATAGTACATGATGCTAGCTTCAAACTGCAAAAGTACTGAACGGAAATGAGTTGTTTTGACAGTCACCATCAGATGTGTGCGTAGGCCCGGCGGGCGGCACCTAGACTAAGCTGAGCCCACAAGTTGCCTCAGCAGTCATTACAGGTCAGGCTGGGCTAGGCCAAAAAATCAACCAGCCATTATAGGTCAGTATCCACTAGAAAAGATCAAAATTTTCAACGTCTCAAATTCGCCAAAAAGTCACACTGCAGTCGAACGGATGGTCGATTAATCACTTAATCATCTGAGACATTGCAATAATGATAATCCTGTTGCAGTAAATTCTGCAGCAAAGAAGAGACACAGACAGTTACCTCAAGACCAAGTGTGATATTCTCAAGCACACCATCAATGACTTGAATACCAACAACCTCCTGCACAGTACAACCATAGACAAACATAGAGACAGAGAGACAGCTCAGCAAGTCTCAGTCAGAAAACAGTAAACAATAAATTCACACATACATTGTGCTTTGCACTACTATTGCATTATGTGCTAACACGATACATTAACAACAGCAAATCTGAATATTTTTTGCTTTTCAACCAGGAAACCAAAAATTTCACTTCAATTTTAAACTAATTTAATTTAAACGTATATTCTAGGCATGTACCAGAGAAGGCTGCATCCTTTCACCATTCCTCTTCGTCATAGTCATCGACTTCATCATGCACAGAATTATGGTCAAGTCAGAATATGGCATCGTCTGGCAGAAGCAGAACCGCTTAACGGATTTGGACTTTGCTGATGACATAGCGATAGTGGCGGAGGAAGAAAATGTATGCCAAAAGATGACTACCAAGCTCGAGAAACAAAGTGCACAAGTTGGACTGAATATAAGCCGAGAAAAAACGAAGCCCATGGGAATCACCCAGCACTAATCACCACAGCCAATAGCCGTTGCACAAGGGAACATAGAATATGTAGAGAGATTCACCTACCTGGGAAGTGTAATATTTAGCGATGTAGATGTTAAAGCAGATATCAACACTCGACTGGCAAAAGCAGCAGCAGTCTTCCGACGACTTGATAACGTGTGGTGATTCAGCATGCTTAGCCTTAAGATTAAACTGGACCTCTACACCTCCCTCATTGTCTCTACAGCCATACACGCCAGCGAGACTTGGAAGAGTACAGCTGAAATACGTCAGCAGCTGGACGTCTTTCACCAGTGCAACTTACGGAAGATTCTGGGCAATACATGGAAGGAACACGTGACTAACATGGAGGTGCCAAGCGAAGATTACAGGACATTGTACCAGAGAGACTAATTCGGATGGCAGGCCGTACCATCAGGATTCCACGTGGATGACCAGCCAATCACGCCATGTCATGGACCCCTCGTGGTAGTGGCAGACGACGAGGTCATCCAACGAAGATTTAGCGGTCTACATTTAAAAAAGACCCGGTGGACCAAGGAGTCGATTGGAACAGCATCCGGGCTGTAGCTACAAACAGAAGCAGATGGCGAACTCTTGCTGCCCATTGTCCTGTCAAGGATCAGAGGATCTAAGTGTACCAGACACTGGCTCTGACAGGTCTGACATTCAGACATTTCTGACCAATCTGCCCAGACCCAGTTTTGGTTGCATTTCAAACAACAAATCTAAACTAATGCTCATGATATGCGCAAGAGCCTATAGCAGTTCCTGTTTGCAGTTTATCTTGGTCTATCTCCATCCATTTCGTTGAAATTCATTCTTTTGCAGCCCAAAAATTGCCAAAAAAATCACTAAAACCCTCTATTTTTAGGGTTTAAGGTCATTCAAAATCATTTATGTTAACATTTTTAAAAAGCTCGTCACCAGTGCTTGTTATGATAAGCAGCATGTCTGTACCTATCTGCAATCATTTTCACGCTAGACAAGCCAACAGCGAATAAATAACCACTTTTTAGAGGGGTACCCCTGTTTGACACCCATGTGCTCTGGCCGCCTTGAACCTACAGGGTCCGGACAAGAACTGCTAAAATCTACATTCAATGCTGCAAATTTGGTATGCAAGTTGTCTCAGTCTATCTCCAGCCATTTCGGCACAATTCACTCTTGAAATGAATGTCGCAGCCCGAAATCACGAAAAATTCACTATAACCCCTATTTTTGGGGGTTCAAGGTCATCGATGTTGACATTCTTAAGAAGCTTGTCGCCAGTGCTTGTTATGATAAGCAGCATGTCTGTGCCTATCTGCAACCATTTTTACGTTAGACGAGCCAATAGCAGAAAAAAATAATGCCTTTTTAAGGGGGAGTGCCCCTCTTTTGCCCCATCGTTCGTGGGGACCCCCTTTACCCAGTGGCATGAAATTTTGTCACAAAATACTAGAGACTCTAAGTTATCATATGGTGAAAACCCGAAGTCTCTATCTCACCAGGTCTCCAAACGGTACCAGGTTGTGATGGACAGACAGACAGACAGAATTACTGTAGCTAATACGCACCATAGCATGCTAGCTCTCGCGCGTAAAAACTATAATCCATACTTCAATCTGCAATGATAAAATACTTTATAAAATAACGAAAAAATAATTGAAATGTACTTCCGTCATGAAACCAGCATTATGTGATAATATAACTGATCACTGACGATGATGATAATATACCTCGTACGGTGCAAGACCAGCCAGAAGGCTAGCACAGCAGTGAATGTTACTGTAGCGCAGATTCCAGATTTCTGTCAAGCATTTGATTGCATAGTCTTTTACCTACAAACACACATAGCACTGGATCATCAGCAATGTCGAAATTAAATGTAAGTAATTAGGTATGTTATGTTATCAACACCCACCAGTATGTGCATGGAAAAACGGGACCTGAAATTATTACAGCTGCAGTGTTACATTTGCAGAAAAGTCGATGCTGCCCACACGTGTGGTTGGCTTAAATTTAACCAGTCAATTTCTTACGAACACTCCATGTTAGACTTGTCAACAGAAGTAAAGTTTGGGAAACGACATGGCAGAGCTTACAAGCTAGATGTCTTTCCAGTCACTGAACTAACTGCAGCTTAGCACTGAAAAATATCAGAGGCATGCACATAACCTTGCAAAGTTAAGTTCTTAAATAATGTTTTCAGTTTGGAAGCATTGCAAGGAAAGCTTTATTAAAAAAACCTTGACTTCAGTGTGTAATTGGTGAGAATGTGTTCATTTTGCAGTTTCTGCTAGGAACTGCATTATCAAGTAATAACACTCAACTAGTCAACCCTCGATATGATTTACGCAGAATTTGTAAGAAATTGTTGGCTTTCCATATTAGATGCATACGTTTGAACTTGACTTGTTGATGGAAATTCTGATGGACTGCTGACGTTTTGCAAATGCTCGAAAAACTGACTGAATGAAACCGAAAATTCCAGATAGATCAGTTCAGTTTTTCAAAACCAAAACCAAACCAACTTTCAGTTTTCTGCACACTGTTAGACTATAAGACGAAACAGAGTGAAGTAGAAACCTCGCTGTTGTTCCAGTCCAGTTTGCGCATCTGTCTGAGGACGCGTTCTACGTTCGTCTTGCAGAGATCCTTGTAGAGCAGTTTGCGTATGTATTCATGCATCGGTGGACGTCGGACCTTCGCCTCCAGGCGTGTCTCTGGCGGGTTGCTGTAGAAGTACGCATTCTCGATCATTGTACTGTAACGACTGTCTAGATGCAGCGCCGACTTCTTACGCATCATTACTTCCTGCATACGATAACAAGTTAACAACAGCATTTAAAAAGATGTGTGCATATATAGTCTACAATACTTTCGATATATCTTTAGCAAACTTAAAGATATTTTCACAATTTTTGTCACGAGTTGTCGAGAAGATCCATTTTATTAAAAAATTACTAACTTTTACATTGAAATATCACCAAGCAGTGCTGACGTAATTGTGTCATCATTGAATATGCCGTTTTTACTGAATCTTAGATGAAAGAATATAGCAGTGTTCCGGATAATAACTTCAACAAATTCAAACGCACGTTTATAATTTTTGGTAGGCAACATTACAAAATTAATATGCAAATGACAGTTTAACGATTAGTCTACATCACCTAATTAGTAGGGCCCACAGTTTTCCACGGTAAATTTTGCCAAATTCCGCGGACCAGTTTGCAAAATTCTGCGGCTCTCCGTGCCAAAAATTGTCCAAATTCTGAAGCTTACTGCAGCGTTCTGTTTGTGCATAAACTAAGCTTTATTCTGTTTTAAAAAAACTTCAGTTTTTGGATGCTGGCATGGCACTCAGTTATGCTAGCAACATACAAAAAAAATTATCGATCTTGTTTCTTTTCAAAAGTGCAATTTGTCAATTAGGCATAATCGCATTGTGTTAATTTACGATTGTGCCGTATACGATGGCAATTATTAGTAGGGATGCAGTTTTAGACAGTTCAGTTTGATTTTTCTCCAAGATATAGTTAGTTTAGAGCCAATGATCGTACTAATCATTGGTCATTTCTTAATTTCTGTAAAATTCTGCGAAATTCTGTGAAAATATCAAAATTCCGCGGAAAAAGGCAAATTCCGCGGCTCGGCTCAAAATTCCACGGCCCGCGGAAAACTGTGGGCATTAATAATTAGCGATGCTACTTTACCATAAAAAAACACTCCTCGCATTCTTACTTAACTTTACACAGTATTAAAATACAAAAGTTAGTTTTTTAGCTTATAGCTGCCTGAGTTGTCAACAACAGTAACAGAACTTGCTATTAACCAAGTTTGGAGTAAAAATGTTCATTTAAAATGCGCATTACCGCGATGCTAATGCATGCTGCAAAAATGACGATGACGCTGATAATGGCTGCCGCACAACGACATTCCTGTAGTGCTCGTGACGGCCACGTTTAACATGGCAAAAAGCACAGCTAGGCCAATTTTCTATGTTTCCAATCTATCATGTTTTTCACTGCATTTTTTTCAACAATTGTTTTGTTTTTCGTACTGCTGAGGCTTATTTAGATGGCATCTTCCATGAAAACGGCATTTTCAGTGACGACATAATTACATTTGCAATATTTAGAGATAAATAGATTTAAAAAGTTAGTTTTAGTTTTAGACGTCTTTAGTAAAATGTAACACTGGTATAATGTGTACCAACAAAAAATTTGAGCTAATGCTCAGGAGACGTGCAAAAGCCTATAGCAGTTCCGGTTCAGTAGCTTAGTTGAAAATTGGAGTGTTCACACTAAGTTAATGTCATCATCGTCATCATCATCGACAACCGTGGGCTCAATGCCCGTTGGTGTCTGACGCCATTCTTACTATCGCTGCCCACCGCTGCCTATCTAGGGCAGCGTGGCTTAACTCCTGCAGGGTTGTCCCACACCACTG
>Ga0209367_1007331_pt1 | contig 15206 bp, 6 predicted proteins | sample WorMetLIZISLAND2_FD_187412 | JGI IMG/M metagenome (GOLD analysis project Ga0209367, IMG submission 187412) | Marine gutless worms symbiont microbial communities from Max Planck institute for Marine Microbiology, Germany - Olavius geniculatus... ... | reverse complement strand
GTTATGATAAGCAGCATGTATGTACCTATCTGCAACCGTTTTCACATTATTCGAGCCAATAACGGCAAAATGACGTCTTTTTAAGGGGGGTTCAAGGGGGCTCTTTGACGCCCTCGTTCGAGGGGAACCCCTGCACCCAGTGGCACGAAATTTTGTCACGATAAACTAGAGACCTTGGGGCAGTCCACGGTGAAGATTTCGTGATCCTAGCTTGCACCGTTTTATACAGCTCACGAGTGTGACGAACGGACGGACGGACGGACGCCCAGACGATGGCAAAGACGCGCGAAGCATTGTGCTTTTGCACGTAAAAATTTGATAATTGGTTTTCAAGATACAGTTGAAAATGTCGGGGATGTTTTTTTGAGACACAGTGTACATCCACAACTAATACTACACCTAAAACAAGAAAAGGGGAGGGAGAAGGAAGAGCCACTTCGCTGCAGGGGAAAGGGAAGGAAAAGTAATAGCCGGTGCAATGACGTCATTGTTATTATGAGTCATCGTGTACACACACAGACGAACAGAACAACCAATCTCTTAATCTCCTCCAATGTTCACTACGTTCACCTTGATGAAGATAATTATCAAAATCCTGCCGTAATGTTATTATGTTACAAACCATAAACGTGTTAAGTTAACAACTGATACACAGACATGTTAATGATAATGGCCCAAAATAAACCTAAAATGTACAACACACAATTTTTCCTGATAAACACATGCTTATTTCAAAAATGTTATTAAACTCAATCAATCAATCAAAAAAATAACAGTGGGTGCTAAAATAAATCTTACACCCTTACAATAATTCACAATCGTGAATTTTTTTAATCAACAAACATTCTCAACGAAAATAATTTAACCAGTACAATTCGCAAATGCTGTGAGTATAAACTTTACAAATGGAATGTTAACCATACAATCAGTAACCTACACACTAACTCTAAAAACTCTACGTTCAAAATAGCATAATAAAAGCGTACATATCTGTCAAGCATAATATCAAAGGTGCAACAAAACGAGATATATCAATCACGAAAATAATTACATAACACACAACAGTCTGGATGCAAGACTGTCAGATTTGGCGGAATGGATATAGACCAAGATGACCTGTGAACAGGAACCGCTATAGGCTCTCGCTCTCATGAGCATTACCTCATATTTCTTGTTAATACTTGGAGATGCAAAAAATCACAGTTATCTGCAGTCTGCATGATCCAAGATCATTTTCCCTGACTTTTATGACTTTTCAAAAATAATATTTTTCCCTGACATTTCCCTGACTTTCCTGACAACACAAATTCCCTGACATTGTCTAGTTTCCCCTGACCTGAAGGAACCCTGTTAATAATTTTGGTAAGAAATAATGTTTTCAATAAAATTTGGCAATCGCCTCAGGAATTTATTGGGGTTAAGGTGTACAAAACTTCAGTCAAATTCGTTCAGATTTGACATTTCTATTGCACGATGTCTAGGGGGTCAGCTGTTTTTACCAGACATAGTGTACACATACTTCATCATTATCATTATCACAGGCTTACAGCATGTCACAGAAGAACAGTAAAAACAGGCCACAATGCAATACAAAAGCCAGAAGAGCCTAGATAAGTTAGCTTTAAAAATTAGCACCTATAACTACATTTATATGTACAAAAATAATCTATGCAGCAACATGCAACAAAATAATGTTAAACAATAACCAATTGAAAAGAATTTGATAATTGCAACTCTACACTGTATTCAAGTAAAATGACACTTTTTCTCTTTTGTACAAACACAAAAAAATCCACACAAAATCATGGACAGCTGCAGTTTTTAAAAAATTATAGCCATTTGTTTTGGAAGCCACTTTTTACTGGGACAGAGTGTATACATCCACAGCTAGCCGGTGTCAAGCTACCAAAATTAACCATAACTACATATTCTAACATGAGCTTTCAAGTGTAGCAGCAAAATATATTCATGTAAAATAAAATAAAGCAGCATATAAAAATGTATACCATAAACTTCAACAGCACTGTACAAAACCATGTGATCTTTGTCAATAAATACATCTTAGAAGTACAATAATGTGTTAAGCATCTCCAGCAAAAGTCGAACTCAAAATTAACAAGCACAGATATCGACGTGCTGCTTTGTGGCAACATGTATGCAGCCATCCTTGTAGTTGCTGTGGGTCGTAGATGCTCACTGCACTATGCCTAAAATGCAGTGAATGCATAAACTGTGGCCTGGCATGCAATCCACCAGGCACCGATAAACATTAACAAAAGATATGCAACATTTCCTAGAGTTTTTGACTTGATATCGAATGACCCTCGTGTCTGACTTAAAGCCCAGCTAACGTAAAGGGAAACGTGCAACAGCGGTGCATTTTTGAAGGTCCACTGCGAACAAAATCTAAGCTGACTAATCCCAGCAATACGAACACGATGACTTTTATTCACTTATTCACATATGCTAGACGGCATCACTGGTCTTGTGCAGCTTGTGTCGTTCGAGCAGCCAAAAGCCCAAATTTTGAAAAGGGTACTTAAGTTTGATGCCCCTTTGCAGAAAATAACTTAAATGCAGATGGCCGAAATTTAAACAAGTGAAAACTACGCTCAATGTTGAAAATTTCATACGCAGGTTGTCCTGGTCTACCTCTAGTGATTTCAGCGCAATTTGCTCCTGAAATGTGTTTCACAGCCCAAAATTGCCAAAAAAATTCATTAAAAACCTTATTTTAATGTTCAAGGTCATCCAAAGTCATTGATTTCGGTGACAATCGAAAGCCCATGCAGGACTTCCTATTATTGATTAATAGAAACCTAGGCCGTCTAAGATACAGCAATTTATTGGCTAAAAATCACAAATTTTCCCTACCCTCCTCTCTGTGGAATTGTCGAAACAACTTTATGAATCCTAAAACTGGAGTCTTCCTGAGACGCCATGGTAAAGATTTGATGATCCCAGCTGGCACCATTGTTGACTTATCCACCCGCGTGACAGATGGACAGACGAACAGAATTGCAATGGCTAAGATGCACTAGAGCAGTAGCTGCTGTCGCGCGTAAAAAATGGCCCAATGTTTGCTCCTAATCTAGAAAATGTTCACAATAATTTTGGTTTTTCTGTGACTTTTTGTTTTCGCGTTAGAATCCTGTACAGAATAGACAGCCAGACAGACAGCTTATGAGGATGACCGCATAAAAAGCAGCATAAAATCGGCGTGATAATGAGGTATTGCTGACAGCTTGTGATCAACTGCATGTGCACAATAGTGACTGTCGCCTTTTGCATGTTGTCAACTCATTACATGTCACCACAAACGATCTTTAACTGCCTCCGTTAAATATCCTCCGTTATATCTTGCAGATTTTCTGTAACGAGTCATGAAAAACAACCTAGCAACTGTGAGTGATTTGGCAACTGTTTGCAGTTGATTTAATTCAGAATAGTGCTAAGCTACAAGCACAAAAATGAGACATGGTCGGACAGAAGATTCTAAATTTTTACAACTACACTGTGTTCAGAAAAAACACTCTTACGTTTTCTTTTATACTTCCGTGGAAAATTTTAGATTTCCACAAGATTTTCAGAGAATGTTCAGTAAGGAACTAGTATTCCATTAGTGTAAAAGTTAGATATTCTTTGTTTTCAATGACGTCATGCTGACGTCATATTTTTGTGTTTCTAAATTATGGATTTTATCTTCAAAGACAGACACTGATAAATGTTTGCAAGTCAGCAAAAGTTATGGAGCCACAAGTCTGTGCAAGATGTTACTGGACAATGGACAGAGAATTGAATATGGAATGAAACTTTTAAATCAATATTGACATGTCTGGCAGTATCAAGCCGTTCGACTGATAGTGGGCAAGTGGTCATCCATGCAGTGACGCAATGCGTAAATACCTGCCAACATCAACAAAGTTGAAGATCTTGCACTAGGCCAAAAAGATAAACCACAGAAAGAGTTCGCAATGGAAAACTGCATGACAGATTACCATATTTTTGGGTTCAGTCATTATACTGATCAATTTACGTGTTTTAACATCTCATCAAATGTCTCCCTTCAATGATAAAACCCATAATTTATAAACACAACAATATGACGTCAGCACAGGGCTCGAAGTGGGATGGTACGAACTGGTATGGCATACCGGCACTTCTTTGGCCGCTTGGAAACAATACCAGCACTTCTTTTCTGAGAAAAGTCATACTGGTATGCTTTGCAGGCCATTTTGTAAGATTTAGGCAACTGGTCGCTGATGTTTTCATTGATCAGTGGCCAAAATAATGCTAGCTTAAGGGGACGAAAAGAAGAAAGACAAAGCTACCATATCGGCACTTAATTTTTTCCCACTTCGAGCCCTGAATCGGCATGACGTCACCGGTAGCAATGAATATTTAACTTTTATACTGATGGAATACTAGTTTCCTCAGGAACACTCCCTGAAAATTTTGTGAAAATCTAAACATTTTCCAAGGAGATATAAAAGAAAACGCAAGGGTGTGTTTTTTAGTGTACATAACTAATGATCTTAATTCATTTCAAATGATTCCCACTTTGCTAAGCCAAGACACAATAATTGCCTCCTCAAACAATAAACTTCTACAACTTTTTGCATATATAAAATATCAGTAAACAGATCAGTCAATGCAGCCAAAAAATAATCCACTACAGAAATTGTTCTAACTTGGTCCATTGACAATGACAATAAATTTCCATAAAACTGTCAGCAGCTGCAGCTGAAAAAATATTAAATCAAAATATCTTAATAAAATCTGGCTGTTGACTAAATATTCTTTGTTAGTCCTTTCAAAAAGGTAGCTGGTCTCAATGACTACTATTACAGATAGAGCTAAACTGTCAAGTAGTTGCACCGACCAAGAAGTATTTTTTCAGTGAGCTCATCTTCACTGCTGGCCTCAGCGGCGGCGGTTTCGGTTGTACTGACAGGACGGAATGAATACCTGACAACATGAGCAACATTCTGCAGATCCAGTTTCACTGTGATGTAATCAGCAGATGGCTCAGTGGAGTGACGATAAGGTGTCAGACTTACTATCAAAAGACCCGGTTGGGTCAAAATCAAGTGGTTACTACGTGGATGGGTGACTTTCTGCAGACAGACAGATAAACCATCTTGGTACAAAACCAAAACCATGGTCAACTCAGCTTTCTATCCATCTGGGGTAGGTAAATCGAGTGTCTGCCTGTCTGGCAGAGGTTAAGATGGAAAGTGTTCACCTGTGTCGAGTGGCAGCTAACACCGTGTGATCTCATATGGCAGGTGATGTTCTGTAGCTCTGTGATCGGTTTCCTAGTAATAGCTATACATCATCCTTACCTTTACAAACAAACACTTCCTAGAATACAAACAACAACTGGAAGCAATTGGACATCATAGATCTCAGCTGAGATATCTTCTACAGCAGCACCATAATGATTAAATGATTATCTTGAAAGACCATTCATAATCCGACACAACCCATCATACTAATGTCGATGACACATTGACCATTTTCTAGCGCCTGTTTCCGGCGCCCGAAACAGGCACCAGTTGTCTGGTGCCAGAAACCACAGCACACTTAGCCGGCAAATAATACTGGCAGAAAAAAAGAAAGACAAATTCCGATTTTGAAAGTTTTGAGAATGATGACATTATGGCTGCTGTTTTAGCATTCAGGTTGTTGAAAAAAATCCAAAAAAAGCAACGTAAATGACAATGGTGGGTGAAATTGAACATGCTCTATCAGGTGCCGGTTTCTGTCACCAGAAAAATCTGGCACCAGGAAAGTATGACAGACTGACCAGTTTCTGGTACCAGTTGACTAGCACCAGAAACTGGCCAGTGTGTCATCAACTTAAGCTCCAAGAAATAAGTCATGCCAAACTTGGGCAGAACTTGTGTGTTACTGCGTGTGTGAAAGATGGGACACGATTCAGCAACATCTCATACAACTGCACGTAACCATCTGATAGGTTTAAGTTCTAAAAAGGATACATAGCTTTTCATGGAAAACCCATCTCAAAAGCTACAACAGCTACACCTGTCATATGGCATCACACAGCATTACCTTCCACCCAACACAGGTGAACGTGGTCTGCCCAACCAGAGACGCTGGTATTCGATTTACCTACCATGGAGGGATAAAAGGCTGAGTTGACCTTGGTGTTGGTTTCATACCAAGATGGTTTACCTATCCGCACACAGTCACCCATCGGACTAGTAACCACTTGATAGCATCCCAATCAAGAGTCAAACCACCGACCTCACGATCACAAGTTCAACATCCTAGTGTTACGCTACCAAGCCGCTGAACACAAACAGCAATCACAAAATCTGTATAGTCAGACTCGAAGTTTAGAACTCTCGAGCACAGTCTACTAGAGATCTGTATCACTCCACCCATCGATGACCTAGACCCAGGGGTCAAGCTTTTACGCAAAAAACTGCAAGCAGTTCGACTTTTTCTCGCGAGATGCATCAGTGACAAAAATTTGGCGAACACTTATCACTGCATAATGCAAATGTCACAGAAACATCATGAGTGAACACATGCATGCAACACAGGTACGCGGATAAAAGACAAAAACACATTTCCAGCACCATCTTATAACGATGAAAGTATAAAAAGAAACCATCAGCAAAGTGTGGATAAAAAAGATGCAGAAGAATAATACGTTTTGTTTTCATCGACAGGTCGCCAAAGCCACATGAGTATGACAAGCAGGCAGAGCATCTGGACCTCACTGACTGTTGTCAGTATCCACTCATGCTTCCAATCCTAGCACACGTCATAGTGACAATCAGATACATGTGTCAACAACAACGGCACAGGTTACCGACAAATTCTACAGGGTGGGCCAAAAAACATGGTACTTCACTTTTGTCCATATCTTCACCAATTATTGACAGATTTTCAACATTCTTCCACCAGCACACTCTGTGGACAATCTGCAATAATGTGATTATTATATATCCCACCACACCATAAATGTGTCTCTACACTACCTTGTGAAATATAAATGAAATATGAATGTATAACGATAATAAGAAACAATTTTGGTAAATCAAAAAAAAACACTTCAGACCAACACTGCGGTGAATGGTCTGTATGACACTAAACTGCACGAGTCCAACACAGTCTAGTGTCATACGGATCATTCACCGCAATGTTGGTCTGAGGTGTTTTTTTCATTTACCTAAATGTTTGTTCTTATCGTTAGTTTTCTTACAGTTAAATTTCACAAGGTAGTGTAGAGACGCATTAACAGTGTAGTGGTATATATAATAATCACATTATTGCAAACTGTCCGCAAAGTGTGCCAGTGGAAGAATTTTGAAAATCGGCCAATCATTTTTTATGGCCCATGGTGTATAGTCATGCTGGCAGTGCCTGCCAGCATGACTATACACCATTCTGGGAATGGAACTGCCACCTGGCATACCCAACAGATTAGACAAATTAACAGCTGCATGTATATTATCACCGTGATCCAAATGCAAGAACCTAGATCCAAATCCAAAACTAATTTCGGACAAAGCCCAACGTGAGTCCGCCTGGCGCCATAAGTACATTTGGAAGAAAATTTTAGGGAATTGAAATTCCCCTCTTAGCAAAGTCACATGGCCCGAACTCAAATGCCTTAGCATATGCAGAATGCGTATTTCGACTTAGGGTAGGTCAACATGCGTGCCTATTAGTCAACCAAAGTTCACCAAATTTCTTTGTGCCCAATGAATGAGGAGCCATGGTTAATCAACTGCTATTCTCACTCTATACCGGAGATATTCGCGTTCACAGTTAAAAGTTGTCCTAAAATGCATCAAATTTTGGACGTTTTTAGCCACTCAAATTTTAAGGAAGTGGTGCCCCCAAAAGCTGCACCCGTGTTATGACACCCATCCAGTGGCAAGTCAATTGGCAAAGTCTTGTGGGGCTATCCACCTTACCCCAAAAGTTATAGGCTTGCATTCGGTGAAATTTAAGCCAATTCTCAACCTCCAATTGTAAAAAATTGTAAGAAGAACACCAGTCCCTGATAGGGTGTGCTAGTAAGACTTGGTCATTCTCTAGCATGTAAAAAAAAATTGAGGGTGCAGAACCCCCTACGGGCCAAAATATGGTCTTCTGAAAAGTTGATTTAGCCGAACATGGGAGGAATCATGGTCGATCACATACTTGTCTGATTTTGAATATCTTCATCCGTTCCAGAGATATTTGCCGTCAAAATTTGAAACCATCCAAAATCAGGCCAAGTTCTGCATGTTTTTGGCCCCTAAAATTTTTTTGAGGAAGGCCCCAAAAATTTTGGACTGGGATTATAAAATCCAACAAATTTTCCATCACAGTGCAAAATTTTGTGGTGTTTGGCTGACAGAGAACAGCTCGCAACGGAAAAGAATAATAATAAACACCTGCAAAATATAAGTCTGCTTGCTCCGACAACTATCGTTTCCGGGGTGGACTAACCAGATCGAAATCAAACTTTGTTAGTCAATCCTTCAATAAAATGTTACCAGAATTTGTTCGCAACTGCTGAGAATCACTGCATATCTGTCACTTCACGCTCTATATCCTACTTGTGAAGAATTCGGAACTGGCATCCGGAAACTGCCAAAAAAACTCCAGTCTGCCACCAAAATCTAACTGAAATTCCATCAAAATCCATTTCTAACCCTTTGGGTTATCCAGCTGCAAGATGGACAAACAAACGGACAGACCCATCACATAACCTTACCTAGCAACAGTCAACTATTTAGATCACATTAGATAAGTATCTATCGGAAAAGTGAAAGCAAATACCTGTCATTTACCTACACAAGCAATCATAACAAGAGTCCAGAGCAATGGCAACAGTATGCTACCAATGTTGTTATTCTTAGTATTATTAGAAAATGTAACAAGCTAACAGTAACAAAGCAGAAGAAATGGATTATATTCTATACAGTGCACATGTACACGCATGTTACCTGCTGACAGCTATTCAGTAATCCACTGATCAGTGTGTATGAGCTGACACCGATGTTTGCTGCAATGCAAACACGAACATTAACAACTAACCACCATTTCGTTCATACACAAACGGCATGATTAAATTTTTGCCACAGTAAATTAAATCTACATGCAACTTTTCAACAACAACGATAGGTGAAAAGTCTCGCAATTCCTGCGATACGTTTTACACGAGTCAAGACTCATGACCAGAAGCGCTTTACAATCTCAGAAGTATCAGCTGATCGGAACAAGCTAATGACACCACAGCGCACTATGCGGCCATCCATTGCCTGCATAAGCAAACACTTGGACCTGAGGGTCCAAGCAGCTAGCAGACATACCACTGCCCCAATCAGCCACACTAGGTCTGGCCGTCAATCTGTAGTCCCTAACAATTTTTTGCACTGCATGTTATCATTTTGCCAAATACCTGCATTGTCAAGTTATATCATTATATACTTGTCAAGACAATACTATTCGTGCAAATAAACAAAGTGCATTTATTTAAATTTATAATTACGTAATTCACCAACAAACAATTACACACTGTGAAGCAAATTGCTGAAATTACAATTCTTGTAAAAAATGACAGTCTCTAATCTTTACTTTTTAATAACTTTAATAACTGCTCAAAAATGGCGCATATTAGTTACAATGCATGTAATCAAGTACAGCACCGCAGCAATGCTTACTTGCAAACACCGTGACGCAACATCCCATGAAAACGCTGAAGACAACAAACTTTGATTGGCTGGAATGCCGACGTTGGAACAAATGAATGAATGTACTGACTGAAAACAATGTTATCTGTGCAACAGTGAAGGATTACGAAAAAAGTAATATCAATTTACATAAAAGTGATGCAGCAACATTGATAATATAACAAACTGAAAAAGAAACTGTTATCCACGAATTACCTGTAAAAGCATCTGTAACAAAACTAATTCTACTATTGATTCCGCCACTGCTGCTACTATTACTATTACTAGTTTTCAACTAAAATTTTTGGTATTGCTGGAATTGAATTGTAACACATAGCTTCACAGCCTTCCTAAACCAAAACAATATCAGGCAACTTGAAGCATTAAATAGTAAACCATACAAGTTCAAGACCTCTCAAAATAATCCATGTTCTGACAGAAATGCACACAACGGAGCAAGGATACCCATCCAGTAACCACTAACAGCACCAGAGAGAATGCAATTAAAGCAAGCGTCAGCAGCCACGGCTCTTTATACTTTATCTACAGCAGACCGCACAAACAACAATTTGCTCCATTTACGTGATCAGACCTTGTATAAACAAACACACACATTGGCTTCCTATTGAATGGCGAATCAGGTTCAAGCTTGCTTCTTCTACCTATAAAGCTATACATACCAGTAACCCGCCTTATCTTGCTGAACTTCTACATCATCACAAATTTATAAGGCTCACATGCTCATCTTCTAGCCAGCTACTTGATGTTCCGCGCCATAACTTGTCTTTTGGTTCCCGTGCATTTCGAGCTTCCGCACCACAAGTATATAATTCCGTTCCTTTTCATATCCGTCAAGCTCAAACACTCACCTCTTTCAGACGTCATCTTAAAACTTATTATTTTCAGTCTGCTTATCTTGCCCCCTAGTGCTCCTCTCTAATGCACCCTGATTCTCTTGTGAGATTTTGGCACTATATAAATTGCTACTTACTTACTTACTTAGTTAACAGCAAAACACACTAATTGAAAAAAAAAGTACCTCACACCAGCACAACAGAAAAGGGTTCCGATAACCAGGGGGTCAGTAGGCGGTACCATATAATCATAGCATAGTAAAAATATATGTGGATGGTATAAGTAGACTATTTGCAGCAGGACTGGCAGCATGCTGTGTGGCGCAGTGGCATTGCAGTGCACCAGTGTGGCACATGGTCCTGGGTTCAAATCCGACTGTAGACATTTTTTTGCAACTTTTTTAATCTGTTGCAAAAAGTAAAGCAACCATAGCGAACTTTACTTATTCGACAGCATTCAACCCTAAGCCAGACATATATTACGACAAAAAAATTAATTACGACTCTCGCATTTTTCGAAATTTCATGGTCAGGGTCGGTTAGGCTTAAAGTTAGAGATAGGGTCAGTGTTAGTGTTAGTGTTCGTTAATTAATTGATGTGTAATCACTAGGGACCAACTAAATTCACGATTTCACGGCCGTGACATTTTCCGTGAAATTGGCCTTCTTCCGTGAAAAACGCCGATTTCCGTGAAATCCGTGATTTTTCGTGAATTTTAGCGCTTTTAGTTTAATTTATGACAATTCCAGAGTTTTATCAGCAGCTTTTGTACGAATGTTGCTGTTTGCCACGTGTCACACTTTAGCAATAAGTAGTTGGCATGACTGTCTTGAGTCTTGACTTTGTGTAGTAAATATTCCTTGTTCTGAAATTTCTTCTTTTGCAATAGCGCAGCACCTTGAAATAACGTCTGTGGGGCACGTGAAAAACTCTTTCCGTGAATTTTCCGTGAAATTTGACACATTTTAAAAATTCTGCCGTGAAATCATGTATTTTTTTCCGTGAATTTGGTTGGTCCCTAGTAATTACATTAAATCAAACTGTGCACAGCAGATGCATATTCATGGGAGATGCATATTCATAAGAGCTGGAGGCGACACATGGTTGGTCAGAACCCCTTTCTGTCATGCTGGCGTGAAAAGCTCATCTTAAAAAACTAAACAAACGAAAAAATAAATAAACAAGAAAACAAACAAATGATCAATCAATCAAGTCATTAAACACATGCTGAAATTATTTGCCATTTGCCGACAGTGTTTGCACTATTTGTAGACTCATCAGATTTTTCAAGAGATAAATGTGAAAAACATAAGTTTATACACTTGTTAATGGCAACATTTAAAGACTTGCACATAAAAAACAATATCAGGCAACTTGAAACATTAAATAGTAAACCATACAATTTCAAGACCTCTCAAAATAATTCACATTCTACAAGATCTCCATCTCACAGATCTCAGTAGGTCTTTTACTGCACATAAAAAAACAGCAAAAATTACAAAAGGTGATATTGCCCGCATCACACTGACTGTGTGTCAATGTGCTGCTGAATAACATCACCTTTTGTAATTTTTGCTGTTTTCGATGTGCAAGTCCTTAAATTTTGCCGTTAACAAGTGTATAAACTTATACCTTGTACATTTGTTGTCTTACTGGTACATTGTTTTATTAGTATTAGTACATTTTACTACAGTTGATCAGTTATGGAAATATCTGGCCATAAATGTTTTACAATCACGATCTTGACCGTTTGGGGTCACATGACATTCAAATGGCAACAAGGGTCGATGGTGGTAGAATTATATTGGCCTCATTCAATAGCCTGTCACCCAAAACCTCCCATTAGATGCAAAGATCTTGGAGATATCTTTAACAGAATCCGAACTATAGCCCTTTTGTCTCAAATTTCGTTGCCATGGCAACAAGGTTAGGTTGGGGTAAAATTTTATTGGCAGTATTCAATAGCCTAACTCCCAAACCCCCTATAGATGCAAAGATCTTGCAGATATCTCTTACAGAAGCCGAGTTAAAGCCCATTTTGTCCAGGGAGGGTCTGGGGTAAATTTGAATGACACAGTTAAATTGGCCAACCCTGAAAACCATACCCTAGAACCAAAATTTACAACTCTATCTTATACACAGCCGGAGTCATGACCACTTAAAAGATTGTTTAATTGTCCCCATAGGTATCATTGCAATTTTTTTCGAATTTTTCTAAACTTAAATATTAAATTTTAATTTTCTAACCCCAAAAAGGCACACCTTTGCCTGATACTGCATCGTTTGAGCCATTGCGTGCAAAAATCCGCCAAACGGTCTGACCAGTAGGTGAGTTGGTAAAAAAGTTATACATATATAACTACAAAAATTTTTGTGTATATTTCACCTATTTGCCGAGCACCCCCCCATGGTCAGACTTATATAAAATTTAGCATGAAGGGTCATCTAACCGACGTAATCAACCATGCCAAATTTTATCTCAATCAGATCAGGGGTTTTGATTCTGTGGCGGTCGAATATTTGGCTTTCCCACAGGAAAGAGAAGTGGTCGTTAACACATGGCTTGAACTATCGTTCAGCCTGTGATCCAACAGTGCAAAGTTGTACAAACCCGTAGAGATTCGGATTTGACGACATCAAGAGCAGCATTAGCGAAGAAACTCAACACTGCCAACATCACCATCAAGTACACGTGCAGTCGACTCAGAGCTGGTCTGTACAAATACAGCACACCATGACAATAAACTGGTGTTATGCATCATCATCACGTCATCAAAAAGTTGACTACACAGGCAATCACGGGGACAGTTCACTTGTCCAAAGCTGCACTAGTCCGAATGGCACGAGATTTAGAATAAAGTTAAGACTGGGTTAGTGATAGGGTTAGGAACAGGGATAAACTGCATCCCTAGCTTTTGCGGACCTTGACTATTACAGTCCTTGGCTATGGTGGACCAAAACCTGATCAAATTCAAACTAGTGCCTTTTGGACTAATCACTGCAATCACAACATACTCCCAGAATACGTTTCAGTACAAAATGCAGGCTGAGACTAAACCAAAGTATGCAAGTCAGCAAGCAAGAAGACACTAAGGTGCGCCTCTACAGAACATATATTCTACCAGTTCTGCTCTATGGGTGCAAGACATGGACCAACACCAAGACTATAAGTAAGCGTCTTGATGCATCTGATACCCCCCTTGTGCCTACGAAAAATTCTACGAATACCATATACCAGGCACACTACAAATGAGACAGTTCGAGACGTTACTGCTTGTACACCAGTCTCTGAAGTGGTCAGGTCCCACCATCTTAGATTCTTCAGCCACCTAGCACGTACAGCCCCAGCAGAAGATCACCACCGCATCATAGCCGCCGTACTCCGCCCAACTGCTGACTGGAGGAGACTGGCTGGACGTCCAAGAACAACTTGGCTCAGAACAGTTGATGAAAACGTCCAGACCCAGAACTTTGGAGTTCACACTGCCTGGAGGCCAAGGATAGCGACATCTGGCGACAAGTCATCAGTACGGCAACGCTCTGACAGAAGTTTGCCAAGAAGAATAAGAAGAAAGCAAGAAGACTAAAAAAGCACAATTAACAGCCATTGAAACTATTTACGCCATAGCCAGAATCTCACAGCTTCTCTGTGTCTGGTCCTCATATCAACAATCATCTGAAACGTGGCATCATCTTCATCTTTATGCTTATAAGATCAATTTACCAGCACATTATCACCCTTGTGATAGCTTGGCTACGAAAATTGGTGAACGGAAATTCTTTTAGTGAAGCAAACTGAAGTTACTGTTGGTCTGACCCAAAGTTGACTACTAGGGAAGCAGCTACTCCCAAGTTGTCACAGTGAGCTAGAAACGAACACCATTGTTAATGCAACAAAGACGAGAGATATATCATCACCTGTTGATGCCGAAGCCAGTGCTTACGACCATCAGCAACAACTGCGTTAGACTCAGCTGACAGATAGACACCAGCTTGCCTATCCACATCACTCCAACCACTATTAACATACACACAGACTTATATACAGCCAATAATTAAATGTTAATTGAACTGCAAATCGGTGTCATTTATACATCAGAACAGCCATTTTCTAGCCCAAACTAAATCAATGAGCAATATTAATTCGTCAAAATTACAATCATTATTTATTCATTACTGCTGTAATTTTCATGAATTCACTGCTAATTAGTCACTGTTTCAACCTACGAGTTTATTCAAAGATAAACCTGGGAGAGCCAGTTGATCGTCGATTTTTCTTCAAAAATGGTTTTTAACCCTTAAAATAATGGTTTACCTAAAGGCAACATTGTTAAGCACATCAATGAAATTACTCTATGCTGAGCTGGGGTATTACAAAAAAAGATAGTGTGCTGAAGTAGAATTTAATTTGAGCATCATGGTGCATTTAGCTGAGACACAAGACACACTGGCATTAGTGAAAATGCATAAGTTAAGCCAGTGTTTTTCAACCTTTTTGTTGCCGCGGAACCCTACACAAGCGTGAAGATCACTCACGGAACCCTATACACTGATCCGTGAGTCCAGCGACGTATGCGAAGATGAAGCTACGGGGTATCTACGGACTCATTTCCCTAGCAGGGCACTAAGGGCAGAACCGTCATGAAGACG
>Ga0209367_1007330_pt1 | contig 15206 bp, 7 predicted proteins | sample WorMetLIZISLAND2_FD_187412 | JGI IMG/M metagenome (GOLD analysis project Ga0209367, IMG submission 187412) | Marine gutless worms symbiont microbial communities from Max Planck institute for Marine Microbiology, Germany - Olavius geniculatus... ... | reverse complement strand
TTTTGCATGTTTTTGGCCCCTGAATTTTTTTTGGGGTGCGCCCCCCCCCAAAAAAAAAAAATTTGGGACCGGTATTATAAAATTCGGCCTAGTACTGACCATTGTGCAAAATTTCAAGCCGGTCGGCCCACGCATCTCGGAGATCTGATGCTCGGGAAAAAAATATAAAAACATCTGGGCTAAAACATAAGTCTTTCCGAGATAGTTTTCGGGCGGACTAATAATTCAACGTTTTTTTCTGTTTACTACTGAATATTGTCAGCAATTGACAGCGTCGTGAGTCAGAAAGTTTGGAGACAAAAGTTGCAATTTTCCGACAGAAGCAACAAATTTCTGATATTTACGACACAAAAGATACGGATGTTCAGAATTTTAGTTTTCCAAAGTTAGATATTTTTGGTTCTATTTGTTTGTATTTCTGATCTTTTTTCTGACAAAAATTTTTTTGCGACAGGCTGCTAAAACGACGTGAGATTGCCTACCCCTTTTTTGCGGGCCCTTCTTTTTACCAAGATGTCACTGAATCCAATTTTTTAATCCGTAAACACATGGCTTGTTGAACGCTGTTAAAATGGCTACTTTGAAAGCAAATGCCAGAATTTTGCGAACTTTATACTCGTTTTTGGTCTGTGACGTGTATAGTAAGTACTGAGTACAATATCAAACTGGGCTTAGGCTCTGCGTTAATGTCACAGAATATTTAGAAGACGTAAATGATTGTGTTTGTTTGGTTAGCGACGTTGTACACGAGCTGCTCGGTCACGTACCGCTGTTCGCTGACCCGGCGTTTGCACAGTTCTCACAGGAGATTGGACTTGCCAGTCTTGGCGCTTCAGACGACTACATCGACCGGCTGGCTACTGTAAGCAGGCGCATACTTTTATTTTAAAACGTAAAATGTGCACCTAGAGCAAATATATATGTTTTTTACTTTGGGCTTTTTTAGTCCATTTATATCACCAGCTTCCCTATCTTTAAAGTGTTTTTACTTTAAAAAGGGAGCCCAAAATCATTTGTATTATAACTTGCACAAAATTTTTTAAAGAAATTTTAAAACCTTCAGAAAACCTTGAAATTTAGACTTATAATGTTTCTAGGTTTTAAAACCAAAAAAAATCTATATTTTTGAACAAATTATTTGCCCCTGCTTGCCGAGACTTTTCCATTTTGCACTTGTACTAATCACTGGCGTGGGCTTGATATAACTGACTACGGTGGTGCGTGTGTGTTCATCCGATGTGTATCAGTCTGTCCGTGTGTGTGTGTGTGGCAGTGTTACTGGTTCACAGTCGAGTTTGGACTTTGCAGACAAGAAGGACAACTCAGGGCATACGGAGCCGGTCTACTTTCGTCATTCGGAGAACTTCAGGTAGACTTTTGATTACGATTATGACAATACGGGGCGGGCAAGGCCTCTTTTGGTACATGCACTTTTAAACAGCATGGGACGCGTTTCCAGCGTTTTTGACATTGACAAACACGTAATACTGTAGGGTAAAAATATACTCATACATGTGCACTCGTGGTGAAATTTACCAGTGCTCCCGCGACTGTAATAATTATAATAAGCCTTACTCGCTTACTTACTTATAACTAAATGCATGTTGTTTGTATAAACAAACCTGAACAACTTAGACTTTTTTCTTTGTCCGTTTTCGTAGATACAAACTGTGTTGGTGATGTACTGTTTAGTACTGTCTGACCGACAAGCCTGAGGTTCTCAACTTTGAGCCAAGCAAAACGGCGCTGCAGAAGTATCCGATCACAGAGTTCCAGCCGGTCTACTATGCCGCTGAGAGCTTTGAAGACGCCAAAGACAAGATGAGGTTAGTTAATTAACAGGATGTCAGAAGTAAATTATGTCGTTTTTGCAAAGTAATAACAAAAAATCAACTAACCAAAAGACGCATTATTTAAAGAATTCGCCTTTTTAAAGGACATTTTTTAATCAAAACCTCTTATTTGTGAGCAATTATTGGACGAAAACGAAATGTGGCTTTTTAGAATCGTCTGCAGGTATTTGAAAATAACGAAATAATTAAACGGAAAATGTTTTGAAATTTTCATTTAGCACTTAAAACAATGTTGTAGCAGCCGTCGAAAAATAGTCATAAACTGAAATGAGTATAAACAATTTGCCGTGATTTTTGTCAGAAATTTCGCGTCGACAATTCCTCGCAAGTTCGGCGTGCGTTACAACCCGTACACTTTGTCCGTTGAGATTCTCGACAACACCAATCAGATGGCACAGTATGCCGGAGATATCAAAGGTATGAGTCTTATCGACCTTAAATGAATTGCTGATACTTTGGGCTGACTGCCGGATTTATCTTTGTGGGGCCTTGCTTTTGTGCGTTTTGTAATCACTAATGCGGCAGTTTGACATTAAATTTGCCCACGTCTAATTTTGATTTGTATAAATTAGAAATAAGCTTACATTCTGTATCTGTGGCCTGTGGGAATATTCCTTTTTCGGGCCTTCTTAGAAAATCACGCTAAACAAAATATAGTCAACGGGCCAACGGTGAGGTTTGCCAAAGGAATTAATGAAAATTAAACAAATAGAACTTGGACTTGAACAAACAGAACTGTTATCTTATTATTCTGCTACTAATTAATTATTTACTTTATGTTCAGCTTACTCATACGAATGAAAATAAAAGAAGTGGTAAAATGCCAAAATGGGCAGCAATACCAGAAATGTATTTAGGGCAAGGGTTTTGCTCCTCCTGAAAGTCAAAAAATATTAATGAAAATAGAGAAAAGGGGCGTTTGTTAGGCCTTTTTGGCCGACCGTACTTACGTAACGGTTGAGATTATGGTACTGTTGTCGTCTGTCGTCCGTCCGTCCGTCGTCCGTCTGTCACGGATGTATTGTGGCTAAACGGTGCTAGATAGGGCTTAGGTAGCTATTGATGATTAACAGAAAGTAGTATATTGGTTTTAAAATAACATGAAAATTGTTGACCTTGGATGATCTTGAAAAATTATAACTAACTATGGTATGCCAATCATGCGGTATTGTGGCTAAACGGTAAGTCGTAAGGGGTCAGCGATGGTACCATCGGATACGGCGCTGGCGATTTCCTATATAGGCTGTCAATAGTAATTATGTCTCCATTTGTAGCGGTTTGGCCGCAGTTTTCAACGGAAAGTTTTCAGATATAAGTAGCCGTATATCGGAAACGGTGAAAGATAGTCAAGGTGTAACTATTAATCAGTAGGAAGTGGCATACGCCTTTTCAAATTACATGAAAATCATCGACCTTGGATGACCTTGAAAATCACTGACAACCAGTACGGTCGGCTCTCCTAGCGACAGCTGGACTTTTTGATTGCTACATAGGTATACACCCGCCCCATTGTCATATTTTTAAACTTCCTTGAATAGGCCATATATATAAAATGATAACCTGTAATAGACCTACCGGATGATTGCAGCTGCTATAATGTGATTAATTTATTGCAGTCGTTGTTAAACGTGTCGCAGGTGAACTGCAGAGGCTCGAGGATGGTCTGAAGAAGCTTGCTTGCATCATGTGAAGATTCGCTGAACTTCGCTTCGTCAACGTGACTCGAACTGAATAACTAAATGATGAAGTTGTACATATTATCTTACCGTATAACTTAACTTCGCGATAAGACTAAAGTAAAATTTGCTACCAGCAAATGACAGAATGCAGTTTGCTAAAACGACTTACAACCATTATGACCATTTGTGCCAGTGATAACATGACATTAATATTGACATACTTTACTGACCGTATGCCTCTGTTTCGCTAGCGACATGTGGTGATAGCCTATACCCTATAGACTATAAATTTGGTTTGATTGGCGTTATTTGCTAAACCATTAGGCCTAAAGTAAAAATAATTGTAAAAATACGACGTATTCAAACCATTTTGTGCATGTATCAAACAACCAAAAATCATTTAATACATAGATGAATGTACCTGCTTATTTCTTACATAAATCATGAACAAGTAATTTTAGCAAAGCTCGTGAAACGCGCGACAGCCTTAGCAGTTCCTTTTCGCAGATTGTCGTGGTCTATCTTCAGCCATTTTGTCGCAATTAACCCTTGAAGTGCGCACCGCAGCCGAAAATCGCAAAAAAAAAACACTAAAACCCCCTATTTTGAGGTTTAAAGGTCATTCAAGGTCATCGATGTCAATACCGCTAAACAGCTCGTCACCAGTGCTTGTTTTGATGAGCAGCATGTCTATGCCTGGGCCTATCTCAACAGTTTTCCCGCTAGACGCGCCAATATCGGTAAAATAACCAGTTTTTAGAGGGGTGCTCCTATTTGACGCTCGCGTGCGCAGGCCTTCTTAAACCTACGGGGGTATGCACGTAGACTGCTAAAATTTGCGGTTAATGCTGAAAATTTTATGTGCAGGTTGTCTTGGTCTATCCAAAGCCGTTTCGTCGCAAATCACTCTAAAAATGTGCGCTGCAGCCAAAACTTGCGTAAAAATTTACCAAAAAACTTCTATTTTGGGTGTTTAAGGTCGTTGAAGGTCATCGATATTGATAAATCTAAAAATTACCGGTGCTTGTTATGATAAGCAGCATATCTGTATCTATCTGCTACCGTTTTCACACTATACGAGCCAATAGTGGCAAAATAACGTCCTTTAGGGGAGTACCCCTCTTTAACGCTCTCGTTCAAGGGGAACTCCTTCACCCAGGAACACGAAATTTTGTCACGATAAACTAGAGTCCTTGGGGCGGCCAACAGTGAAAATTTCGTGATCCTAGCTTGCACCGTTTTCATAAGGCTCAAGGGTGTGACAGACAGACGGACAGACACCTCGACGATGGCTAAGACGGGCGAAGCATTACAGTGCTGTCTCGCGTAAAAAACAAAAGTTTCTATCAACACACCGCTGAGACACTGCGTCGCCATTATCCAACTTGTACAATGGGCCTGCGTCTATACAATGCCACTTGCAAAAGTTTTGTTACAATCTTGCTAAAAACGTAATAATTAGCTCAAACGAAAATGAGGTAGAGTAGACTATATCATGACGAGAGCTGTTAGGTGTGCTTATCGTCGTCGTCGTCCATGAGTTGCATCAACTCTGAGAGAACGTTGCGAACACGCGCGTCAGTGCGCGACAGTTTGACCAGCGTTGACGCACAGTCGATGACGTCACCGGATGTGGTCAGGTGATCGCTACTCCGCACACACGGTACGTCATTACTGCTAGTAGGTGTAGACGCTGATGACGACGTAGAAGCTGTTTGTAGCGTCGTCAGTGGGTGCCGCTGCCGACGTCCACGCTCGCCGTCTACCATCAAAAGTCCGACGTCATCCGTGGCTGACACGCCGTCGACCAGGCTCGCCGAGGTAGAATCTGCTGGTCCGCGATCAGTGACGCTGGTGGAAGTACGCGCACAGTGAGAACGACCAACACGATGTTGTCTCCGCCGTCTGATGTGACTTCTGCGGCGCAGTGTCGTCACTGAACGATTCTCACGCAAGTCTTCCTTTGCGCTCCTCCCGGCGATGGTCCTGCGAACTCGACGTACGTTGACTGATGGGTCTGAAGACACGTCAAAGCCAGCGTTAGGGCCGGTGGCGGTAGGACCCTCGACTAGCAGACGGCGAACGTCCTGGACGACGGCGCTGTCTGGATCAAGTCGTGCAGTTTCCGTGAGAAAGCGCACTGCTTCGCGCGCACAGTCGCGGAAGCCCATCGTGTGCAGTGCGTCATCGACGGCAGTACGTTGACCTCTCCGTGCCGTACCCCTATCCTCTAGTCGCGCTGAGCAGTCGAACATTCTACATGTAGGCTATACAGCGTCCCTGATGATCAATAACATAAATCACTCATTATCAATTAATTTAAAAAATACTACTTCAATGACTACTGCTTTACAATATAAGTTATGTCTAAAACCAAAAGATATGTCTAAATTAAAAAGTTGTTAATGTATTGTAATCCAACCTGATGTAAGCAAAGGACGCAACTACTAGGCTAACAGTAGGCCGTACTGTTTTTTTAACTTATGAAACTGCACGTTCAGGCTGGCTGTGCAGCTGGTGTGATGTTTGGATCGGGTTTAGTTCGTGGCCTGGGACAGAAGCGCGGGAAGTTACAAACTGGCGTTTTACTCACGCCACGCCATGGGCGGGAGGCGGCCACTGAAATGATGAAAGCTTTAGACCGCGGCACGCCCGAGCGAGCAGCGACCCGACTCGACCTGGGACACAAGGGTCACGGTAATACACGGGCCGGGACGAAGCGACAGAGACCGAATGCAGGCCCAGGCATTGGCGCCCAGATCTATTGGACCGTGACTGCACCTGCCGCTCTCAGAACGCGACGGCACGATATTACTTGCCGGTTAAGGACGACGCTGACAATAGACCTATCACTTGACGCACATGTTGGATATATTGTTGGCTATAACCAGTGCAGTGTTGCATAAATTGTTTCATTTCCCACATAGTTACGGGATCTATTTTCTACATTGTGTGCAATCTACACAGGTTTTTGAGAATGATTTTACAGGTCGTCAAACTACGTTCCCATGCAACGCAATTGTCGGCCATTGGGAATATTTAAAAAAAAGTTTTATTGCCGGCATGAATGAGTAATATAAAATGTTAAGATGTAATTAAATACAGGAGCTATTTTGGCTAAACGCTTCCAAAGTAGTTCATGTAAAGTGTTCTTTGGAAGACGAAAAAACGGATTAGGCATAAGGGAGTGGTATAATGATTTATATAGGCCTAATGGCGCTTAATGGTGTGTTGTTACGTTTGGTTCAACGACAGGAGATCCAAACGGTTTACGTAATAATATTTCTGTAAATATTAGTGAAATACTACAAACGTGTATTTCAATACTTGTATCTTAATACAGAACTAAAACGATATCTTTGCAGGAGTTAACATGTATTCGAAGACTGTATTATTCATGAATTCTGCATACCTGTATGTCAAAAATTGGAGTCACTTTAGACGGTGATCGAGACTGTGACGGTAACAATAGACTGCGATTCGAATGCGGGGCATACAATCTAGTCCAGTCCAGTCTGTAGTGTAGCAATTCAATATAAGTTCTTAGCTGCAGGTCGCTGACGTGCGCTACATGCAGCTGCCGATGTGATAGGCGATCGAGACAGGTGTTTTGCCGCCGACGATGTCTCGTGTCGGCTAATGCCGCATTCACAACTGTGCAACACGCGTGCATAGGTAGCCGAGACGAACCACTGTAAAACAGCAGTGATAAAAGTAGGCCCACTGGTAACACACTGTACGGCATCCGAGCGTCAAAATCATATCTGCATGGGCGGCGCTAAGAATATGAAACGAGGGAGGCAACGGGCGGGGAAGGGGCAAGGGCCAGAGCACGGGGGCAATATTTTTTGCGTGTGGGCCAAATGTCGACCTTATTCAGTTGTTGTGTGTATTAAAAAGACGTATAGGCCTAGCAGGGTCCAAGAGCAGAGCCCCTATAGTTAGGGTTCAGGAGGGGGGCGAAGGCCCCTTGAAGCTGAAACATTTTTAGCTTTTGGATGTTCAATAGAAGACGTGTTTGCCTATTTTTTATTAATATTATTGGAAATGCAAAATTCAGGGATATCAGTGTTGTCTTGCAAAAATGACGTTTAATAAGTCACACCTTAGCATGTGTAGCCTATGGTTACAACAGGGCACTTTGTCACCACCAAAATTTTTCCTGGGGCGACCAAAGGGGCAAGGGCACGGGGGCAGCTGTCTCCACCCTCTGGCGCCGCCGATGCATAGGCCTATCTGGAATGGATTTTTGCTTTGATCTTACAATTTTTTTATCGAATTCAAGTACCACGTAGAGCAAATGTTTCACCGACGGAAGTTCCCGCTACTGACAAAATTACCTTACCCATACTGAGTAAGACATTTATGGAAAATGTCCTTGCAAGTTGCAACCATCAGACTAGTGTAAGTTATAATGTTAAGACCTACGAGAAAAAGTTAGCGACGACAAAACGGGCGAAAAAGAAAAACAGATTTAACGTCAACAAACCGCAGATAAATACTGCATTAATTCAAACGATCAACCAAGAAACTGTTTGAAAGTTCTACTATTTGTGAAAATAGGCCTATTTTTAGATAAAAATTTAAAATATTACACAAAGAACTGGCGCAGCATTTCTGTTCTACGTATCTCAGCTCATAAACTATAAAATAGGTAACAAAAACTCAAATTTTGGCCGAAATTGTCTCATGTGCAACAAAATGAAGAACGACACGTGGTAATATTTCTTTTCTCATTTTGGTCTACGAGTTTATACGGTATGTAAAGAAAAGATAGCCTGTAGACCTGTAGTTTACGAGTGTGGACTTACGCACGGTGGGCCTATAATACTGAAACGATTAGGCCTGTCGAATAGAGCTTGTGCTTTTTTAGGTTTACAGATACAAATACAGTAAAGTTCTTTGAGGTCTCTCCACCCGTTGTGATGTCACGTGAATCAGATCGCTCGCAAAGACTACAAGTGCTCGCAAGCCGTCGCACTCATTTACGTGTCGTTGTTGTTGTGGATCAGCCTTTACTGTTGCTGCCATGGTCGCGTGCTATACTCAAGACGACAGCTGCAGCTGAGTCAACGATAATACACAGCACGCGCCACGACAATAGGCCCAATAGGTGTAGTTTAGTACTGTAATTAAAAAGTATCGACAGTGATAAATCAAGCGTTTGTTTTGCACGTGCCGATTAATAATGAGAATGAAAAACTCATCGCAGGCGTAAACCTACAATTAGGCCTAGCGGGGTCAGTTCAGTACTGATGCAATAAAGCGATGTCGCGAACTAAAAATAGTTAAGCCCGAATTCCATTACGCTATCACTAAAGTTAGTTTCGGGTAAAAGTTGCCGACGCGAAGTCACGGACTATGAAACGGGGATGTCACGGGTAAGTTTCAGGCTTTCATAAATGATCTCGACATGTCGATATGGTTGCGACAGTCCGTGGCAAGTCCGCAACAAATCCGGAAGAAGTCCGGACTCAGTCGCAAAATTGGCATTTCGTAGATACTCCTAAAACAATTTATCGTTATTGTTGCGAATTTCATTATCTAAACCTTCGTTGTTCAGAACTAGCACTGGCATGGCTTTGAACTTTTTTTCAAATATGGAAACAAATAAATCACACTACAACCGTTTGGCGTATTGTAGAAAGCCACGAGATGTTTAGGATTTAGCAAACGGAAAAGCATAACAAGCGTGCGAATTGCGAGCCTATATACAAGCGTCTGGACAGGGTGGCCAGTTTTTGGAAAAAATTCAACAGCTGCATCATTTAAAGGGGGAGTGAGCTGTAGGGGTCTATAAACCCTCAAGGATTTATGACTTCAATTACTTCCCTGTAAATTGTACCTTTGATTTTCAGGAAAATCATTCAAAATGTCGCCACGTCACATATTATGGCTGAAATGCACCAAATTTGATTTTGGCTGCAGGGACTGATGAGGGAGCTTACAGCGATCCCCAACCCCGTAGCTGGATTTAAGGGGTCCTACTTCCAAGATGAATGGAAGGAAAAGAGAAAAAGGAAATAGGGAAAGGGAGGGAGGTAGAAAAAAACGAGGAAAACCAGAACGATTTACTGAAATGATGCCACTGAAAATCAAATAATTTGCAAAGACTTCCAAGTGTCTTTTTTCAAACCTAAGCTATTACTGCACTATTTTGCTTCATGTTTCTGGTATCATATTTTTAAAAATTCACATCATGGAAACAATGATTTATAAAAAAACATAAATTTAAGAACTTTCAAGACACTCTGCAATCAAATTCCAAAACTTAAGATGCTATTTAGTTTTTAAGGACCTTACAGGTCCTGGTAAATAGATTCTTTTTCAAGCACTTTCAAGAACCTGGGGCCAATCTGTCTGGGAGCAAAGCCGACTACAACTGAAAGTTCAATATTCTTCACTGAGACTGCTGAGCAGTAGCAATTACTGCAGTTCCGAGTCGACATAAAATCAGTTAACAGCAGTGAGATGTAAAGTTACAATCATCCATGTTCGCACATTGTTAAGCCAATAATATTAATGGTGACATGATGATGTGACTGTTCTGTGCATTCAATTCATTTCTTCTCGTTTATTTCTTTATGTTGAAGAGGATTAAAAGTCATAGTGCCACGTTTTGTTTTGCTCTTGGTCTCGGTTACTGACATTAACGTAAAGCAAAGAATTACAAAAATGAAAACTAAAATGAAAACAGATTACAATGGTGCGATGATTAAAAAAATAATGAAAAACAATAGGAAAACAAAAATAGCCACAAAACTAAATCAAAACGAAAACAAATTAAAAAGCAAAAAAAAGATCACACTGGCTGAACTTGATTCCTGTTTAAGAATTTTCAATTCTCATTTCAGTTAAGTTCACAAACAATCATAAACAACTGTTCAAAAGCATTCTTTCTGAAAATGCATGTACCATAAGTAACACAGGCAACCGCAACAGATTTGACAGTAACTACTTCTCTTTATGTACTTATGCTTGCTGCAACAGTTCATCAATACAACTTCAACATATGTATTAAGAGGACTTGTGACAAAAAGGCCAATATCAGACACATTTAAAAATTTCACTCAAACACTAGTGAAATAGGTTAGTAACAGAGAATCATGAGTCAAAGAAAGGAAGCGTTCTGTGACATCAGCTCCAGTATCGAACAAAACGACAGCTTGTATAACACGAACAATAATTCAATCTAACAGATGTTGCACAACGCAAATGAAACATCCATTGTACAACTCAGTCCCTCTCAGCAATTGCTGACAGATATCCATCAAGTTCCGCCTCGTCAAGAATTCTGTGAACAAACAACAATTACCAGAGCATTACAACGAAGATAGTTCAACATAAGCACTTTCCTAGCAACGTCTGCTTATCCTGGGCTAGTCAAGTCCCAAAATCTACCCGAGTAATGTCAAAGCACTAAAGACGGAGAGAAAACAATCAAAAGAGTTTCATGAAAAACATTTCTGTGTAGTACTGAATGCCTGATGCCATCTGATCACATTTTTCAGAAAATGACAGAAAATGATATGTAACATATCATTTCTTTGAACAAATTGTGCAAGTCGCTACTACCACTCTCACTGCTACTAACAATCACTACTATACATGTTACATACTAACACGAAGCAACAGCTGTGAAAGACAAATAACAACCTGAATGCTGGGTGCTCTTTGCTGACAACGCCGACTTCTACATCAGATGCTTTGAAGTCAGCCGTCAGTACAGACGAAAGACACATTATAGCAAGCTACAAGCACATCACTCAACATCACTGCACACCAAAATTTTCACAAACATGATGCTAACTTATGCTCAGGAAAGTCAAACAAACCAAGCGACTAAGCATACACTGAGTCTGGTGTGGCATAAAATTATAATTGTAACCACTTCAACTTTACAAACTTTACCTTAAAGAAAAATCAAATGTCTCAGTCCATAGTTAATTAACTGTTTAAATACGAGTGATTAAGACAATTCGTGAAAATACTTATAATGGTATCATAATAATATCACCGAAAATTGAAGAATTGTAAGCATTAATAGCTTAGTTTCTTTATATATCACGTTTGAAACATTTTAAAAACAGTTACTGTACATATGTGACTAATAATTTTGCAATAATACACAAAATTAAAATGTTTAAAAAATTAGCATAAAATGACAGAATGGCCAAAACTACACTAGAAGGCTATGTTTACAATGTCATCACAATCACTTTGCCTTTTACGCACCTCAAAAGGGCTGCATTATAATCATTTCACCACTAGTACAATAACTGACATACCTAATTCTACACAGGTAAGGCAGAAATATTATAAGACAAATTAAAACAGAAGTAACAGAAGAGCACAGCGTAACAGAAGAGCAAAGCTTCAAAACATGCAAAATTCAACGATGGTATAACTACTTCGATAGTTTCATCATGGTTGTAGTCTGCTTTCTTTTTAAAGCGTTTCTCCAAATAGTTGCCAGCTTCAAGGGCCTTCACGCCTGCAGCCGTGGCCTTGTAGCCGCAGTAATAACCCGCTGGGTCGGCTTTGTAGACTTGTGGACCAGACTCGGGGTCAATGCCAATCATGATGATTGCTGCAACAACAAACACAATGCACAGTCATTACACACGTATGTACTAGAAGATTGCTAAACTAACTCAAGTATTTCAACCATTGAAAAAAATACTGTCACATAAAGTGCCACTAAAATAACAGCACAAATGCTGAATGTAAAGAAAATCTTCTTCAACGTGCTCTAGTGTATCAGTACCGAGTTAATTCAGCGCATTAAAGGTTGTACGCGAGATGTGCTATACAAATTGACAACTTTTACCTTTTACCGGTATCAGGCTTTTCAAAAAAAAAAAACAAAGAACAATTTCCACAATCACTTAAACGGTAATTTACCATGTCTGCTTTGAGTAGCAAAAGGGTACATCTTACAACATACAAGAAGAAAAGTTCAAGGATAAAGTTTGCCTCATAAGCACAGCTTAGCTAGTTGGCAACGAACAAATGACAGAGCACCGAAGGACTGTAAAAAATACAGATCAGCAGACTATGCAGTTAGACTGATGAGGAAACAGAGCATCACTCACAGCAGCCAAGCGGCCTCATCTCTGCACTCTGTGTATAGACCTGCGAAATGTCCGCTATTCTCCTGCACAGCATCTCCACGGGAATGTCTTGACCGCTCTTGTATTTCCAGTTGGCCGCCTCGTAGCGAGCTCGACTAACCTGATACTTACTGTCAGCTGCACATACAGCAACCACCAAAGTATTTACTCAACAAACAGGCTCAAACATAGTATCCATATAAACTAACTGTATGGGTTATACTAGAAAACAAACATGTATAAATAAATTTAAAACATTTTAACAAGTACTAATAGTAACGAATAAGTTGTTGAAAATTCAACAGAACTGCATCTCCAATTATACGACACATTTAACAAAATCATACCAGTCATTCCAGTCATGACACAGCCAATCTTCTCAGTTAGTGGAAACAAGTGTGTAATCGTGTCAGCATCAAGCAATTTGTCCTGCACACAGAAATCGATCAATTGAAACACTGTTATACAGTGATATGTAGTAAACGAATCAGAGGTGCACTGCATGCATGACTGCTATGTATGGATTATATTGTGGCAAAAAATCCACATTGATTACTGTAGCAAATCATATTGCAATATTATAAGACCAACTGAGACCAAGCTCCTTAAGATGTCATTGCATCATAACGTCTTGACCTTCTGTAGTATCTTGACATTTAAGACTGTAACACTCATTCTGATTGTTTCATATAGGGTAAGCATTACGCATCAAGATATAAATTTTACACAAAAGTACTAAACTACTGACTAAAGTTTGATCTTATTTTCCTACTGGGGATAAGTGGAGATAAAATGACTAGTAAATGGCCAGTAACAGTATGACTCGAGACGTAGTGACGTACCATAACTTAACCATAACCCTGACCATGACCAGTCAACCACGAAATTCACTCAAGCCTTGTAACATTTCAACCTGTGAGAACTGCACTGTTCATGTAATATAATGTCTGCATAAATTCTGTAAGGCAAAGTTCTAGTTTCTAAATTAAAAATTTGTAGTTACTTCATTTTTGAGTATTTTTTTATCTTTTTAAGTACAAAAACTGTATTTCATGTCACTCAAAACGTAAAATTGTGTTTTAGGTAAAAATGAGCATAAACTTGGCACAGATGTAACAAGAAATTTGAGCAAAGCTCACGAGACGCGTGAAAGCCTATAGCATTTCCAGTTCAGTAGTTATAGTTTTGAAAATCGCATATCACTTGGACTCGGCCCATCGGGACCATAATACACATCGGCCATAGGCGCGTGTGGCGTTGGTGACGGTGGCGCCTCCTTGTGAATGATATAGACTCTCATAGGCGAAAGTGGCCGAAAATTCCATTGAAAACCCCCTATTTTTGCGTTCAAGGTCATCCAAGGTCATTGAATTCGGCGCCAAACGAAAGCCAGTATACGATTTCCTATTGGTGATTAATAGTAACCTAGGCCTTATCTTGCACCGTTAATGAGATACAGCGAGTTATTGGCCAAAAATCACAAATTTTGACCACCCCTCTCTCATTTAGCAACCTCGTTCGGGGTGACCCCCTTCGAATTTATGAAAAAGCTTTATGGTTCCTGAAACTGGAGTCTTCCAGGCAGCGATAGTGAAGATTTGGAGATCCTAGCTTGGACCGTTTTTGCCTGATCCACCCGTGTGACAGACGGACGGACGGACAGACGGACGGACAGACAGAATTGCGATGGCTAAGACGCGCTAAAAGCATAGCTGCTTTCACGTGTAAAAACGTTCCAAAAATTTAAAAAAAACGTTTTACAACCTTAAATAAAAAAACGTTAGCTTCAATTTGTCCAATCTTTTACCTAATGCTTAATGCTGCAAGTACAGAATGGCTGAAACTAAAAAAAAAGAAAACTTATTCAATTTCAATTCAATCGTGTTGTCATAAGACCAAGTATAACCAGACTAATTAAGTAAACTACCACCACTATGGCCTATTAATTTATTTTTGTGGTTTTAAAAGCGCCTCTCAAAATTTTTAATGAATTTACTAGAGCTGTCACAGTTGACGCGTTAATTAACGTGTTAATGCGTTAATAAATTAACGCACGTTAAAAAAATTAACGCGCGTTAAAAAAATTAATGCACATGCGTAATCCTTGTATTATACAAGGATTACGTCAGAGCAATTATACATGTAAAACAAATTAATTTAAGCAAAGCAGCATTAAATATTATAAACGGAGGTCGTGCGGCGACGTCCGGTGAAGACGTGAGGAGGACGTGCGTGCGACGTCGTCAAATGACGTCGCACGTTCATCCTCCGCACGTCCAGTCAAGACCTCCAAAGGACATCGGCGCTACGTCCCAACAAGACGTCCGCAAACTACGTAGGCACGACCAAACTGGACACGTAGGCAAGATGTACCGCCTACGAAAAAATGTTATGGGGCTTATATGGTCACTGCATTAAAATTATTATTTACAAATGAACAGACAGACAGACAGGCTACGCACGAAACTGACAAAAGACAGTAAGCAAGCAATTCGCGTAAGCGTAACCCAATAGAGTCCATCACAAAATGATGGACTCTATGATGGACAAGAGATGATATA
>Ga0209367_1007329_pt1 | contig 15208 bp, 11 predicted proteins | sample WorMetLIZISLAND2_FD_187412 | JGI IMG/M metagenome (GOLD analysis project Ga0209367, IMG submission 187412) | Marine gutless worms symbiont microbial communities from Max Planck institute for Marine Microbiology, Germany - Olavius geniculatus... ... | reverse complement strand
GGTTGCAGATAGGCACAGCCATGCTGTTTATCATAGCAAGCACTGATAAGGAGCTTCTTACGAATGTCAACATCGATAACCTTGAATGACCTTGAACCCTAAAGATATTGATTTAACGTGATTTTTTGGCGATTTTTGGCTGCAAAGATAAATTACGACGAAATGGATGGAGATAGACTAAGATTACCTGCGAACAGGAACTGCTATAGGCTTTCGCGCGTTTCGTGAGCTTTGCTCAAATTTCTTGTATTATCCGCCACACTTTGATCGCCGGCTATATGAGCGTCGAACTGTACCGCTCCCGTGAGAATTGCCTATCGATATGCTTATTTATGACTGCACAACACCGGCCCGACATTATACAATGGTAAAACGACTGTTCGAGGATCCTCGTCATAATATAGTCGGTAGATAGTTCCAGTGACTCGCGTGGCTTCGGGCTACTAGTTATCTCATCACTGCAAGATCGAATGCATAGCTAGGATGACACACAATTGCTATAATTCACCGTATGAAATATTTCAGCTTCTTTTCATCCAGCAAACAACGACTACATTGACTGCATAAAGTGCATAGATGTCAACATATATCATACCGCTTTATAAAAACTTTTGAACACTTGTAATATATTTTTCACTAAATTTATGAATAAACCATAACATTGACAAAAGAACCAAATTTTATAAGGCTTTCTTTTGCGGAAGCATACATTATTACAATCAAATCTTTTTAAAAATAAACTTATAAAGTTTTTGCTTACTGATATTCACAAAGTCATGTAACAAAGCGTTTGCGGTTTGGTCAGTTTTAACGACCATCAGTTTAGCATTTAATTGCATATAAAACTTAATCACGCTTTAATTCAAAATCCAAAAAAATGAATTATCAAGTCATTCTATCACTAAGACTCATAGTCATTGACAGATTTAAACGCGAGACAATAAAAGACATTACCAGCACGACACATTAAAGGTGATAACAATGTAATGTGCGAAGTCTGAAAGCACTCTGAAAGGCACCATGCTAAACATTTGAAATGTATTACGACAGTGCATCATTTAGCTTTCAGCTGGCTTTTATTCTCTAGCACACAGCGGTCGCTACAAGCAACATCACAGAATAATGCATGCAAAAGGAAAGAACCTGGAGAGCCGTACGTGTTGATCTATGTCAGAATCCGGAACATGCGAAGTGTGATGTGACAAAGTGCGATGCTACTACGCAGACTGATGCAACTTCTCGCTCGAGGTGTATTGATCAACAGCTTGCTGCTCTTTGCATCTTTTCAGATCTTTTGTAACGCTTTGGCTCGAGTTGGTACCTTCAATTTACGACGCTTGCACTACAGGGTGCTTTTAATGCATGGTCACTGGAGCAACGACGTCAATACACCGGACCACAGCGAGTGGGCTACTTACAGCTGCATACAATACAGCTGCCGAAACTTCACCCATCTTGTCCTTCATTGATGTTACTGGTTTGAATTTCTTTGTTACTTCCATGATTATGTCCACGACTGGAACTAAAGGCTGTCGGAATGTGCGTCACCGTTGGTCACTGCGCGAGCTTGACATTTGCATTTTCTAATAGCTTTCTCCAGCGCCGTTAGACGCTGCCGGTTGATTACAATTTACTCTAGGCCTATGCTCAATTCCATTTAAACGTTATATTAAAGATGTCTTCTACTAGCCACCTGACAACTTACAGTTATCGCATAATGTAAGTAAAAATTACTCTCAGATTACCATGTACTGGTTACCTGACAGCAATTTTAGGAAAAGTCTAACATCGTCTGCTTTAATGCCCTATAAGCAACATGCCTGCAATGAAAGCACTCATGTCTCCTTATGACGTGTACGAATAACGATAAGAAAGTGCCTTTATTGAGATTGCATTACTGGATATAGCCATTTGTTGCTAATCTACAATACATAGTACACGTAGGTGCTTCGCTCACCTGTTGTCGATAAAATTTTCCCTAAAGCTTTTCACACACACCGTCGACAACTAATTAGTAAGTTACTAACAGTCTGACAGTCTACTTGAGTAACTAGTTGGTGTTTAATTGTCTGCGTGATTATGTGCCAGAATGATGGAGTGTTCTAACAATTATGTGTCCAAGCGATTAATCCTTTATTTTGCGCTTCTGATTCGTTCGTGACATATGGAATAATATGAATCCGTTTGGATTAAATGATTATTTGATTGATTATCATCAATTAATCAATTCATCATCATCAATCTGCCTAATAAAGCATTAAAGCAGGCCGTTCCCACTAATGTAGTTTTCTCCAACCTAAATAAAACGACAATAAGCGGGGTGTAGTAGCTGTTGAATATTTTGTTTTATGGTTAGCCTAATTAGTCCATCACGTTCACGAAGTAACCTCGGCGCACGTCCACACTGGCTCGTTGAGTTCTGGAGTTATTATCCTCAGATATTCCAGACTCTTTCTGCATAATAGCCGGATGGCCAAATCATATAGTGGTAGTTTCCTGGTCGTGGTCGAGGCTTTAATACACTTGTTAGACACCTGATCAGAGTACTGAACACGGTAGAATTTTTTTCCAAGACACCGCCCTTCAACAGCGTTGATCCATCTGTTAATGTCCACTGTGTGGCCCACGACAGCACAGGTAATGTGGCTGCATCAGCAACTTATTGTGCCGCTGCGCTACATAAATTGAATGTGTACGTATTCATTACAAGGGCGCATTTTGCCGCTCTTGACCTAGATAAAGATTGATTGTCTAATAGAAATAAAGAACCATGGCATTGGAGCTTTTCATTGTTGTTCTTTGAGACACTTAGGGTTAAACCCAATTGGGTCTATAGACAAGTTTTACTAATTGTACAATTAGCTTGGCTTAGGTCGTAAAAGCGGGCCTAAGCCAGAGCATGGGGGCTGATCCCCTCTGGATCCCTTAATTTAACGACTGGTTTTTAGCCGACCGTACTAACGGTGGCACTTATAGTACGATTTGTCGTCCGTCCGTCTTATGTCGTCTGCCTTGTCTGTAACGTTACAGTGTATGTACTATGGCTAAACGGTACGTCGTTGGGGTCGGCGATTGTACCGTTATTATGGCGTCGGTAAGTTCCTACAATAGTAACCATGTCACTATCTGCAGCGGCTTGGCTTCAATTTACATCGCACATATTTGGGGGGAAATGCCGGACGTTTGCGTTATATTGGAAGTTATGTAAATAAGTAAGAAACTACGTTTACGTTTGCTAGCCCACGGGCGGTCGGTTTTTCCTAGCGACAGCTGGGCTTTTGTCTACTTTCTACCTGTACGAGGTCGTCGACGACGATGATCTCGGCGCTAGAGTTGCTGAGTGACATGATGGAGTCATCGTTCTTGCGGCCTGCGAAGACGCGTCCAAGCGCCCACAATGTCGGCCGGCGTATCACGTAGCTGATCGGTCGACAGATGAGCACGTCCAGTGACCGGAACAGCCAGTTACCGACCGTATTCGACGACGCGTCCCAACGAACATCGGAACAAAAGTCCCGCAACCTCGACGCCGTTCCTTGCCTGCGGTCACAGCACAGCGTGCAACGACTTCGTTCACTACAGTTCAACGTTTTAGTGGATCATTAGTCTCTTACAAGACGTACAGTAACAATTATGTTGAAACAGAAAAGTCATAATATTGGGAAAAAATCAACCTATTTGTCTAGATTATAATGGCGTTGCAATAGAAAAAAGTAACATTTTGAAATTCGCTAAAGCCGTTGTCAGGCGCGTCTGTGGTCCCTTGTAGTGGTGCTCTGCAAGCTAATTTCTTGTCGCGCGCCGGAAAGGTTTGACTAGAATAAATACTGTATACCAGCTCGTATACTGTTGTAGACTTGAAGTCGCATCGTAACCTGGCTTAACTTGCTGTCGTACTGAGACAGTCGTTTTCGAGAAACTAAATATAAAATCACATAAAATAGATATAAAACAAAAATAAGCGTCGCAACGACGTAAGAACGTCAATGCCTCGATGTCGTCTCATTTATATTTACTGCAATCTACATACACATGTGGACAACGTACGTATTGTCGGATAAAATGGTTAAATTCGGCAGTACTGTTGACCAATATGATCACATAAATGCAGGTTGCGCGATCTAACCGCGACGAAATTTATTCCCACGTATTATAATTCGTACTACACTACTCATAGTAGTCATCAACAAAAAAGCATTTAACGTACACAGCATAAATCCCATGATTTGACAGCAGCTTGACCATCTATGCAGCGCACACATCTATAATAGATCTGCAAGCAAGCTGGCGGGCGCTCGCACCTGATCATGTATTCAATGACTGTAGAAAGGCATGAAGCAGTCTGGCCGTATCGTTCGAACTCGCCGGCAAGGCGCTGAACACTGAATGTTGCGCTGCGTTTCGACTGACAGCGACGTCTGATGGCTGACGTCCAGAATGACATTTTTCGGTCGTAGGCCGCCGGAGCTTTGTCACGTGGCTCGAACGGCGAGAACATGGCCGCCATCGTTGCATCGTCGCCCCACTCCGACGGTCGAAGCATTGTCACCTGTCGGCGGTCAGCAGCAGGACCACAAACTCTGCTCACAACACTCTAGCTCTAGCTGCTTCCGTGTCATCACTAACGCAATATGCTGAGTGTCAATGTTTTCAATAATAAACACTGTATAATGCTTCGGCGCCTCGGTAATGTGCAGTGTTTGCTGTTTTGTAATCAATAGTATATCAGCTATGACCTGCTAGCACGTATCCGGAATGTAAACGATAATTTATGATGACTTGTTGTTTTCAGTGAAATATCGGCCATATTTCGTGGCGGCATTGTCGTCATCACAATTACATGAAACTTTTTACAATTTATCTACAGGGTGGGCCAAAAATGGCACCCTATCACTATAAATCCCACCACACCTCAAATGCGTCGCTACACTACCTTGTGAAATGTCAGTGTCTTAAGAATAACAATTAAAAAAGACAACGTCTTCAACAACACATTTGAAGAAATTAACAACAGAAACAACGTGTTTTTGTCTCAGTTATACCCTAAAAAGTCATATCTCACAGTTTTTTACGTCAAATGTTTAATGTGTCCGCCTTGCTGCTAGACAATGCATCCAAGAATGCGACGCCACTGACCAATGGCACGAACCAAATGCTGCGGCAGTTTGCCCCACTCAGTGACAATCGCTTGCTTCAGCTGGTTGACTGTCGTGAATTGTCGAAATTGATAGGCCATCTGTTGAAAAACATCCTAAACCGCATAATTGACTGGATTCAAGTCCGGGCTGTTTGGGGGCCACATGGAAGGCTCGATCAACGTTGATCACGCAACTGGTCAGTGGCGTCGCCGGCTTGAGTGCGTCGTCTGATATTTTACAAGGTAGTGTATTGACACACTTGATAAGTGGTGGGATTTATAGTGATAATTTTATTACAAATTGTCTCCTGATTTTGACAGTAAAATATTTTGAAAATCGGTTAATATTTGATGAAATTATAAGATGTACAATAAATGGTACCATTTTTGGCACACCCTGTAATTAACAGATTATTCCAGGGCAACGCCAATGTGTGTCTAATGCGACGGCGCAGCTGTTAGAGGAATATGTCCGTGCATGGATTGAAGCGAATGGCTGCGTGGAACCGAGATAGAGAGAGGGCGATGGTGCGGAGGTAATATCAGGTGGCAGTCTATTCCATACGTTGGCGTCAGAGGCGGAGAATGCCAGTCGATGGGAAGCGAACCCGAGCCTAGCGAGCGACTAATTACATTAGCCACATGCACGATGACAGGTAACTCGACCGGACTCGCTGGACTGCCATTAAGTGATCGATAGGTCAGAACGGTAAATTGAACAGGATTCGCTCGCTCAGGCACTGCCACTCGCAGCCACACAGTGACTGGACTGAAGGCGCGTCGCGTGTGTAATCGCACTGTCAAATCCTAGAAGTCAGCCGCTCTGAGCATCGTGCAACATTCTAAGCTGACTGGAGACGCTAAGTCAGGTAAGCAAAACTGTAGCCAACACACTGTTACAGTAATCATACTTACATATTCAGCCTGTGTGTATATAAAAATAACATCAATATAATGTTTTTGTTACGACATTACTACAAGTCTATATGGCAATACAGCACTAGCATTCAGTTTTCAACACAAATGTCAGTGACTCCGATAGTATTAAAAATGTTCGTTAAACCAAATACTGTAGATAAGACTCTTATTTCGCATATTTAGTTAACTTTATGTTTCTGTAAAAATAATGTCATATATTTCACTTACGTAAAATTTTATTCTACTTTAGCTAATTTCTGATAGTATAGCAAAATGACGGATGTTTTAGATGCGAGAATTAAGCGTTGCGTGATTACGTTCGTGATTATCTGTCTTTTGTCCGGTTTGGCTGGAATGTGGTTGACTGTCGCGTGATCAAGTGTTACAGATAACCCTCCAATAAGTCCCAAGAGTGAAACCGAAACTGTAGGCGTGACATAATGCTACCGGGAGGAATAGGCAGAGTAATCACAATGGTTGCAAGGCAGTGGAGATTGGCGGAGTGTGAAGCGAGTAACGTACAACACCCAGCAGGCGCCTAGAGTGGACAGCAATTTTTGCCCGTCAACTGTCTCAACGACAATGGATAATGTCGGGTCGGCCAAGCCAGTGCAGGTCGACATTATATCTGCGATTGGTCCGACCATCAGACTAATGATGTGATCACGAGGGAACTGAAAAAGTCGTCGCAGCGTCGTTTAAGCTATACGTCACTGTGTCGTCGATAATAGCTTCGAAAAGTGCTGCAACTGCAAGTTTCTGTGCACGTTAGACGGTAATAATCGATCATCAAACTGTTCTAGTTTACCGATGACAGCAAACTCGCTCATACCGAGCTTGCAGTCTGAAACTGTCTAATAATGTCTGGTTGCTCGTTTTCGTAACATACAGTATTGATGCGCATCACTGCTGTATTTTAAGCGAACGTTTTGTTTACGCGTCTTTGCCTACAAACACATTCTATATATTGCTTACGTTGTCTAGAAAGTAAAGTAAACGTAGTCCAATACTTTTAGTCACAGACGTATTAAAGACCAGGGTATGGAGCTGATCCCGGTCTCTTGGCAGTCAGACTATTCACCTGCTATTACCCAGCTGTAGGCTGGCTGCCATTGCTTTCCACCAGGCCTGCGGTTTACCTTCCCAGCCGCAGAGCATTACCGTTATTTGGCCGGTACCAAATTGCACTGCTTGGTGACAGAAGCACATGGACACGAGGCAGTGTCCAGAGTCGTTACTTGGCAGCGAACTGGCCAACTGTTAAACTCGTGACCTCTTGATCACGAATGTGATGTTCTAACCATTGAGCCATCAAACCACACCACGCTGGTCATATGCGACAGAAACAGACGCTCAAGACGCAACTTTGTTTTAATAAAAAATAAAAATTAGTTTGGTTCAAAATAATGAGCCAAAGTGCGTCTAGTGCAATTTATCAAAGCTTTGTGTCATCCATTTAGCGGTTAACTTGTTAGCATAATAATAGATGTTTAGGCTGAAGAGTATACGTATAAAACACAGCGTTTATCCTAGTTATGACATTATTGTTGCTGGTATATAGCGTTTCAGAGATAGATAAAAAATGAGAACGTTTGGAATGACTGACAAATACGGCAACGCAGACATCCGGCATGTCATTAATCCAGTAACGATTATTATGTGCGACAATGTCCACAGAATCGTTCTGCGCCAACAGATGCACGGCGATCCATCCACTGATGCTTCCTTCGCATGATGCGCAGGCAAACCGGCTGCTGCAGCTGCTAACTGAACGGCCCGTCGCTGCGCATCGCCTGCGTGATATGTCTTGAGCGATGCGGCGTAGTGTTGGAAGATTCAGCGCGATCTCTTTGGCGTTTTCTTCACATCGATGGGCAAATTTCATTTTTATCTAATCTTATGCACACGCCTCATGGTTGTCTGTGCGTTATAAAACCAGTGACCACCATACGTTCGCATCGCTGAAAACATATTGAAGTCAGCGATTGCAATCGATGGAGCGAACTTCGAAACTCATTCGCATTCTTAGGCGTCCGTTATTTTTGTATGCACAGTTTACTGTCAGTTAAATGAAAATTAGCCTCGTCAATTCACAGTGCGGTTGCAGATTTTTATTTTGCGGCCAGTTACATAGCCAATTAATTTAGCCTAGTTCACAGTAGTCTAGCAAGCCTACTCTAAGGAGGTAAGCATCCAATTCACAATAGGCCTAATGACAAGATTATAACTTATACCACTTTAGGTTATTAGTATTAGAAAACTCCATAATGCACTTTTCCGTGAGCAACATAATACACGCAATGCATTATGTCCAGATTACCAGATTATGACATGTAGCCGTGTTCTTCAGTCCTGCAGACGACAGCCACTCCGCGTGGCCGACGAATACTATACGCATTCGCCAAATCCAGACAGCTTGGTTGGTGATGTTACGCGCTATTGCTAGTGAAAAAGAGATGACGTCACGCTTTGTTTGCACCCGAAGCATTGAGTGCATTACATACGATTAACTGTAAAGCGACAGAAACTTCAGTAATATTATACGCTATTCTTTTTGTGACTTACCTAATGCACAATGGATAAGAATTAATTGACTGTAAACTTCAAATAATATAGGGTGTTCGAATACGTCCGAAAATGGCAACTTGGCACATATTTTATGCAAATAAGGTCAAAAACAAAACAAAATCGGGATAATTTAATTTAGCACACCCATGTTGTTAATATGTCCGTTTTGCCTTCTTTTTCCCAAAAGTGTCGTGAGTATAACATATTTGGTTTAAAACGCTTCTTCACTATTCAAAACTTTGATATAAAAAATAAATGTTTCTTGAAACCGCACAAGTGTTTCTGTCAACTACTTAGGCTACTACTGTCCGCCGTAGCGACATATGGCGGACAGTCATTTCGACGACGGCAGCAAAGGTCGCCAAAACGTTAACAATCAACTCAATAGATTTGTAATTTGATAGATTTATAAAACTTACTTGATTTAACCAATGCCGCTTGAAAAAGGAATGGTTCATATGTTGGACGAGCGATTAAGAGGTCCCTGGTTTGATTTGCGGCCGTGACGACGTGTGGCTGAAAAGGTTATCGCGAGCCCGCAAGGCTACAAAATGATGAATGACTGCCCAGTGCAAGGTTTATGAACGACGTCACCCGAATGCACTTCATCGAACCGGCATCAGTTTCACCGCTTCGAGTTGAACACATGATTGATTATTGGCCATTTGCTTGACTTAAAATAACATCCTAAATTGTCCGTATTTAGCGAATGCTGATATATTGGATGTAAATATTGGTTCTTATTTACTCTAATAGTGGAAGAAATACTTTATACAACACGTATATCCGTACTGTAATTTTGTTAGTGACAATTTTCTGTGTTAGACAGAAATAACACTAAAATACAATTTGCTACAATTATTTTGTGCTTTGTAATTTAATGGGTGCATCAACACTAAACGCTCAAAGTTTCTTCTGTTCAGCGGCATCACAGGCTGAACGGTAGTTCAAGCCCTGTGTTAAGGGCGACTTTTTTTTATGGGAAATCCAAAAATTGGACCCTCACAGAATCAAAACCCCTGATCTGATTGAGATAAAATTTGGCAAGGTTGATTACGTCGGCAAGGGGACCCCTCAGGCAAAATTTTATGCAAATTCCTTTAAGGGGGCTCCTCGGCAAATGGGTGAAATATAGGCAAAAAATTTTCTTTATATATGCCTTTTTTCAACGCACCCACAGGTCAGACCCCTTAAGGGATTTTTATGCTTAATACGTCAAAGGACACGGTTCTGCACAAGGAAGTGCCTTTTTAAAGTTAGAAAATTTAAATTTAATATTTAACGTATTTATTCGCAAAAATCGAAAAAAAATACAATGGCGCCTATGGAAAAAATTAAACAATTCTTTAAACGGTTATAACTTTGGCTGTGTATAAAATAGAGTCGTAATTTTTGGTTCTAAGTATGGTTTTCGGGGATGGCCAATTTAATGGTGTTACATGTATTCAATTTTACCCCGGATCCTCCCGGGTTGTTATGGCAACGAAATTTGGGATAACTATAACTATGGCTATAACTCGGCTTGTGTAAAAATATCTGCGATATTTTTGCATCTATAAGGGGGTTTTCGGGGATGAGCCATTGAATGCTGCCAATCGCATTTTCCCCGTACCGACCCCCATTGCCATGGCAACTAAATTTGAGATAAAATTGGCTATAACTCGACATATGCACGAGATATCTCTAAGAGTCTTGCATTTAACAAAGGGTTTTGAGGGTGGAGCAAATAAGTAATTTTAGTAAGTCTACCATGGTTGACTCTCGTTGCCATGGCAACGAAATTTGTAGAATTTTTGCCAAAAAATGACTAGAAGTCGGTTAACTACGAGATGGGCTCAGACTTTACTGTGACTCGACTTTATAGACGTTTGTGGTCGGCCATTTTACGCAACGGTCTAATAACTACAATAAAACGATTAGTTAAATTAGCATTATTGACGTGTTTTCCGGGTCTATATTAAGCGGGTGATGCGTGCAATATTAGTTTGTTTATTTATATGGCGATTTTGTGGATATAAAAGGAATTTTATTCAATATTGTCAGCAATGCAGGCCAGGGGTAACGTCATGCCTGACGCTTGTCATCTGCTTTGTTTAGTCACGTCGTTAGGTAGTAAGTAACAGCTATAAGCGGCTTGGCTACTGTAAAAATATCTGACGTGCAATATCTTTGTCACTGATTACCAGTATAGGAAAACAGTATTTTAGTACCTCACTTTACCTTCGGGGTGGACAGGTTGCATTTGTCCAGCGCTGAGGCCGTATCAGCTCAGCCCAATGCGCAAAGTATTTTAGTCATAAAACAGCAAATGTAAATGTACAAAACATCAGTTTATACACTAGTTAACGGCAACGTTTAAGAACTCGCACATCGAAAACAGCAAAAATCACAAAAGTGATATTATTCAGCAGCACATTGACACACTGTCAGTGTGATGCGGACAATATCACCTTTTATGATTTTTGCTGTTTTCGATGTGTGGGTTGTTCAATGTTGCCGTTAACAAGTGTATAAACTGATGTTTTGTACATTTATTATAAAAAATAACAACAATGAAAAAGAGACCCTCATGGCGACAGTGCATGCCAAAACGGTCTGTGTATGTTAAAGTATTGCTCGCGGGTGCTATGTAATTTTGGAATAAATTGTTTCAACAATCAACTGTATAGCGTGATTATCTCGTCTGTTGAGTGTTGTAGGCATATGCGAGCTTAATCAGTAGACTCTACGCAGCCACACTATTTTATTAGCGTTGCTGCCGCAGACGCAGCAGCAGCAGCCGCAGCCGCAGCAGGATGGCTCTGTGCCTCCAGGCCTCATTATGCTTGCAGCACGTAACCGTTCCGAGAATAATTGCCGCAACAATCGCTACTACCTTCTTGTGCAGCGTCCGTCGGCGCTTAATGAGGCGGCGTAACGAGCGTAGAGTCTGATGCCTGAGAGAATCAGGCACTTGTGGGTCTCGTCGCATAATGACACAACAGCTCTGTGCTGTTCAGTCGGTCGTACGGCAACCTACGTCAGTCGTAGTATACGTCTTTCTTAGACAACACTTTCGTATGTGATTACAATAAAATTTTTATAGCAAAATGTTCGTTCTAACAGAGCTGTGACATTTGTCATCTTTGCTCCGCCTAAATAGCACACCACAATGATCAACGTTATTAGTACGCGGTATATGAAATACCGAACTTTATCTAATGGACTGTTCATTCAACATCCGACAGATTATAATGCTAGCATATTAATCCCAGTAAAATGTACAAAATAATGAGGTTAATATTGATAAAGATTTGCGTGATGAAAGCGTTATTGCTGGGCGTAATGAGTGGACCGCAGGTCTTGCAATGCATGTGATGGGCATTGAAAATGGCGAGAATACGACGACTGTTATTAATTTATTTGTGTGTTTTCTCGGTCGGTAGCGGCTACATGTGAAGTGCAGCAGCAGTAATATTAGTTCATCCATTTTGTCTCAGTGTCGTACCGTGTCTGTGTGTTCACAACCTATCAATAATGTAACGAATCGAACATTAGGCTTACCATTTGTACAACTTTGCTTAATTTGAAGTACGCTTTTTATGCTGTCTCTACATACATTATAGCAATGTGGTAAAGTGTAACAGGGAAGCTTAGGACGAGCGGCCCTAGGCAACAATAAAAACTGAGAACGGGGAGACTCTTTTAGGGTATTTTAACACTAATGTCGTCCATGCTCGGTGCTTGAATGTTTAAAATCTCTAACTTCTTCTATCTAGGGGCTTAATATAAGTCTTACACGTAGATTTAGCTTACAGCTATGGCGCCGGGCGGCCTCACGTTGGGCTCAGTCCCAAGTTTTCAGTCATATCATGTAAATTATTTGTCAAAATGATAATGCTAACGTCGGCAATTTGATACTGATAAATACAGCGTTATAAATTAATTTGGATCATTTGCGTTAACATGATAGTGCGTTGGCGCGAATTGGCTGAATTGGAAAAGACTAATTTCACATAATTTTGTCCGCTTGGTTAACTTTGTACCAGAGATTATCAAAACTGGTGGAAATTTGACGAAGTTCTGGCAAAAACAATTTTTTTCATATTTTTAAACACGGTGAAACACGTGTCCGTGTTTCAACCCGACCACATTCCGTTAAACAAACGCGTTTATTAGTCCGTCCAAAAAAAGACACAAACAGACAGACAGACAGACAGACAGATATATAAAAATAAAAGCACGAGAGCCAACAAAATCACAGAACCTACAGGTTTTTACGTTACGCACACCGACCGCCCAAGTAAGTACCGGTAATTCGGAATGCTGTGCGCAATAGGCTGCTAACATCAGCGGCCGAAGAACTGGTATGGGTGCCGTTTGGTCTCATCACACGTAACACAGTTGTCGATGAACCTACTTGACGATGTGGGCTGCAACGTTTATTGCCAATTTGGGTCTCGTTTGCAAGCAGTGTAACGTATAACAACGAGCACCGCCAACTGATATATACGACAGACAACAACACGGCTATAAAGCCAGTGCGCGCGGATATTGCTGAACTCACAAGGCCGAGTTAAGCAATGGCCGTAGGCATTAGTACGTTCGCTATTATATGTCTTTTTCTCGTATCATCGCCGCGTCTTTTATCGGTGGCCTCAGCGGACGGTTAAAAACACCTCTGGCATCAGTAATCATAGGTTACGCGTATGCCTGGATGACAGCACAGTACATTAACAGCCACATAGCAATGACAAGCGCATTAGCTGCGCCAGGAAGATGTTGGAGATCAACCTCTTCAAGGTCAAGTCAAAGGTTTTTGACGAAAATTCACATAAACGCGCACACAGTAAAAACAATGCTGTACGCAGCAGAAACTAGTTCGCACAGCAGTTTTTCTAGTGTCAATAATACGATACAACACCTTATAAATCGTTGCTTGACCACCCGTTATCGCCAAAAGATGTCCAGAGATTTCGGCCTACTGTTCGAATTCCCTAATATTATTATTGTTTTATTTTTGTTTGAAACATTAACTAAAAATTAGTACCTACTGTAGTAAAAATGTCGATGTTAAAATCTATTATTATTTTTAAACCCTCAGTACTTAATTTCCAAGAGTAAAAAACTAGGCCTAAGCTAAGCAAGGTAAATGACTGCTGATTTGGCCTATTACGAGGGACGTTCGATAAATAAGTTACAAAACAGCGTCATTCTGTTAGTTTTTCAAATCTGAAAAATCCGAAATATACGTTTTGTAAAGAATTTTATTCTGAACAAGTGTAGATTTTTTTTTGGATGATAACGTCATTACTGTGACGCCATAGATTCACAGAACACAGTCTACACGTGTATTATTTTCCACACCAGTAATCTATAATAACTCGCAAGTGATAAACAACATAGAAACGAAAAAACTGAATAAACGTAATAAGTTAACGCCATCTCTTTAAATGCTAAACACTAATGTTTCATTTTCAACCTATCGCCCGAGTTCGCTCAACTATTTGTCCTATCTGTCAGCAAACTTCTGAATGCCCGATGCAAAGAACGATGCTGGCTGCTGTCCATGCCACTGAAGAAAGACTGATTGCACTTCGGTATATGATACAAATTTCTGCCCACCTAGCATTTTCTTACACCAAACGTCAACTGTTCACTTTATAAGCACTTGTCGCCATATACTGGATGATTTCAGAGGGAATCTGATTTGCATTTATTTTTGGCCCACAAAATACGATAACAGCACGCTATTCATTACGGGAGAATTTCAGTTGCAACGTCGCTGTATTTAATGTTTATAAAATTTTCACAGTGACGTCGTCGTCATAAAACTCGCAGCTTCTACTCAGAGTTAAATTCCCTACAAGACGTATATTTCGGATTTTTAATATTTGAAAAACTAACATAATGACGCTGTTTTGTAACTTATTTATCAAACGACTCTCGTATTATTAGTATTGTTGTTATTAAACAAATTGCATTTTAGCTGTAGTGCATAAAAAGGCATACAATGTCTATTGCCAGTCCACGTGTATTTTTACATTGTAGATGAGCACTGCCTGTTCGAGTTTATTACACACATGTCTCTGTATCACATGCGCGCGGTAGCGCAGCCCCATGTTAATGGCGACCGGCTAAGTAAAAGTTGTATAGTGAATAGGCAATATGGCCTCGGGAATTCCAAATATATGGTCATTTTGGACCCCCTGCCTACAGGTCACGTGCCACGGAGCATGCGCAGTGAACTTTTGGCCTTTAACATGGGCAATTGCAACTTTGAGGCTTTATATCTCCGTAACGGTGCAAAATAGACGCTTGTTTCCAATGAACCACCAATAGGAAACTACATATGCCGAATCCAATGGTCACGTGACCGATGACGTCACGTGATTCCTAAAAATCAAAATCGTCACCCCAAAATATTTAAGGTTCAGCGTCTTCATGGCCGTGGAAAGCAGATGGTTTATAATTGACCATCAACATAAAAACTTTGTTATTGTAATAAAACAGCAAATATAAATGTACAAAACATCAGTTTATACACTTGTTAACGGCGACATGCAATGAGTGACACATCGAAAACAGCAAAAATCATAAAAAGGT
>Ga0209367_1007328_pt1 | contig 15209 bp, 13 predicted proteins | sample WorMetLIZISLAND2_FD_187412 | JGI IMG/M metagenome (GOLD analysis project Ga0209367, IMG submission 187412) | Marine gutless worms symbiont microbial communities from Max Planck institute for Marine Microbiology, Germany - Olavius geniculatus... ... | reverse complement strand
GTTATAGGCGCTCATGTTGACCTACCCTAAGTCGACAATGCGCGTTCGGCGTATGCCAATGCATTTGAGTTCGGGCCACGTGACTTTGATGCCGGGAAAATTTTACCCCGCCCCCTTCTAATTCCCCCCAATCGGACTTAGGGCGCCGGGCGGACTTACGGGCTTTGCCCCAAATTTCTAGTTTGTTCTGTATGGATCCCATCGGCATCAAGTCGTCGAACCCTGGAGCACAGCGAATGGCTGCGTTACTGCTGCATAGCGCAGCCGTGTTGGGGCAGATCGTCAGCGCAGAAGAAGTGAACCCGCCAACACTCTCCGAATTGAGCGAGTCCGTTCACGCGACTGCAGAGTTAGAAGCCGAGTGGCGAGCAGCACTCGAGGCAATTGTTTCTCAGCTTCAAGCTCGTAAGATATACCGAATCGTTATCATCGTTTATTTGCCCTAATAGTCAGAAAGCATTTTCAGAAAAAGAACCTTTCATAAGCTTCAAAATTATAAGGTTAGAAGGTCCAAATTCGGTTTAGGAACCGAAATAATAGAATTCAGGAAGTTCGAGTTGTGTTAAAAACTTAAAAAGTCAGGTTTCCACTTTTATTCGAAACGCCTTTAAAAGTCGCGTGTTTCAGAAATGCATCCTGGTTAAACGAAAAACAGAATAGCAGATAAAACATTGTACACAGACATTGGAGCGAGACGATAGGGCAGCGAAAGTCGCACTGATAACTGCAAGTAAAAAACCAAAAAAACTAACTTTGAGACGAAAAAACTACGCTAATAAGGCATAGGCCAAAAACATTTCGTACTTCCGGTTGCAGCCGGCAAAAATTTAGTGACGGGGAGCGGCGGAAATTTTTATTATTTATTTATTTTTTACTCCTCGCGCGCTGCGTTCCTAACGTAGCGAAGGGGAGTATACAAGATCAGTGTAATATTGAGGACCGACCGACCGACGACCGACCAACGACCGACTTATTAGCCTTGTATATTTGAGGGGGAATATCTAACTGCGGAGATAACGGGCCATAGAATATTTGGGGAAACTATTATAAGACACACTTAACACTGTATACAGTCCGGGTTTCTCCCGATCTATTAAGCAATAAATATAAAGCGAGATGTACTCGCTTCAACGGCACGGCAGCGACTGAATCACAGCGAGCTGTTGTCGAGTTGCTGCGTACGCTAATTAGTTATGTTTGTTCAATGTCAGGCTACGTCATCTTACATAACGTAGTCCTATTACTCTTCTGCACTTTAGTTAAATAAAATTTTAAGGCCATATCTCCATAACGGTGCTAGATAGACGCATGGTCACTATGGACAAGATCATGCGTCTATCTAGCACCGTTATGGAGGTATGGCGCCTCAAAGATAATGGGGTCACGAGTTTGACTTTTTTGGGATCACGTGACGTGATGACGTCAGTTGCACGGCGAGGTGATGCTGTCGGCACCGCTATTTGCGGTGTGAAAAGAAAAAAACTAAAAAGCAGTTAAAAGAATACAAAAGAAAATAATGCGCGCGAGGAGTACATTAGTTTGGTCACAATCTAAAATATTTCTTGTTATATCATGACGTTTTCATGTAATATTACCCAACAACTCATAAAAAACAAACTGACACCCTAAATACTCACAAGTACTTAAGCAATGATACTGCAACATTTTAGGCTAGATGCGATCAATATTTTTCAGTAAAATTTTGAAAGCATACGAAAAACTGCACTGATATTTTTTTTGAAAATCCAGTAAATTTTTAGGGATGCTGATTTTTTTCTGAGGACGGACGGCAACCGGAAGCACAGAATTTTTAAAACCTAACTAAGCTCAGCGAAATTCTAAAAATTCCAGACGTAAGATTATTATTATTATCTTTTGCCACCTAACAATAATTATTTTTTTGTGTTTGTGTATTCGTGTTACGAAATAACGAAGAGCGACCAGGATCGAGTTACGTGCGTTGGGGAAGAACAAGCTGCGAAAGAGACGCTTCTCTTGTCTACAAAGGTTTGTCTGTCTTGTGCAATATGCAATAAACCTATGCTATGCCGTAGCTACATGTATGTGGCGTATGTTGTACGCGGCTACGCTGTGTCAGTATCGAAAGTAGCATCTGGTTTGGTCGTGTACTCTAACTTTAACAACAGACTATCCGCCATATCTCAGAAACGGTCGGCCCTCCCTAGAAAGAACTGGGCTTTTTGTTTGACAAAAAAATAACATATTTTTAACAAATGTTTCTTTATATGTTTGTCGAAAATAATTAACAACATAATCGTGGCTTTACCGATGCAATTATGTGGACTTCTTAGCACTGCGAGAACTACCATTTTATGCGTCGCGTTACTTTTGTTGTTCAAAGGTTACGCGGCGGGACCGCAGTGGAACCAAGGTGGTGACGGAAGTAACTTTCTGTGTCTGCCCGACGAGCCGCAGTACAAGACGTACTTGGAGGAAAACCATTCACACGCAGCTACCGGATACATCTCCGGGGTACAATACGGACTGTGGACCGACGAAGTCTATAGAAACAGCGTCTTTGACTCCAGCAACGCCGGCGAGGGGGTCGAGCTACTGAATAAAGCGGCTCCCTGTGCAGTTTGTTACGTGGCAGGTCTGTAATCGCGATATCAATATCATTACCACTTACCTGCTTTTATTGTGCGGCTGTCCTAATAGGCCGCATCATCGGTCTTGCCCGTTTGTCTGTCTGTCCGTCCGTTTTTTTCTTTTCCTAGGGCCACTTAACTAGAAAACAAAAAGATGTGCAAAAAACCAAAATTGGTGTCATCGTTTCCCAAAGCAGGAATAATTGGTGCCATTTTAAAAAGTTTTTAGTTAAAAAGGACAAAGGTCTGAGGTGAAGTTAGATTTAGGGTTACGCAGCTAAATCTAAGCGGACCGCCACTGGGCCGACATCTTTTCCAGTAAACGTCTCGACATGGACTTCAATAACAAGACTACAGACAGTTCAGACGACTTTGCCGAAGAAGTATGTGTAGCGTTTTGTGTAGGTCGGTCAACGACTGTCATGGTTCCAGCAAGAACTGAATGTCCGGCTGGTTGGACCGCTGAGTACGCAGGATACCTCATGTCCGAGTCACACGGATCCACGCACGGAGACAGAAAACGATCCACCTACCTGTGTTGGGATGAGGCTCCGGAGATTGCAGCCGACGGCGAAGCAAACCATGACCAGTCGATCGTTTACCCCGTCGAAGTTCAGTGTGGAACGCTGCCTTGCTCCAAGTACACTAGTGGAAGAGAGCTGCCATGCACGGTCTGCTCGATCTGAGCAGGGTCCTCATTCTGGAAAGAGAATTAACAATGTTGGTTTAATTCGGTTCATTATATACGAACAATCGATAACATTTTTTGTAGCGCTTCGTTTGCTTGAATTGAGCTGTTTAATTCTGAATTACTTTACATTTAATTTCGCAAAATTGCGTTCGAGCTGATAATAGTTGAAATGCGCAGGATATTTATCCGGCAGCCGTATCAATAGCTTAGCAACTGTTGATACGGCAATCGGATAAATATCCAGTCTTACCCGGGCCGGCTATTTATCCGGACGCCGATTTGGACGGCCTTAGCCGGTAGTACGAGCAGTGCATCAAATGGTGCTCGTAGGTACCGGCTAAAACCGTGTCTTTGTAGCGGTAAGACAAGCACGCACCGGGTGGCGTACGTCGTACAGTCGCAGAGACACGACGGCAGCCAGGCAACTGGCGACCTCAACCTTAAAAAGTAGAGAATCAAGGATCGCCAGTCGGCAATTTTCGTACTTGCCTGAAGCAGCGTCGAATTTATCACCAATAGGCCTATTTTGCGCTTAGTTTGGGTGTATATTATGGTCACATAGATCTCTGAAATACGCTAGATCTCTGATATACGCTAGGCCTAATCCTAACTTAGCCCCTAACGCTAACCCTAACTCTAAGCTCTAAACTTTAAACCATACACCATAATACTAACGCTAATTCTATTGACCACGCGTAACGCTAACTACGCCGACCGACGCTGGTGCTGTATTTGATATGAATAGGCAAGAAATTGAAGCTATGAAATGGCAGATCGAAAACGAAGCTATGCCTCGTTTCTCGTTTTGGCCGGAAAAAAATAGCTTACAGGTTATTTGTACGGCTCTCAGACGAATAACTGAAAACAATTCTGTATACGCACAAGTTAAACGCACAAGTTAAACGTAGGCCTACTGCATAATAGGCCTAATAAACAAAAAGCCCAACTGTCGCATTGCAAGAATGGCCGACCGCAGGCCTACTGCCTGGCAATTTGTGAAGCACTATCGCTGCAGTATGGTGCGGAAGGAAAGTGTCGGCAATGGAGGGATTAGATAGGGCATTGATAAATGTCATAGCCTGTGCTGTTAATAGTAACCATTCCATTGATACAGTTTGGCCGTAATGCGCCATGCATATTTTTGGATTGGGGTAGACACTCTTATTTTGGGAGAACAGGTAATCCATAGAAGATCGCGACGGTACGATTGGATGGGACATTGATAAGTTTCTATATGGCTGTAAAATGTCAATAGTAGCTATGCCATTAAGTCGAAGCGGTTTGGTCACAATTCGCATTCGCAATAGAAGCCTACCATTTGGAGATGCAATCAATACCTGAATTAAGTTTGACGAAAATGAAATGGAGTTGTAAAAGATCCGATTATCGGTACCATGGAATAGCGGTCAGACAACCAATTTGCTTGTTCAGACACTTTTTCGGTAAAGATGAAACGTATCGTTTAGCCACAATACATGTACATGCATAACAGACAACAGACAGACGACAGACATAAGCAATTATAGCATGCGACATAAGCTCAACCGTTAGTAGGCCAAAAAATGGTAGTCTGGTGATAGGCTAGCCAAGATTTAACTTAGAATTTTCTACAGTAGACCGCAGATAGGCCTACAGGAGTAACAGGACATGATATTCAAAGACACACACGTCGTATAACCTGTTTAGTGAAGGTTCTACAAAACATCAGAAAACAATTATAATGAATTAAAATTTTCATAAATCGATTGCCGATACTTCTATATAAAGACGTATGTCACGTAGACGTACTATTGTACAGTAACTACAGTAAGTTGTACTAATACTATCGATATGAAAAAAATGTTGATACTCGCACATCTCTAATGCTGGCCACGCTACAAGTTCCGGGGCAAAGGTCAAGGAGTGGGCGTGGCAGTAAATAAATCGCTTATTTACGTAAAACGTAATAAACAACTGAATTTTATTCATATACGACGAGTTGTCACGCCGTAAAATGGCGTTTGCCGTATTACGCAGTTTATCAAGAACATTTAGGTTTTGTTTTGTGACCAAACACTTCTCCGTTGTGTTAAAACCGTCGACGAGAAGATATCACACACGAACTGGAGACTACGGACACAAGTACCGGCCAGCCAGGACCGCCAGCCCTGCCTCAGGTGATCACTAAAGCCAAACTTCCATTCGCTTTGATCTGTTGTGAATTTGGGTTTGTTGAGATTGTTGTGCAGTTGTGTTGTATGTAGAATAAGCTGTACAACCTGCTCACGGTTTTTATGTTTACTCTTTTCAGTTTTTTCAGAGTTTTAGTTTTCATTATTATTCTTTATTTTTTACCTTTTCAGTTTTTTGATGTATTTGTCTTTACTTCAGTCATTTTTTGAATTTTGTCATTTTTACATTTAACATTATTTCTATTCTCAGTATCTCTCATTTCATTTTTTAAACGTTTCGGTTCTTTTTAGTTTATGTGCTAGATTAAACTGACAGTTTGTTTGTCAGTTTTTGAGTGCAAATTTTCCATTGTATTGTATTGTATTGTGTACAACAAATCCATAACAAATCAAATGTTTGTAATTATATCCACAGCAAGTTGTACAAAGGATCGTCGGATGTCACGGTCCCACGGAACACTGCACCAACCGCACTGGCATCAAGCATATAATCAGATTAGATCGTTAAACCCAACCTTAACCCTGACCCTGACTATAACCCCCACTATTAACTCTGTACTTGATCTGATCATATTTGGTGCTGGTGTGGCCGATGTGGTTGATGCAGTGTTTCATGACACCAGAAGAAATTCACAGAAATTGACAGCCAGCATAGGTCAACAACATCTGATGTGTCAAGATTTTCTGTACAGCTTGTTGTGAGAATAATTGTTGTCCATAACAAATTGAAGTAGTGGAGATTTATTTGGCTTAATCTGTGGAGTTGTTTAAAGGCCAAGTCGCACCATTTTATGTAACTGTTATAAAGCGCTTATTGGCTTCATCAAATCTTAATTTATCAATATTTATTAATCCTTTTGTTACTATTGTTACTAGTATGTCTTTATACTGTAAAAATAAGCTTTGAAGTGGACAATTAATCTCCAAAGCTGTGATGTAACTTACTACTATTAGCATCAACATAGCATCTGAGAAAATTTAATACTAGCAGCGTCAATGGAGTGTGATACCAGGTGAAGGGACTTCACTTACAACTCGAGATGTCTCTGTCATACTGTATGTAGGCCGATGCCCTTTCTGTTGCACTGATCACTGACAGCGTCTGACTTCCGGTTCCGGAATGCAAGCAAGTTCCCCACACTGAGCGCGTGCTGCCTTGATGCTATGGCCACACGCTAGATTTACACACTGCAGTACATGCTGTCAAGAAAGTGTAGTTTGTGACATTATTATTTGGGTTTACAAAACATATTTTTAGTAAAATTAATTCAAAGTGATGTTTTTATTTCAGTTGATTAGCATATTTTTAATTACATTCTACACTTTTTGTCGCATATCGTTTTTTTGTGTGACTTGGCCTTTAATATTACTCAGTGTTGTCGTGCAAGTACTTGACATGATGTGAATTTAGATATGAATAGCACTATAGATGACTATAGGATTAAAGACATGCATTAGTGTGCAGTGTTAATTTATGATGTCTCCAGGAGGCATAATTGACTCCCCAGGCAACTTTGACATGTGGTTTTGTGGATACTAGAACATCAAATTGCTCACTGCTGAAATTAATATGTGTGTGTAAGATGGCGAGTCAATGCAGCTGCATTAGTGGCATCCGTGATTTAACTTGTGATGGATTTGTTTCTATACTATTTACATTCTTGTCATAGTGGTCTGGTTTACTGGCATTTTTTGTAGCACTCTGAGCCATAGTAGCACAACTGTTTAACTATGTTTGCATGTGTGTGCGTGTTCTATTAAATCCATCTTTTAAGTTTTTATAAATTGTTTGGTAATGTCACCACATGTGATTAATTGTGTGCAGAACCTATAGAAGCAAGGTTTGATGTAGACTACAGATTGTATCGGCTGGTTACTGCATACAGAGAACATGGACATCGCAAGGCTGATGTTGATGTACTGCAGCTGAAACAAACAGTGTTGGTGATGATTTTTTGTTGTTGTTAATTTGGGTGTAGCTTTGCATGAATTATTTGACTTTTGTTGCTGAGAACAGTCAGTTTTTAATTTTTTAAAATTTCTTATTTTGTGTTTGGTTTTACTAATCACTTGTATGATGCATGGTAAATGTTTGTTTTATATTTATTAAAATTATGACATTTTAGTAATTCATTATAAGTTTGGATCAAAACATTATTTTTTTACCAAAAATTGCAGATTCATACTTAGCTCATACGTAGTTGTTTGTTTGTGTTAATATTGCATCATTGATCTTAAATGGTAAACTAAGCTGTTGTGTTTGCCAGATGGCAGCACCTTTCTTGGATGAGATTTGAGATCATTTTTTGTTCTTGGGATAATTTCTTTACGGTAATACCACTGAGCAGATGGATGTGTAAATATTTGTAGTACTCCATGTGAGCTTGACCCAGTTCAGTATGGTGTCAGTGATACTGCAGTGCATTCTCTCAATGGAGTGCTACATGTTGGTCCTGACAGAATGCATACACAGGATCTCATTACTTTCCTGGAAGAACTTTACTGCGGACCAATAGCTGTCGAATTTCTTCATCTTCAGGTCAATATTAGTTATTTTCGGAATAATATTAATTAGCATCAAAAGTACACATAAAGGTGGGCTGTCAGAAGAGCAAATGCTCATTAACGCTGGCCGTTTTCGTTTTTTAGTGGTAACTAAAATATGATGTAATAACATGTCAAAATTGATTATAAAGAGAAAAAAACAACATTGTAGAAATGCAAAATAATGCAAGACAATAATATGATTAGTGAGCATGGATGTTTCAATGTGCTGCCAATGCTAGAATGTTTTCTGACACATTTGCAGTTCTTGTCTTTCGTGTTCTGATCTTGTCGCTTGTGTAGTGGATGTGTTGAGTTTGTAAAAATTTGGCTGCATCAGCTAGCTGAGGTTTTTTCAGAAACATTGTTCTGGGATGGTATAGAGAATTAATTACTGGTCCACAGAATCTTAATTTGTAACCCAGGACATTGTAAAACTTACAAAAAATGCTTTGCCATACTTCCTTATGTATTATCAAGTACAGTCTTGAATACCAACTACTTGTTGTGGGTTGTGGGACTGTGATGTATTTGGCTTTCACAATAGTCTGCATATTTTGTTTATTGTGTCTAATATTAAAGACAAGTATGTTTTTAAAATTTTTTAATTTGTGGTGTATTTACTTGCAGTAAAATTTTTAATGGATGATTTTTCTATTAGGCTACTATAAAGGACAGCCACAGGCCAGATGGAAGAAATATGCTGCTTCAATTTTCACAGTTTTTTTGGCAAAAACTTTATGGAACCTTGATCTTGTTTATAGAAATGAATACAGTGAATTGCTGTGTAATAACTTCATTGCAAGAAGTGCTGTGCATGTTGAATTGATTGCTTGTTTGCAGTGTTGTTCAACGAGGACAATTTTTTGAGGCTGAGGCTGAGGAAAAATTGTTGAGGCCGAGGCCAGGCTGAGGACAATTTTCGAAGTCCAAAGATCACCTATAATATTATTACGCAATACAAAATAAACAGTGCCTGTACTGTATTTTGGAGAAACCATTATTATGATCATGTTATCATTACCGTTATTTAAATTATACTGTATACTGTCCTAAATTGTAACGCAAAATCTTATACAGCAAAGATTTTGTAATGCTAGCTTTCACCGTTTTTACATGTGACATTATTTATACACTTTCATGATGCCAAAATAAAAAGTTCCAGGACAGGTCGAGGACAAATGCTCGAGGCTGAGGCCGAGGACAAAATTTTGACCTCGAGGCTAGCTTGGCTTTGAGGACTTGACGTCACTGCTTGTTTGGCAGAATACAGAGGAGCAAGAATGGTTTGCGAGGAACTTTGAAGAGATGAGAACCAAAAAACTCTCAAGACAACGGCAGATAGAACTTGCCATTCTCATGCTCAAAAGTCAGGTATGTTTACAGATCATTGTCATTTTCGACTTAAATGGAATGTAATTTTTTGGGCAAAAGAATTTAGACTAATATCGACAATGGAGAACATAGACGATTTCAGAAAACTGCATTAATGGTGTACATCTTGTCATCTAAACTACTGGTATGTCACTGGTCTGTGGGTGGAATATTTTTTTTGGATTTGGACATTCAGGCATTAAAGTATTATTACATGGTAGTGTAGCTACATGCATGAGATGTTATGGGATTTTTAGAAATCAGAGAATTTCTGCAGAATGACAATGAAAGAATGTGTCGGTTAATATTTGAAGGGTATTTTGACAACAAAATACTTGTTGGCTCACAATTTTAGAGTCTGGACCACTCTGTATAACCAGTCATGGTCACAACTGTCGTTAAATTTTAAGGAATTTCTTTTCTTTCATTTCTGTTGCCTGTGTTCAGTTCCATGTGTATTTCCATGAATTTAGCACCATAGCTTACATTTCACTGGGATTTCCATGAAAGTCATGGGTCTCGTGGAATTCCCGTCATGTAAACAGTTGTCACTTGTTCTGTACAGGCGTTTGATCATTTTGTGGCAAACAAGTTTACGACAGTGAAGCGTTACAGTGGTGAGGGTGCTGAGAGTGCAATGGCGTTCTATGATGAACTCTTTTCATTGGCCGCTAACAGTTCAGTGACTGTTTTATTGTCTCATGTTTCAAAGCCTGATTTAACACAGTGCATGCTATGCAGCAGGTGCGTGTCCACTCACGGAGGGATGGCCAGGGTGAGTTGGCTTGGATGGCTTGGTCGAATAGACACCTAGCATAAATGCAGAGAGTGACCTGCATTAATACTAACTTTGCTCAGCATACGTGAGTAACTTTGTTGATGTGACCAAAAATGGTATCGCTAAGTTAAACCTCCAGTGGTGATTTCCAATTTCTATTGTTCCGGTAAATAATAATTAAAATACATGTAACTGAAATTCATAGTTTTGCATCAGCTGCTTCCACCCTTTGGAGGTTCACAACAGTGATTGCAAATGCTGTGTTTGTTGTTAACTGAAAACTTTTCTGTAACTTGGCTTTTCCATTTTCTCACTACCTTACACCAACCTTGCATTTCAGGTTATTGGCCTTCTCGTCATTATTGTGCACTGCCTAATTTTGCTTGCTTGCTTGCTGTTTACTGCACAGAGGTTAGAGCTCAAATTCTATTATGCTGACTTTTCTGTGACACCCGTGACATCCTCATGACAACACATGAAGAAGTCCACGACTTCACCATTTTTTGCTCGTGATAAGTTTTTGATGTGCTGAAATTTGTTTTGTTGTGCTTGTTCCAAAATTTTATTAGAATGACGTAAATGGGTTAGTCGCGGACTTGTCATGGGAATTTGCTAAATCGTTTCTACATGTCATGATAGTTTGAATACTCGAAACTTTCCTGTGACATCTTTGTTCTGTGATCCACGTTTGCAGCTTTCCTGTGACAAGTTGATCACTTTTCTGAGACATCCCCATGACACGTATCACAGGGATGTCTTGTGGAAGTCGAAGTGATGGAACTTGAATTTAATTAGTAATAGCTGCAGTGGTGTTGTGTAGCCAACATTGATGACGTGATTGTGGGCATTGCACATCGTGGTCGGTTGAATTTATTGACATGCCTGCTTAAATATCCGCCAGCCATCATGTTTCAAAAGGTATCTTGTGACCCTTTATGGTCATTTTGCTGTATTTTTTAACAGGAACGTATGTTTGGGGGGGGTTTGTTTACATTGTTTTATACTCTGCCAGTGAGAGATAGAATGTACAGTGTACAATTTATTCAGGTGGTTTGGTAGTGTTATGGTTAGGTTGTTGGACTTGCGATTGCAAGGTCGTTGGTTTGACTCTTGGTTGGGTCACTATCTAGTGGTTAGTACTTTGATGGGTGAATTTCTGCTGACAGTTAAATCATTGTGGTATATACTGGTAACCAACATCGAGATCATTTCAATCTTTCATCTTTCTGGGGTGGGTGAATCAAGTAACAGCCTATCTGGCTGGTGTTATGGTGGGGCACATGTTGTGTTGGGTGGCAGGTGATCGCTGTGTGATCCCATATGGCAGGTGGTACTTCGAAGCTGTTGAGCTGGGTTTTCTATAAAGAGCTATACCGTTTAACCATTTACTATCCAGTTTTTGTTGATTGTGGTACAGATGAAAGGTAAGCGAGAGTTTCCCGCTGACATTCCAGCGTCTGGTGACGTCCTTTCTCACTTGAGTGAGTTGCAAGTTCATGTTGCTATCTTTGCTGAATTGACGCATGTCTTGTACACTTATTTTTCACAATTTCGTTCTATGTTCTGCTACGATTATGTAATACTTGTTAATCAAAGGTATTTTTTCAGTTCAGAGTGATGTGCAGACACATTTTAGTGCAGTTTGTTTGACTCGACCACTGGGTTGGAGAGGAGTCATGTTGAACACTTTGATGACTAGCTTTTGATAAATGTTACATTTGCTTTTGGGTTGTGTAAAATATATGTGCTATAAAGAATGAAATTGATGTCTCATTGTTTAGCATCACTATGTAAAGTTCTGTTTACAATAGTTTTGTTTTAAAAACATATTTTATTACTTTTTATTGTGCCTGTGTTTAGCATCTTCTGTTGAGTTGGAATACAATGGGAACACAGTTAATGTCACCATGCTACCAAATCCATCTCACCTTGAGGTCTGTCATTCTACGCTGGAAATTCTATCTGAAAATAACTCATTCTAACATTTTTAGCTTTGATTGATTGATGCATATATTTTGCAAATAGGTGCTTTTTTGTTTTCAGTTTATTGGTTATTTGTAGCTCACCAGGAAAATCTGAGTGAAGATAGAACTACACTGTTAGTGGCAGAAATGTTGTTCATGGATGCTTTTACAGGTCTATACCAAAAAAGCTTAGACCAAAACACATTCTCAGATTATTTATGCAGTGATACAGCATCATGCCAGGTCCTCACTATAGCATGGTTTTCTTGCGTTTTGATTAGTTACATTTTTGTTCAGTTTTGTGTGGATATGGCAGTGATTAAATACGCCCGCACGTTTAATTGTAGTAGTTTTAGTTGTAGTAGTAGTTGTTGTTGCTGTAGTGGTAGTAATAACTGTTGTTGTTGTTGTTTTAGTAGTGATGCATCGTTGTTGTAATTAATGAATCGAGTGTGTGCTGGTTAGATTCGACCTCGTATGCAGTCGAGGCAAGTTTTAGCAGTAGTAGTAGCAGTGTTGTGTTGCAGTTGTTGTAGTAGTAGTAATTGTTGTTGTTGTTGTAGTCAGTGAACCCAGTGTGTGCTGGTAAAACACGAGCTCGTATGCAGTCAAGGCAGGTCGGTGATTACAATCCTGAAGACAGCGTCGGTCAATCAGGTGACAGAGCACTATGTCTACAGGTCCATGGTGATGCTGCGTTCTCTGCACAGGTACTAGTTGTAGTATTTGTAGTAGTAGTATTACTGGCTGTTTGTGTAACGTTAGGTTGTCGGACTTACAATCGAGAGGTTTTGGGTTTGACTTTCGGTCGCACTGCATGTACTGAAGGGAACTTGACTACTGTGGATGAACTGGTAGGTCCTCTAAAGCATTAATGCCAGAAACAAACATACGAGATATCCAGTGAGACAAATCTAACAAAGTGTAGTATCATGCAGATCATTCACTGTGTTTTTGTCTGAAGTGTCTTTTGTTCACCAACATGCTTGCCGCTTATTAAATGTCAGTTTTTTTACATTTATATTTCACAAGGTAGTGTAGTGATGCAATTAAGGTGTGGTAAGATATTCAGTAACCACTTTGTTGCTAATTGCCTATAGAATTTTTTATGAAATAATTTTTAAAATCTATTAACATTTGGCGAAGATATGGACAATAAAATAGTGTTTTTTTCGGACATGATGTATAACCAACCAACACTAAGGTTAACTCAGTCTTTCGTCCTTCTGGGGTATGTAGATTGAGTACCGGTCTGTCTGACTGTGGTTATAGTAGGGTGCATTTATTTGTTTTTAGGTAGCAGGTAACAGGTGATGCTATATGTGACGGTCTGCAGCTCTATGATTGGTTTTCCATAAAAGTTATACTCCATTTTTAACCTTTAACTTGGTATATGTGTGCCTAGGGTGTTGTAGCGGAGACCTTTTCACTGGCGAACGTGCCTCACTTCACCATTGGCGGAACAATGCACCTTATTATAAACAACCAAGTTGGATACACCACTGAGCCAGAGCTGGCCAGGTTGTTTTTTAGCACGCTTTTCTATTGACGAAGGTACTTGCCGTCAAGTCCTGAAAATGTCCACAATGGGCCCAAATTTTTTGTGTTAATTTGGGCTTTTAACTTCCATGCAAAGGGTTTCAGATTTTTGATTTGGATTCTCAAATCACGTTTAGGGCCTACTTCCCAACATGACAATTGATGGAGGAATCTCTGAGATTATGTGATGAATGGATAAGCCTTAGCAGCAGTTCATTTCGGCGCTATTCAGTTAGTCATTTCTGAGCCGACGCATCCGCTACTCAGAGTGAATTTATTGTTGTGAATGGCCAAACTATGACTTGTGCATTTCACACGGTAGTGTAGCGACAGTATTAAGGTGAGGTAAGCAACATTATAGTTATTTTATAGTTGCTTACGTCAAGCTTTTTTTTGATGTTGCGTGCTATTTTATTAAAATTGGCCAATGTTTCATGGCGTTATTTAAAAAATGGCTTGATTTTTCTGAGGACACGGTGTATTGTCTGTGCTGTGATGCTCGTATGATGGCGTAGGTCGAGTGAATACTGTAGTGACGTCGGTAAGATGATTAATGTTCCAGTTCTTCACGTCAACAGCGACTATCCAGAGGTTTGTATGTGCACTGTTACACTGATATTCACTCTAAATATTCACACTAATATTTACACTGATATTCTGTTATTATGCAGCCATTATATTAAGCCACATTACACATCTGGGTGGTCTGTCTGTTCTATACGGCCTGGTAAAAGAAAAACAAAATCTGCTGCTGCAGTTAGTACTATTTCTCAGTGATTTACTCGAGTTCACTTACAGTGAGTTTAGGTCGCATACAATAAGGACTTCGTTCTTCTGCTGGAATGGATCACTACATTATTGCTGCTACTGTGTGAATGTAGGAAGTGGTGAAAGCGTGTCAGTTGGCAATGGCCTACAGAGATCGCTATCGCAAGGACATTATTGTTGACTTCGTCTGCTACAGGAAGTGGGGTCACAACGAGTTGGACGAACCTTCGTTCACACAGCCTCGGATGTATGACGTTATACGCAGTCGACCGAACATTCCCGATGCTTATGCACAGCGACTTGTGGTCAGTTGTTACCCAGGTGTTTTCGTAATTTTAAAAAATTTGTTGTGTGCATTGTATTAACCTTAGTAACTGGTTTAACTGGAAATGGATTATTTTATATAAAGCCGCTTTAATCCATGCTTTGTTACAACATTCATAATTCAGAAAATGGCGATGTGGTTAAGGTGTCGTGTGATCTTTAATGATACTTTTATCGCAAATTTTGAACAAGTTTAACAACGAACTGTCCAGACATCTCTCCGATGCCGACACTTCTCTACCACAGGTAATTGTACACTACATTGTTGACAGAGTTATTTACAGCCTGGCAATCACAACATCTCACAACATCTCACAACATGTGGTCAGTTGTTACCCAGGTGTTTTCGTAATTTTAAAAAATTTGTTGTGTGCATTGTATTAACCTTAGTAACTGGTTTAACTGGAAATGGATTATTTTATATAAAGCCGCTTTAATCCATGCTTT
>Ga0209367_1007327_pt1 | contig 15210 bp, 10 predicted proteins | sample WorMetLIZISLAND2_FD_187412 | JGI IMG/M metagenome (GOLD analysis project Ga0209367, IMG submission 187412) | Marine gutless worms symbiont microbial communities from Max Planck institute for Marine Microbiology, Germany - Olavius geniculatus... ... | reverse complement strand
GGCCTACTGCTCCCCCTAGCGGCTCAGCCAAGTGCCTCAGATTCGGCCACTGGCTGACATTGTGCACTTTAAATATGCACATACTTATTTACTTACTTATAGTTTGAAGGCAAACTGATTGGTGCTTGTTTGTGATTGGACAATGTAGTCTGATGCTTGTTTCAGGTTTGTTTTCTATTTGACAGGTATGCCTGCTACTCCTCGGCTGTCGCACAGTGATAGACAGCGGCAACACGTTTATTCACGAGGCAATGACTTTGGACATGGAGAGCCAGCATGACGTTCGAGACATGCTGTCTGGTCTGCTGGAACCTGGCCACTCGGTCACCGACGAGGATCTTGCAAACCTTCTTACCAGGCCGAGAGGTTACTACTACTGTGACTACTACTACAAGTATGACAGTGATTACTACTAGTACTACTATGCTCACTGATCATACCCACGGCTGCAATTACGAGGGTTGTTCAATAAACTCTAGGACTACATCCTTAATACAATGACATTAAGTCGCACATTTTTGACAGATATGTTACTTTCTGACATATTTTCCCTGCAGTTCACTGCAGTGTTCCCATTGTTCTGCAAGTTGGCTGGAACCCATAGCATTGTTGGCAATGTGTAGAAACTTACGGACACAGTGCTGTAGAACATCTTCATCTTCTCTAAGTGATTTGCTCGGTGGTCTAAACAAATGAAAATTACTTGGAGCTAAGTCTGGACTGTATGACAAATGCTGTAGCAGTTTCCAGCCCATCTCTTCAATTTTCTTTAACTGTCTAATCGGTCTGTTGCACTGTGGGGCACTGCTATTTTTCAAAAATGACACCTTTCTGCGACAAACTTGGTCAGCTGCTGCTGTTGTAATCAATCGGACATTAATGCACAGTAATATTTTTCATTCCCAGTATGTTCTTCAAACAAAAAGTTTGCAAGAACAACTCTCCAAGTAAAGTAAAAGATGCTTTGTCTGCAGCTGACTGTTATTGCCGTATGCAGTGCTCCAACGTAGACATCATGACTGCAAAAGCAGGCAAACTATTCAAATACTTTCAAATGTGATAAAGTGAAACTGCTGATTACTAAAAATAATGTCCAATAAATTTCAGCATGTTCTATGCCTTCTGCGATTATAAAATTTTATGATTATTCTTTGCGTATGCCAAACGACATCATTTATATCTTAATAATAAAGACGTCATGAATGAGACCATGGTAAGTGATGTACTATAGTGGCAGTACAACTTCATAATAATTTTGGTTTTCAGCTGTCACTGTGTGCTTTACTGAGAAGAACAGTCCTGGAATTTATTGAACGTGCCTCGTACAAGATAATAATAATCGTTAATGTATGTTGCACGCGGCTGTATTTGGTTGTAGACAAGTTCGGTACTGGTACTTGGTATAGTGCCACTTACATGAATCAGACTCTTGATCAGAAGCGATTTACAATCTTGTCGGCAGTAGTAGCTGATGATTAGCGTCTGCTATTCCGAAAGTCTACTATTCCCACTAACCCTAAGGCTGACCCTAACCTTAACCTTAACCCAAATGTTAGCACTGTGGCGCGTATCTGCACAATGGACTTTCAGAATAGCGGACTTTCGGAATAGCCTGCCAGTACCGTAGCTGATTGGCATAAGCTAATGATACCACAGCACACTATGCGGACATCTGTTGCCTGTGTTGGTGAACAACTGGACCCACGGAGCAGCACACAGATATGATACCACAGTAGGTTTTCATCACTGCAAGCTGCTACTCAATATTCACTTCTTATTTCGATGAGGGTGGGAAGATTCATTTTCCTGTAACGGCACTATGGTCACTGTCGATCATTCTTGGCTGATTGCTGCATTGTCATCAGCTAACCGTCAAGCTGATAGCTTGTTGGTTGGTTTGTATTGGCAGCGGGGGATGAAGGGCGCTGTATGCCTCAGGCGACATCAACGCCAGTGGCTGCAACGGACACGCCAGCCAGTTCTCCGTGTCAACATAACAGTCGGTCCACACCGTTCAGTCAGTAGCTCATACATTTACTTACTTAATATGGAGTGTAAACTTTGGTGTCTGTTGGCGTCAGTCATGTGTTTGCTTGTTTGTCGAATTGCGACTTGTTGTATTTGAATTCAAGAATAAAACACAGCACTACTTATAGATTTTAACTGTCAGATGGCATTTTTGCGATTTCTCAATGTCATAGCAGGCAACAGGAGTTTTTGCAAGATGAAAACTTTAAGGAAACAATTATTGCATTTTGCATTTGGTTGATTCTTCAATGGCTGCGTGAAAACAGTTGCAGAATTGGTTGTAAAAATTTGGTCGTTGGATTGTTTTTTTTTTTAACTTAGACAGGAGCTGGATGTAATGGAAAATACAATATTTTTGTGACTTTTCTGCAAGATACGTGTTAATATGGTTGCATGCAAACAGTTGTGGAATCTTGTAAAAGCTTTTTTTGTTTTGTTTACTATCGTACAGTTCCAGGCTCATTGTCATGTATCTCATCACCAGTGGTCGATGCAAGAAATAGCCCACTGCAGCAGCTCGTTTGTAGCCCAAGTTTCGACCGGAAGGTAACACTCATTGCCAGAATTTTGTAGTTATTGGGTGTTACTATCTTTGTATTTGGTTGGATTTACAGGGTAGGCACATTTCTGCGAGAGGTGGTTTAGACCGTGGTTCAAAACCCATTTGACGGAAACAGGCTTTTGCCATTTTTGCCACTTTAAACTTTGATGGCAAGTTTTACATGCATTTTCAAGCAAACCAATGCAACACATTACAGTTTTTTTTTGTTTTTGTGTTACGTTTCTTTCCAGTCATTGTGTAAACTTTGCAATTGTGATATGAATCGTGAGTTTTGCTTCTGAAGTGTTCCACTTTGATGCACATTTTGCATGTTAATCTACTTACTATTTATGCTGTGAAAACTAGCATAACTAGAAATTTCGGACAAAGCCCAACGTCAGTCCGCCCGGCGTTGTAAGTCCAATTGGGAGGAAAATTTAGGGGGTTGAAGTTCCCCCCTTCCCCTGTAAAACATTCACGTGGCCCAAACTCCAACACATTAGCATACACAGAATGCGCATTGTTGACTTAGGGTAGGTCAACATCTGTGCCTGCAACTTTTTTGTTAGTAGACCAAATTTTTTGCTGAACCCAGCAGAGATCAATGTCGATCAGGTTTTTTTTCGATTTTTGATATTTCGATCGGTTCTTAAGATGTTTACAGTCAAAGTTGAAAGTTGTCTGAAATCAGGCCAAATTTTTTACTTTTTGGTTCTCCAAAATTTCTGGGGTGCAGGCTCCCAAATTCGTACATAAGTGATCATGCACACCTTATGGGCCGTCATGTGGGGTACTCTCTTTACTGTTAAAGCTGCAGGCATGGATATGTCAAATTTTAAGGCAATTTTTGACCCCCTTTTTGAAAAAATTGTAAGGAGGACCCCTGTCCCCGGTAGGGGGTGCGCTAGTAATACTTTTTTATTCTCTAGCATGTGTAAAAATTTGGGGGCGCAGCACCCCTTAGGGGCCGAAATATGGTCTTCCGAAAAAGTTGATTTGGGTAGGTACAATTTCACCACTAAATCTCTGTGATTTGTAGATCAAAGTTCACCGATTTTTCTTCACACAATGCGGGAGGAATCATGGTACAAAATGTACTTGTCCAATTTTGAATATCTTTCCATTCTGGAGGTATTCGCCGTCAAAATTTGAAGTTATCCAAAATCGCGCCATAGTTTGCATGTTTTAAGCCTTTTAAGTATTTTGGGGGGTAGCCCCCAGGAATTTTGGATCGGCATTATAAAATTTGGCGCACTACTGATCAGCGTGCAAAATTTCATGCCAATCTCGGATATCTCGTGTTGAAATTAAAAGAAAACATCTGCAGTAAAACATAAGTCCGCTTCGAAAGCTGTCGCTTCCAGGCAGACTAATGAGTACATTTGAGTACTTGTTAGTTTTATATGTGTTTTCTGCTGTTTAAGCCAGTTGTTTCTTTTCAGGTCATCTACTATCTGTAATCGTGTCTTTCCCTTGCACATATTAGGGGCTTTTGTGCCATTGTTGGGCCATGTAATTTGTGTTTTTGTTTCGCATAAATTTACATTCTATTTACATACTCACTCATTTGCTTGTTTTTTTCGCTAACATCTTTTTTAGATAATATTATCATGCAGCAGTCTACTGTGCTGTGCATTAATGTGGCATGTTCCCTATTCAGACTATCGTATCAGAGTAACAAGCGGACACTACGCTCCCTGTGCGCTTGATCTTAACCGTAGTATCGGCCTGCGGTCTCAATTTTCGGCTTTTCGGGCCTCAGCTCGGCCTGCAGCCTCGATACACAGCGCTGCAGCTTAGCCGCTAGCTATAATGATGCTTATGATGCAAGGTCACCATGGTGACGAACGTCTATATGACGTCACAGACAATCACAGTCTAAACTGAAACATCTTTATTTTAAAGATATAGATTATGGCATTGCACGGTGTGCTTGCTGCGGTACGGCTGAGCTTGTTGGTTGCGATGACAGTTGCAGGAGAAGCATCTTCACCGACAGATCGACTTGCTTCGAACACAGAAGAACACCGCCGAGGAAGCTGTCAGGAACCACGAGGAGGAACTCTATGAGAAGAGTGAGTGACGTTTTATGCTCATCTGTCTGTCTGTTCTAATTTCTAATTCTGGTTAACCTGAGTCTGATCTAATACAGGGTTGAGACATTTGTTCACAGACTCAACAAAAAGCCCAGGTGTCACTAGGATATCTGACCATACTGGACGTTGACAGTGACCTTCAAGGTCATCCAAGGTCGATGATTTTCATTTTATCTGAAAGGGCGTATGCCACTTTTTATTAGTGATCAGTGGCAAGCTAGGTCTTATCTTGCACCGTTTAGCCACAATAGCGCGTAACATTCTTCAAGGTCATTTAAGGTCAGTGATATCCATCTCTTCTGACAGGGCATACAGCACTTTCTATTAGTGATTAATAGGTAACTATGGCCGTATCTCTCATCGTTTTTGAGATACAGCCAGTTTTCAATTGAAAAATGCACATTCCCCCATCAGTCCGTTGAACCCCAAATTTGAAAATGTTTCCCTTGCACTAGATCACTAAAATTTTGCATGCCTAGGTTTATTACACAGGACTAATTATTTGTGTAAAAAATTACTCAAGTACAGTTGGCTAAAAATCCAGTGAATTTTATTGGGTAGACCCACATAAAAACCCGCTGAAACTTTATCTAATTTTGGTTTCTTTTTAGTTTTTTTTTCTTTAGTTTCATGATGTTTTAAAAAATTCAGAGCTATGAGTATGCAATTTTATGAATGTGGACAGTATTTGTCAGTGTTCAGTTTAATAACTTATAGCAGAAAAACTACAAAGCCTATCGAGTTGGATTTTTATAAGAAAATGCAGATTTTTCTATTTTGGTCTAAAGCAACTTGATATAGAACTGCTGTCACATTTTTGATAGTGATTGAACTATCGAAGATGGGCATTGGGTCTTATTAGAACCTGGCAGAATTCTTCATATGTTTGAAACACATTTGCATCCACGTATATCGGGTGCGGCAAAAAAGTATTTTTTGCGATTTTCTCAGCAGTCGCTCAGAATTTTGAAGTGAAATTGTATGGGTTTTTAAAGCTGTTTATAATGACATAGCAATTCCAGAGTGCATTCATTGTCTGTGACTAGAAATCACTTTGAACTAACTCTCTATTCTGTATTGAGCTTTTTTTCAAAAATGTTGAGATTTTACAGTTATCTATTCTGGTGTTTCTGTGCATGTCGAGTTTTTGTGGACTGTTCTCAGTTCAGAGTAACCTCTGTCTTGAAAACCTGGAAATAACCGGAGATTTTGAAATCTGTCCGGGAATTGATCTTAACTTCAGAAATTGTTCTGAAAAATCTTGCCTGGGAAACTTTTTGTTGCTATGAAATTTTGAGCTGTGATTGGTTGGTTTTGTACAGTGCTAAGCCATGACTGGTCGATTTTTGACAGATGCTGAGCTAGAGACAATGCGTCGCGAGTTGGACCAGTGTAAGACTAGAGTAGAACGACTGGAATCGGAGAGACGACGATTCGAAGAGAATGCCGAGAATGACACATCGAGGGAGAATGATCTTGAGTCACTGAGGCAGAGGTTAATAGTTCACGCTTTTTCTGTATGGTGACTGAAAGTACATGCTAAGCCAGTGATTTTCAACCGGGGTTCCGCGCAACCCAAGGGTTCCGCGAGCATCTGCCAAGGGTTCCGCAGCTGGCCAGTAAAAATTGACCTAGCTTGCGAAATCACGCCAGACAGTGTCATAGAAATACTCAAGATTTTTTTTGTTTTAATTCGTTTCTACGCGTCGTTTTTGCATAGACTTACTGTGCTGAATCATTTTTGTTATTAGTAAAATTTTGGCATATATATTTGCATTTTAGGCCTATATTATAATGTAGGCTTCCTATGCACGACATTATTTAACTCCAAGGCATTATCAGAAATGAAGAAGAAAAAAGAAGAACGTATCGATTAGGGTTATGGTTACAGAATCGTTCGGCCATTTACTTAGTTAATTCAATTCTTTGAAAACTCAGCTAAGAAAAATTAAAAAGACTTGTAGGCGTGTCTTTCCCAAAAGCGTCCACATGATAAATTTTCTGGGTTGGTGGCGGGGCTAAGTGGCCGTCAACGACCGCCTCGCCTGTCGTGTTTGGAATACAATAACGTACTGCTGCCTACTAATGCGGTCAAATTTCATATTGGGCATCTTTGTCTGCTTTGTCGTCCTCATGACGTCTCTGTCCTCAATGCCCTGCTAGAGAAATGAGTCCGGAGACACCCTGTAGCTTTTCCTCGCATACGTCGCTGGAATCACGGATCAATTCATGGGGTTCCGTGAGTGACCTTCACGCTTGTGTAGGGTTCCGCGGCAGCAAAAAGTTTGAAAAACACTGTGCTAAGCACTAATATGTCAAGACTTCATTTCCCGATTTTGATATCTGTCAAAACATAATTCTTTGTTTTAGAGCATTGCCATACTGTAATTCTTTTATTGAAACACGTTTTCAACACTGATAGTAAAATACTGCCTTTTTCTTTGGTGAATAATTGTATTTTGTTATTGCTAGTTGCTGTGACAGTGGGACATTTTTATGACTAATTGACAGTGTAGGCTAATGGTATCTTTTTCCTATTTTTCTGTGTCAAGTAACTAAAAACTTTTCCTTGTTTCAGTCCATGATTTGATGATCTGTGTTGGAGTTGTGTTCTGCCTAGTATTAACACTAGTTTGTCCATATTCATCATGCGGCTGTCTTAATAGGCTGCACCTTGTTCCATACTGGCCTAACTTGAAAACGAAGAGGTGTACAAAAATAAAAGTTGATGTGAACATTTGCCAGAGTAGGAGAAATTGGTAAGCTGGTTATTTAGTGTTGGTCAACGGTTAGAGCTGTGCAATACATTGAATAGTTGGGTGCATGGTGCCCTTTACCATTGGGTTTTGTTGATATTTTGATGGAGTCCAAAAAGCACTGTGAGTTCTTGGACGACAAAGAACCACACAACACCTGTATTTTGCAACATGCTGTGCTGTCTTTTACAGGGTGACCACTTGTCTGGAAAACCTGGAAATGTCAGGGAATTTGAAATGTGTCAGGGAAAAAATCTTGTCGGGGAAAAGTGTCCCGAAACTGTTCATTACTAGCTAAATATTTGCGTTCAACTTCATTTTCATTTTTTCATTTTCATTTTTTTTCTGCTCGCTTTGCTCGCAGACTTGTACTCCCATACTTTTAAATTTGCAGTGCCAGTAAGCCGCTTTTGTTTGCCTTTATTGTTTAAACTGCACTTAATTTGGTCAGTTAATTCTCTGTAAGATAATTAAAATTGTTGCCAATAGACGTCATATCGCTTCTGTTGCGAGGGGCGATACTCCATCTATGTTCCCTTAAAATGTCTGGAAAAGTCAGGGAATTTGATCGTGACTGGAGAGTGGCAACCCTGCTTTTAGTAAACCTGAACTACATTCCTTATTGTTGCAATATCTGAATAGTATGTTGTGTGTATATGTGAGTAAACAACAGCCACTGAACTGTGACTGCTTGTAAGCAGAAACATCAGCTTGTACATTGTTCACCTGTGATCTGTTAATATATTTCTACTATGTTTTCTTCTGTGAATGGTAATTTCGAGTTGATGTTTAAAAGGGCATATCTCTGCAACTGTACAGCGGTTTTTCTTAAAAATTTCAGCTTTTACGTAGAATTGGCTTTAAAAAATTTTTGGGTAAAGCATTCGCTTAATTTTGTGAGCCTGAATCCGACTTACAATCACTTTTAATTGGGTCCCAGTTTTTTTGAGACACAGAGTAGTGTTTATTGCATAATCATAGGTTGCACATCATCTCCTGAGCTGGCAAGGTTCTGGAGGTGGACATCACAAGCTAAGTTTACATCTAGATTGCTAAGCTACAAGTTTTTGATAAACCTCCACTACTGTTACAATAACTGAATAGTATGTTGCATACTATGTGATCATAGGGTGCACAGTCTAAACATAGAGCTGACTGATGCAAAACAACATGCGGATCACTTGGAAAGAGATAACGCAGGACTCTATGCTGAGCTTGCCGACCTGCGGCTGACGGCTAAGAAAGTCGCGGCACTGGAACTGTGTGAGAGCCGTCTCTCTTCGGCCGAGACTCAGGCCACCGTTCTGCAGGAGAGGCTCGCGACGCAGTCGCAGGAGATGGCCGTGATGTTGGCTCACCTGGAAGAAGTCCGCAGTGAAAACGCCGAGTTGCAGGAGATTAACCGTCATCTGCAGACTGAAGTGAAGCGGCTACTGGAAAGAAGTACGCTGAATCTTGTTGAGCTGTGTAAATTCATGAAATTGCAATCTTTATTGCAGGTGGCCACGTTTCCTTGTAAGTTGTTAAGGAGATATCTATTTCTTTAGGATCTGAAAAGTTCCTGAAAACCAAATAGGGCCTTGAGTGTTTTGGAATTTGATGGAAGAGTGCCTTGAAAGTAGCGTACTTTGAGTTTCAGCACTTCAGAACTGCAGTCAGTAATTTGTTAGCCGTATTTAACTTCTCAGTGCAGTAAACTTCAGATTCTAGTGATGACTCGATATATCGAAAATATCAATATATCATTTTCGATATTGATATATTGTATCGTCGAAAAAAATATCGAATTTTTTTCATATATCGCAGTACTATTCTATGCCAGAAGTTTGTAATTTTATTACTACATTACCAAAAAAATGAGACTAAATAAAGAAAACTGCAAACTAACCGAAGCAAACTAACTATAGTGTCGTAATTTAACGACACGACAGTCTATAGTTAATTTTGAAGTCGGTACGACACATTTTAGTATCTACGTAAAGCAAACTGCCTCGCTGAACGTTCACGTCTTGTTTTTGTGCTTGTATAAGATTTACATACTTATCATTTTTAAAATATCAACATCGATATCACGATATTTTCAAAATATCATATCGATATTGTATCGAAATTAAAATTCTGATATCGAATCATCACTATTAGATTCATTTTATTTACGCAAAGCTTTATGGACTGGACAGTGTATAGTCAGTAGTTTTCAAAATACCAAAAATTTTACTGTACCACTATCACCTGTGTAACTGCTATTAGTGGTTCTTATTTGATGCTAGAAATATCAAGTATCAGATCGTAAAATCTTGCTGGAATAGGGCTAAAAAAGGTACATGGAATGAAAGTCCTCAAGAGTCCTTGAATTTTTTTATCCAAGTTGTGGCCATTTTGTTATTGATGTTGCAGCGTCTATTGTTTATTTTAAGAATTTGAAATAGTAGTAGACGTAGATTCACTTCATCTCGAAGTCTATTTCTTCAAGAGATAAATTATGATCTGCTCTAGGTGTGTATCGGCATAAGTGAAAGTTTTTTCTCTTACAGATTGTGGCTTAAAGCTGGATGAGTGTTTTCAATGCCCCTTCACCATCCACTGCCTATTGAGCTCTGATTCTGTCTGTGTGTGCAGACTTTGATACTCTTTTAACCACTTACTTTTTTTCCTATTTGTTTTTTTGTGTGCTGTATTTACGTCAAACTGATTTAGAGCACTGGGTTGTCTTAGCTTTTTGCATTGATGAATGTATGGTGATTCCCTTGTGAATGCTGGCTCTCCAACATTTTTTTATTTCTGACTATGCATATTTTGCCAGTGTATGAATTATTTACTTACTTATTTGATAAGCAATCAGTGTATGTTGTAGGCTTTGGCGTAGAGACCGGTGAATGTTTGGGCGATGTTGTGGAGAAGAACATGCTGGACCAGGTTTGTGTATGTTGATTAACGTTATCCATCAGCAGCAAGGCACCATTAGTGCTGAACAGTGAACACTAGTCTAATTACCACTCAGACAATGGGTGAGGTCAAGTTTTGCTAAGACTTTAGTCTAAGACTGAAGTCTTGACTTGACTTTTGTCTAAGACCAAAGTCAAGACCAAAATCAAAATTGAATCAGCTGGCAATTCTTAATGTGAAAACAATACAATTAGGGCTCAGCTTGTCCAACAGACCTCCCAGTTCGTTATTTAAGCAAAATATTTACTTTATGACCAGTAAAATAACGTGCAGCATCTGGTAACTAATATAGGCATTTTGTTACTTACTATCTATCGATGTTAACTACGCAGATGACACAAGCTTAAGTAATGACGTCATCGCTGGCATAAATATTGCACAAAATTTTTTTTTATATCCATAAATAGGCCATATAGGCAAACAGAGTGATATTGCACACATCACCCGATTAATATAGGTCTGGAAAACACTTCTATAATGTTGATTTAACTAAACGTATTATTGCAGTAATTTGACGGTTGTGTAAAAAAGATGGACGACCACAAGCGAAAGTCAAGTCCAGCTTGTAGATAAGCCCAAAGTCAAGACTTTAGTCTTAGACTAACGTCTTAGCGAAACTTGACCTCACCCACTGTGAGAAGTCTACCATTGTGTCTTAGATAGGCAGCGTTTTTAAGCAGCAGTTGCTGTTGTATTTTTAATGAGCATAAGGAAAGGAAAACTTTCATTCAGTTTACATGCATGGACACTTGGCACTCTCAATTATTCTGGACTTAAGCGCTGTACGAGCGGTGTTCGCGCTTATCCGTATTACACCTTAATGCAAGGAAAAGTTACTTAATTGTTAACATTTTCATTTTTTAGCTATTTATGGGTAATTTGGAGTTGTAAATAAGATTTCATTCCTGTCATTCAGCTCTGTTTGGCAGCCATTGTAGTGCACAAAATGAGAATGTGCAAATTGTGCATATTCTGTGTTCTCAAAATGGTGTGCATGTTAAAGTAGTAGACAGGTGTTACCAAAGGACTTATCTCAGTTATTTACTACAAACTGTAGTTGTCTAAGTTTTGGTATTATAAATGTACAGAACATCAGTTTATACGCTTGCTAATGGCAACATGCAATGACTGGCACTTCGAAAACAACAAAAATCATAAAAAGGTGATATCACTCACCATCACATTATCTAACTGTCAATGTGCTGTTGAATAATATCACCTTTTTATGATTTTTGCTGTTTTTGAAGTGTCAGTCATTGTGTGTCGCCGTTAACAAGCATATAAACTGATGTTTTTTACCAGAGGGGTACATTTATATTTGCTGTTTTATTACTAAAATAATGTTCTCTTATGCAGTGGTCAACTATAATTTATATGTTTTGCCTGACTGTGAACACGCAAAGCCTCAAAGAGTTTGGAATCAAGACGCTGACATCATGGGGTCACATGACGTCATCGGTCACAAAGATGCAGAATCTCAAAGATTTTTGGGTCACGACTTTGACCTTTTGGGGTCACGTGACGTCATCGGTCACGTGACCATTAGACTCGCCGTGGTCACTTTCCTATTGGTGGTCAATGATGACCATACGGCTATCTTGCACCGTTATGGAGATATAAAGCCTCAAAGTTGTGTTTAGTCTACCTTAATGGCTGAAATAACCACATATTTGGAATTTTTGTGGCCATATTGTCTATTTATTATTCAGCTTCTGTGGACTTACGATGACGATTAAGTGCCATTTGTAGGTGAAAATCTACGATCATATGACTGTCTTATGTCTAGTGCATTAGAGACATTATTATTGCTCTATACACTGTGTGTCTATGCACTGTATCTCAATTTTTAAAAACTGTCAAAATTGTTTGTGTCATAACTTTGTCAAATTTGTACCACCTTCGATAATTTTTCGCGCAATGGTGTCCAATACGATAGAATTACATAAGGTGCACTAATATTCTTTCTCGTCTAATTTATGTCAACACACTACCATGTGAAACAGATGCTCCAAACTGTTGCATGACTCTGAGTTGTTGTCTTTAGTAAACATTGCAACGACTTAATTAAGCACTGAAATAAAATAAACTGAAATGTGAATTTGTTTAGCAGCATTATAAATTTGTATAACATCTTGCTTGCAAATTATCAGATTTTGTGCACCAAGTGTGTCCCACATACACAAACACAATGGTTTAGACGCAACGCCACTGGTTGATAGCGGAATGAACGATCAACTGATCAAACAACATTTGCTCATCTATTAAACATTTTTAAGCTTATCGGTCAGCTATTTTATTGTCTGCTATTTTTACCATAAAATATTTCATACCACCAAATAATTAAATTGTGCAGCGCCCTCTGTCAAATTGATGGTGCAAAGGTAAGCAATCTGTTACAAATAATCACTGCATAATGTAACCATTTGGAGCATCTGCGTTTCACACGGTACTGAGTTGACAAAAATTAGGTAAGATGGAAAAAGTACACTTTACATAATTTTATCATTCCAGTGATCTCTGTGCCAAAAATTATCAAAGTTGGTTTAAGTTATGATGAAAACAATTTTGACTGCGTTTGGCCGCTTGCATCTGATAGGAGACTGCTTAGTGGTCATGTGATGGTATCGTAGATTTGTGGCGGTTGAAAAGATCTGAATTATTATTAGTCATCTGTTGAGTGTGTTATTATCCTGTTGGACATAGTTCTTTAAGTTCTTTGATGAATGTTACTGTGTTGCAGATCCATGCTCTGACCAGTGAGCGTGACTGCCTCTGTGCCAAGGTCTCGGAACTTACTGCTGTGAGTCTTGTTTTGTCACTTATTGCATCATTTATGTTAAAATGGTTAAACAGCTTTTTATGAGAAACCCATTGCAGTGCTACAGAGTGTTACCTTCCGTATGGTATCACACAAGTATTACATGCCACTCGACACAGGCGAACGTTCCTCCCTTTAACCTGTACTTGATTTGCCTACCTCAGTAGATGGATGGCCAAGTTGACCTTGATGTTGTTGGTTATATATGGTGTTTCATAATAAGGGGCCCTTTTTTGTTTTTTTTCATAATTCACTCAAGTGATGATCAGTTTATTGTAGCGGAAAAAATACTAATTCGAAATATTTAAACTAAATATGGCAGTTGATTAAATATTCTTTGCTAGTCGTGACATAATGCTGACATCATAATGTATCGTGAGTACAAGCTTGCTTGTCTCAACTAGTGCTGTCAGTTGCTACCCTGCTTTGATGGTGAGCTTAATCTGGTTCGCTAATGAGAAATGTTTATCATGTCAGCACTAAGTAGCATGTGGACAAGAAATCAGGCGTCTCGTGATCCAACAACTCAACCATTTTGCAAGCTCGGTGTGCTAGTGCATTGTCTTGCTCAAACATGTGAAAGTCCAGCTATCCCCACAGACACGTAAATGCGATTGCTTTGCAAGTTTTTGTGGCTGTAACTGTAAAACTTCAAAAATTCGTCATCAATGGACTAGATTTTATACTATCGGAGCATGGTAGCAACTGACAGCACCAGTTGAGCCCAGCAGGCTTGTACCCATGACATATATGACATCAGCGTTACGTCACGCCTAGCAAAGAATATTTAATCAACTGCCATATTTTGTTGAAATAATTTGAACTAGTATTTCTTTGGCTACAACTGGTGAAAATTTCATGTAAATTGATCATCATTTGAGTGAATTATGACAGAAAGAAAAAGGGGTCCCTTTTTATGAAACACCGTGTATATCTACGTGGTTTATTTGTTCTCAGACAGTCACCAACTCAAGTGGTTGTTGTTGTATTAGCTTGCCCTCCATCTTGCTCAGGTCAGGCATTGAGGAACTCAGCGACCTTCTTCCAGAGGTCCACGGGCGTCAGGTCAGATCGGGCATTCAAACAGGTGGGCGACACTGTGAGGTGCCGTATAACAATCTGGGCAGGTGTCAGGAACTGCTGGGTTCAGTCGATGTTTGTAGGGATTAAGCCGAGCACAGTAGCCAGATCTCGACTGTGATTTCCGACACGTCAATTTCTGGAGCTGTGGTGTTCAGAACTTTGTTGTGCTTATAGCCTGCAACCCTCTGTGCCGTCGATACGTAGGACCCTGAGACAACTTTAGACAACTGAGACTAGGTTATTGTGGAACGCTTCTCGGCATAGTTCGCCAGTTCCCCAGACTGAAACTGGCACTGGACTGCGTGTCCAGATTATTTTCATCAACCGCAGTGGTAGAGGTCTGTTGAGATGTTTGTTGCCTGGATGATCTGGCACATGACATCGAAGCATATTGCTTCGTCAACAGGTCACAATGCGTGCGTAACAGCAGCACTTTCGTCTCTTGGTGGACGTGTTCGATGCTGGCCATCTGGTGACAGCCCATGGCGATACATAGTAACCACTGGATAGCCACCCAGCCTGGAGTTGAACACACATTTACTTTACTGTAAATTTGACACCATACCCTTTTGCACTGAGGCACCTTGAGTTGAGTATACATGCTATCTAATGCCGTGTAGCAACTGTTTTCGGGGTGTACTGGAAAATCTGCTTTCTTGCCACAAATGTGTTTAAGTGTCTTGCGTTGCCATCTAGGGAATAGTAGCTGAGTATTGCTGATCACATCTCTTTATGATACGTTGCTGAATAATTGGTGCTAAGTGGCTGCAACATTTTTTAACCTTCAGCTTTTGCACGCATACATGCAGTGCAGAAATGGAAATAGAACAAACTGTTGCTGAATGCAGGAAAAAGCAAACTGCCTACATTCCTGTTTGCAGCCTGCTGTAATAGGTGATAGGACTGAGTATTGATGTGGAGGCGATTAACGTTGAGGTGGGG
>Ga0209367_1007326_pt1 | contig 15212 bp, 12 predicted proteins | sample WorMetLIZISLAND2_FD_187412 | JGI IMG/M metagenome (GOLD analysis project Ga0209367, IMG submission 187412) | Marine gutless worms symbiont microbial communities from Max Planck institute for Marine Microbiology, Germany - Olavius geniculatus... ... | reverse complement strand
TACTAACACTTGAGACAGCAAAAAAAAAAAAAAAATTTTTAAAAAAGAAATTTACCAGTAAGTGAACAAAAACTGACGCAAAAGGATTGATTGCAACAGGCTCTGTAGCATACATCTCATACAGTAAGTAAACAGCCGATAGTCTTTGTGTCGGATGTGTCAGCAAATCAGGATGCTGCAGCATAGTTACCTGTGATAATACAAAATTGCAAACAACTATAAAAATTATATAAACTTTTTGCCACCATATTTACGAATGATCGTATGGTTTAGTTAGCTGAGTTTAAGAAGTCTGCAAATTTTAAATCTACTGAGATTACAATCCTGCTACAGGCAAAAAAGTAACAAAACTATGGATCCCTGACTGGTGACAATAGGAAAGCAACGGTGGTGCTAGGGGAGGTATCATTATCATGGCCTACTTGTAAGTAAAATTGTCAACAAAAATGTTAACAACATTCCATACATAAGCTCAAGACTCCTGGCAACCACACATTCTGAGGAAACAACAAAACGCAACACGCTGATATACATCTGATTCTAACAAAATCATATGTACATTACATAGAGACTGGCAAAGTCTATATACAAGTTTTTGTTAATCGTGACAGAAACTCAAATCAAAGCAGTAATGACATCAACGTTGAAGCCAAATGTTCGGCTGACTGCTACCAAGATCACATGGCAATGACAAACTAACATTTTACATATCCAATACTGACGAAAAAAACAGCCTGATAGCCTGTATGTACTACAACTATTATGGCTCTCTACATTCAACCAGAATGTTTGCACATAGGCTAATTGGTGCACATTCAATGGTATCGATACTAGCAAATACTACAAAATATTCACAGCTGATATGGTTCAATATGACAAAAGAATGTGAACTGTACAAACCAGGGCTTGTCCAATTTTAAAGTAGTCAGACTTGTTGTTGAAGTAGTGGTGGAGAGATGTTGCAACCTGCTCGAATGTCTGAGACTGAGTTGCATCTTCTGACAGCACACTGTCAACAGTTCAGAACAGCACAGCATAACCGGAGTCACCTGGTAGTTAAAACTGACATCAAGACACAAATGGGAGAAATTCAGTATTAACTATGACTACTACTTCTGACCGTAACAGAAAACTACAAAGTGAGTGAGTGAGTAGGGTTTAACGTCCCACCCGACACAGAAACACATAATAATAGAACAGTAAGTTTAAACTTTACAACAGACAGAAAGTTTAACCGTTACAGAAAAACAGAACACAAAAAATAAGCTTAACCTAAAATTGTGAGAACTCCATTATATGAAATGCATATGTAATTAACATAATGGTAGTTGTAATAATCTTCCCTGTTATCCTCCAGACAGTCATCAAGAAAACTAAAAATTACAATCTACTGCATCTGGATCTGGAAAATTATTCCACAGGGCCCCAAAGTGGGGGATCACACTGATAGCGTGCAGTCACTGGCCAGTCAGTTAGGGCTAAAGAGCCGGCTGAGAGAACACACTGAGACAACGCGTTCCAGTCTTTTAACTGTTCTGATGCTGTAGTGTAGGACTGCCTGCACGTCTCAGTGTGAAATCCTACACTAAAGTCACCAGCTTCTGTTGGTTTGCACTGAAAACAACCGAAAACCACCGAAAGGTCGAAAACAACATTTTTGTTTTCGGTAGTTTTCTGTTAGGGTTTTCAGCATATGGTGGTTTCCGAAAACAAGCTTGATGTTTTTGGTATTTAGTGCCACCCTGTATGAACAGAAATGTCTGCAGAACAGCTGACAATTCTGTCACTTGTCCATTAAGAATCTGCAAATGAAGGATAATCGGCAAAATCACGTGATCACTTACTCGCAAATTTCCGATTTCGCTTACATTAATCAACTGCCAAAGATGTCTAAAGTCCGAAAATACAGAAATATTTACGATCGTTTCACGCTTTTCTAACTATTTTGCAACAAATCATACATATGCATGCATAAACCCTTAAGCGACTCACCAACCTTTCTTGCTCGCTCATAGACATTCAGCGAGCAGAGTGAGAAATTGCAAAATTCCATCTTAAACTGGCTGCTTGAAATTTTCGAAAAATATGACGGAAGATTATTACTTTTTTGCCTCACCCTGTAGATTAAATAGTTTTTTTTCATAATTGCCTAAATGGTGAAAGAGATGTGATCTGCATTAAGTCACATGGAAGTCGATTCCATAGTTGGCTTTCTTTTAATTTGAGTGTGCGATACCCACAGTGGAAGTAATGGAAGTCTCCTTGAACTTTGAGGGTCGAAACTTTAAGTGCTGGAATTTACATTTAATGCTAAAAATTTCATATGCATGTTGTTTTGGTCTATGTCCTGCCATCGCAGCACAATTCTCTCTTGAAATGTGAAATGTGTGCCGCAGCAAAAGGCAAAAAAAATCACTCGTTAAATACATGGAAGTACAAGGTTAAGTCGAAACACAAGAAATTATCCGGGTTAACTTGTGATGCATTGTTTCGCACCAGAATTTGGTGTGGAACAGTGCTGTTCGGTAACGAAGTAAAAATACTTTCATTACAACTAAAAAGTAAAAAGTATTACTTTTTACTTGTAACGAAGTAAGAATAATATCAAGTACTTTTACTTGTAACGGAGTAACTTTTTGAGCGGTTACTTGTACTTTTACTTCGTTACATTTTCAAATACCTGCGTTACAAGTAAAAATTTATGACTCAGTCGTAAACGCCAATGGGTCAGTATACCAGGAAATCGCAACCTGAAACCAAAAGGTGTCCATTTGTCAGCGGCTGATACCATCTGTGAGCTGATGAATAGATGGACTGCAGTGCTGCATGAATTGTGGTGCAGGGCCCTGCAGCGCAAGATGCAGCTTCTGGTCACGCCAGCACTGGCCGTGCTAGTAGTGGTAAATGCAGTGGACAATGCATGCCTGCACCGCGGGGTGGTAGTCGGTCAAGCCGACACCGGCTACAGCGGTAACTGATGTTATCACCAGCGATTCCTGGGCCGGCTGCTAGGCAGTGTGTGCTAGTTGACCCTTGTCAGTTTGCAGTCACTGGGTCAGTAGTTAGAGTGAGTTAGTTAACTGAGTCTGTTGCTTTAGTTAGAAACATCTGTTTTTGTGCATTAATCAGCATGGTGTCTTATTGAGATAACGTTCGTAAGAAGACAAGAATAAAAATATTAAACAGTGTTAAACTGTTGTCTTTGCCAGAAAAGTTACTTTTTTACTTTTACTATTACTTTTTTCGACCACTAGTGTGGAACAATGTGCACGAGCAAACCCGTGAGTCAACTGACCCTGAAACACCCTACTTTTGGGCATCAAGGTCTTTCAAGGTCGTTGATTTTGGTGTCAGTTGAAAGGGCTTATAAGTTTTCCAATAGTGTTAATAGTATACTTGGCTTTATCTCGCACTGTTTCTGAAATATGGCGACTTATTGACTAAAAATCGCCAATGCTTCGTACCCCTTTCATTTAGAGCCTTTGATTGCGTGACCAGTCAAATTTCTGGAAAAGCTATACGAATCCTGGAAGTAAAGTCTAATTTGTGGCAGCCGATAGTGAAAATTTTGTGATCCTGGCTTGCATCATTTTTATACAATTATTGCAGGGAGTGACGGACGGACAGACAGACAGACAGACAGATGCCTCGACGATAGCTAAGATGCGTGAAGCATTATGTGCTATTGCACGTAAAGCATGTGCCATTTTAAATTTCGCTCGCTTCGACTCGCTCGTATGTATTATCGCTCGCTTACGGGAAAAATCTTGCTCGCACTCACTTGTCCCGTTTCTCGCTTGCTACCGCTCGCTCTCACTCTCGCTTACACGTCTATGAACGCAATGCGAATGCGATCTGTACGTCACAGCTGCTTACTTCAAGCGTCTATCGACCGAGAACGATTATGATACCAATTGTACTGGCCTTTATAGTTATTTTAATTGCAATTAAATGCGATTACAAACCCTAAATCTAACCCTAAATCCTAAACCTAACCATAACCCTAATCCTAACCCTATTCCTAACCATATCCCTAAAACTAACCCTAATTCTCCTAAAACGATTGACACCGATCATACTGCATTTTAGTTATTTTCACTGTAACTGAATGCAGCTACAAACCATAAACCTAACCCTAAACTTAACCCTAACCTTAAAACTAACCCGGGCTATCAGGCTATAAAGACATCAGATAAGGCCCGAAATAAGCAGGGACCAAAAAAAGAATCTTGGACTAGCTGATGGCCAATTAGATACATGCACAGCTCAGTACCTAAGAAGAGAAGCAATATCTTGCAAGCTTAACACTGTCTTATAATCGCCGTCATTTTTTGACTGTCGTGCTTGGTTACTGGAACTATTTGCCGACATTTTATCAGTAAAATTTGCAACAGTACACACAAATTTGGACACCATAGAATATTTATTTTAAAATAATTATTCGTCCAAATTAGAATTCTTGGTGACCTCATTTACGACCTAGATCTGACGAAATATGTTTTGGTAATGGCGCAACATCTGTAGGTATATAAACGTCGAGATTTTCATTTGAAGAAAAATCGCAAAACGTCGAATGACGGCAGTGACAACGGCAGTGCTGTGGATAGAACGGCGATGGATCATCTGGTGGGACTTTTTGATCCGAGACCAGACGATAGCTCGGTGCTGACAACCGCTTTACCCCCAGAGGTTTTTGTTCGTCGTTGACCTATATTTGACTTTAGTAACTATTTCACTGGGTACATTCAGAGCTTGTTTTCCGTACTAGTAGCTCCTGGAACAGGTTTTAGCAGACTTATGACGTCGATTTTTTGGCAGAACGAGTGGTGAACATTGATAACAGCTGGAACAGTTATGATGACAGAACGGTTACAACAAAGACATCGAAAAGAAATATTTCGGAATCAATTTGGAAAGTCTCAGAGAGTCTGTCTGGGATTCAGTGAATTGGGAATATGGCAGTTCAAATCAGACCAGTCATTTTCCCAGGTCAGCGTTGTTTGGTGTGTTATTTGTCATTTGATGCCGATCGCCCTGGACGTAATCCCCTCGTGACCTCTCTTTATAAATCGAGTTGGATGAAATTCCAGGGTGAAGTCTTGCATGGTAGAGAAACATGTAGAAACATTAGCTGATGGTTGTGCAGTTTGGATTATAATGACATTTTACATGTTCTTGTCAAAAAAATTGTTACTGAGTGGATTTACTGTATGTTTTTGTGTGTTTTAACAGGCTGAAGAAGGAAATGTGGAGTATAAGGTAAACTTCTCAATGGAACATTCAGTTGTTTACTTTTTGACTGACTGCCTATCTGTGTTTGTTATGCTTTTTTACATTTGCATCTTTTTCTGTTTATTGATTAATTATTTTTATTAGATGTTATTTGTAATCATGGTTTACTGAGTTATATTTGTGTTAAATTTAACAGATAGTTTTAAATTTAGCAGTGGTGCCACTGATAAGAATGGTAAATTTCCCACTAGGTTAGCAGCAGGTTCCTATGCTGTCACTAGTGGTAATTTTTTTTCAAAATATGCCTAAGACATAACATCACATGTTCATTTTGATGCATTTGCTTTGGAGATTTAAGGTGCTGTTGATGATGCTATTGTATGACTAGAATGTAACTCTACCAGCATGGGTTGATATTGATATTTGTGGCTTGTGATAGCTGAAGTTGTTCAACAGCTCTATAAACATTGTTGCTGGCTGTTGTTAGTTTTTTTAGCCGACTGTACTTTAGTAACGTTCGAGCTGTTGTCATGATTGTCATCTGTCTGTCCGTTCGTCTGTCCATCAAGGATGTACTGTGGCTAAATGGTACAAGCTAGGGCTTAGGTTGCTATTGATCACTAATAGGAAGTCGCATACTGGCTTTTAAATGACATATAAATCCATGACCTTCAGGGTTGATGCGATTTAAATCAAGTGATTTAAATCATTGATTTAAATCGATTTAAATCATGATTTAAATCAACAATAAAAACCACGATTTAAATCACTGAATATAAACCTACAAATTTTTGTGTAAATGTGATTGCTGTTTTCAGTTTGCAATCTATTATTGGTATTTTGTGCACTGTAGTGCTTGCTAACTCAATTTATTTTATTGACTACGTTAATATTTGGTTATATCTGAGGTGGTAAGTTAGCTTAACCTGATAACAATTTACAAAAGTTGATGTCGCCAATTACTTGGCCTTGACTCTTGTTATTGCTCAATGCTCATGTTGTTTTGATAGTTACTTTCAGCAATCAGCATGCTTACAGGAATACAGGTATTAGAAATGTTATGGCTTTCATCATTGTTTACTATTTGCCTTAAAAAGTTTGACAAATTGCAGCCTCACAAATATTCACAAACAATAGAATGCACCACCAGGTTAAAATTGTACATAGTTTTTTTTTGCCAGGCTGCTATAAAGAATAACACATGTATTTTTTTTTAAAAAAACTCTAATCAAGGCCAGTTACTGTCATCCACAAACTAATAGATAAAGATAACACATTGGTTATCACAGATGGCATAGAATAGTGTAAAAATCTAATAAAAATTTAAAAAAAATTTTTTAAATTGATTTAAATAAAAAATGTGATTTAAATCAATCAACTCGATGCTTTTGATTTTTATTTAAAAATCACGATTTTGATTTTTATTAAAAAATCATGATATTGATTTTTATTTTTAAAAAATCATGATTTTTATGAACCCTGATGACCTTGGATGACCTATAAGTGGCCATATCTCGGAAACGGTGCGAGACAGGGCCAAGGTTACTGCTAATCACTAATAGGAAGTGGCATACGCCCTGTCAGATTAGATAGAAATCATTGATCTTGGATAACCTTTAAGGCTGTTACGCACTATTGTGGCTAAATGGTGTGAGATAGGGCCTAGGTGCCTAGGTAAACATTAATCATTAATAGGAAGTGGCATGGCATACTCCCTTTCAGGTGACATAAAAATCATTGACCTTGGATGAACTTCAAGGTGATTGCCAGCCAGTATGGTTGGCTCTACCCTAGTGATAACATTTATGCTGTTTGCTTGTGTCAGCTGAAACTGGTGAACCCGTCGTCTACGCGGCTGGAACACCTGGTGACACAGATGAAGTGGCGCTTGCAGGAAGGTCAAGGTGAGGCCATCTATCAGATAGGCGTCGAGGACAGTGGCCTGCTGGCTGGACTGTCAGATGCTGAGATGAAAGCTTCACTACGGACATTGCAGACCATGGCTGACAAGTAGGAACTCCATTCTCGTCTAGTATTTTGTTTTATGTCTAGTGGCATCTCTGAGGGGGCATCAGGGGGACAATTTCCCTCTTCTCCCCCAAAAATTTGTCCTGTGTGAAAATGTTTTTCCAAAAATATCAAATTTAGGGTTGAAAAATCTGCCATTTTCGGGAAACTTGTCATTTAATCTGACAGGGCATATGCCACTTCCTATTAGTGATTAACAGTAACCTGCTTGCACATTTTCGAGATATATACCACTTATAGCTTGAAACATTCCATTCCAGAGTGCATTATAACTCTTCAGAGTCATCCACTGTGATCGATTTTTATGTCATTTGAAAGCCAGTATGCGACTTCCTATTAGTGATCAATAGCAACCCTCTCTTGCACCGTTTAGCCACAGTACATCTGTGACAGACAGGTGGACAGATGGGTGGCCACCATGACAACAGCTCGACCATTCTAAAATACAGTTGGAACCTATATTCGCCCTTGTTGGAAGTTTGCAGCTGTCTGTTGGAAAATTGAAACTTTTTTGTTCCTCGCCCAGCTTTCTTAACCCATGACACTGCTCCTTGCATCCAGAAACACACTTGATGCATGCACTGCCCTTCAAAATGGGATGTAAGGTTGGTTGGAACTTTCAAGTAGCATTTACATTGCAAATTGTGGCCAAACCATTGCAGATAGCAAAATGTTTCGTCAGCATTCAGGATTTAGGAACTTGTCTAGTGGTACCATCTTTAACGACTTACAACTTTGCCTTCTGAAAAATTACATGTTCACAGCAATAAAGTTAGCTAAAGGCAGATATGTATAGCACTGTATAACTTAGGATCAGAAATAAAGGTACCTCAGTTACAGCTTGTCTGTGTAAGCAGCTGTGAACGCTGATACTATCTAACGCCAATTAACTATCATTTTCCAGTTTATTTTTGTGTTAAATGAAAATGGTTTGCATAGACTTGGTGCAACGATGTCAGTTCTACGTGAGCGATCAGTTGAGATTTCTGATGGCACGACTGACAAGAAAGTGGCTGAAGTTCTTGTTCGCTGGGTCCCTGAAAACCAGCAGGTTGCTAATGCTTTACGTTCTTTCTTGTATGAGAAATCATTTGTGCAATAATAATAATAATAATAATAATACCGAGGGTAAAAAAAAATAATAATAATAATAATGCTGTTTATGGTGCTGTCATCATGGTACTGCTATAGTGAGAATTCTCCTGGTTCATGTAGCACTGCACCAGGGTTGTGCTAACATTTAGACTTAGAAGTCTATCAGCCTGAGCCAGTAGATTTGCTTATAGGCCCTATATCCAGCCCTAGCACCATTGCCGTTTATTATTATTACTAGCCTACAAAATTGATACTTTTTTTCAATCCCAGAGGCCAGAAGGCCAAGTCGACTTGAGTAGCTGATTATGTGTTGTGATGGTTTTACCTGTCTGCAGATAGTCATCCATCCAGGTACTAACTGAACATTGATTCAATGCAACATGTCACTGCTACGCCACACCACCAACTGTAAGGGCTGTATATGCATTGCATCTCATATTGACATTGGGTGGACGTCTTCTTGTGTTTAACCAGCTGTGTCTGTTTACGTTGTAGTTCATTGACCTACGTCTGGCAGTGTTGGGTAACGTGGATGCCGGTAAGAGCACAGTGCTCGGGGTTCTGACTCAGGGAGAGTTGGACAACGGGCGCGGCCGAGCCAGACTTAACCTGTTCCGACATCTGCATGAGATTCAGTCCGGACGCACATCCAGCATCAGCCACGAGATACTCGGATTCAACAGCAAGGGAGAGGTGTGCTGATTTTGATACAAGCAATAATTGCGTAAAAAAATGAGCTATAAAACTCATTTTTGCGTCAGCTTTGTAGGTTAAAAGGTTCCTGTAGACAGCAGAGCTACAGAGCATGACCTGCTATATGAGATCACACTGTGTTACACCAGACACAGGTGAATGCACCCTACATGAACCCCAACTAGACAGGCTGGCACTTATTAATATGCAATTTCAGTTCATTGCTATATAGTGTAGTGGTTAGCGTGTCAGACCCAATGATTTCTAGGTCGGGGTTTGACTCCGGACTAATCTACTATCGGGTAACGACTACGGGCAAGTTGTTCACACACCACGGCCTCTCAGTGCGATGACCGAGTTTTGATGGCCCTGCCGACTAAGTAACGAAATCCAGCAAAAAATTCGCTGACCTGTTGTAAAACTTCTGATGCAAGTTGGATCTCAGAGATGCTAAGTCTGTAATACATACTGGAGGCTCTAGGTCACTTACATAAGCCGCATCTCTATATCATAAGATCTAAGTCTATGGTACAAGCCTCCCTCCCCCCCTGTCCTCCAGTAGACAGCATTATGAGATTGATGACTGTCTGGAGGATAACAGGAAAGATTATTAGAACTGCCATTATCGATACATATGCACAATTCGCCAGTTCTTAACAGTTTTAGGTTTAGGTCATTTTTTTGTGTTTTGTGTTTCATAGAGGTTTAACTTTCTGTAGAGGTTAAACATTCTGTTTTGTTATTATGTGCATGTGCAATTTTGCCTGCAAAGGTCGTCCCCGAAATGACCTATACTGTGTCGGGCAGGACGTTAAACCCTACTCACTCACTCACTCTGGTACAGGCCCGGAATTCTAGAGTACTTATTTTAATGAATTACCAGGGACTTTTATCAGAAGTCTTGTGATAACAAAAAGAGGTAAAGTCAGCCATGCCCCAGCTGGAGCATAGGCGGGGTGCTCGTCTCCCACTCGCGGCCGTTGAGCCCGTAGGTGGATAAACCACTTGAGTCCGTGACGCATGGCCAGTGCGACGCCAGACCTACGGTTACCTTCCCAGCCTCAGGGCATCGCCGCTCTTTGACCGGTACCAAGTTATACTGCTTGGTGACAGAGGCACATGTGTGTGAACAACTTGCCTAAGGTCGTTACCCGGCAGTGTCCTGGTGCGTATTTGAACCTGGGCCCCTGAGTGACCTCAGGATTACAAGTCCGACATGTTACCGTTAGACTACCGAGCCACACTGTTATCACAAACCACACTTGTGATAACAGCTGTTGGTTTAATAGTGACATCCATTCATCTGAGGGGATTAACAACAGAAGATGTTGTCTAAGCTGCAGTGGTTCCAAAAATGAGTTGGTTAACCAAAAATTAGGAGATGTAGTACGAAACCAAGATTGTCGCTTTGCATTTCATCTGATACTGTGTGCATTACTATAGCAAGACCCGAGTAATTGACTAATACCATATCATTGCCAGCCATTAGTACTGAGATATATATGTAAAGGGCTTTTATTAATATCAATTATGTCCTGTGCACATGTGAAGATTGATGATGATGATGATGAAGGACGAATAAACTTTAGTGTGGCGTTAAGTCCTAAGACTACAAGGACACGTAACAATGAGCTAATGAAGTCACGTAATAGTAGTCAGTGCAGTGAGACGTTCTTAGTCATGCCTGTAAGATCGGGCAAAAAGTTTGGTTTTCAGTCTGCTGCGGAAAACTTGCAACGATGGCGATGACCGGACTGACTCCGGCAAACTGTTTCAGACCGATGCAGCAGTCAGTTGGTTAGTCAATAGTCATGTCTGGACTACTGATATGTCTGTTGTGTTACTGGCAGGTTTTTAACTACAGCGACTCGCGTACGGTTGAAGAAATCTGTTCGAACTCAACAAAGCTGATATCATTCATCGACCTGTGCGGCCATCACAAGTATCTCAAGACGACGGTGTTTGGGTTGACTGGCTACTCGCCAGACTTCGCCATGCTCGTTGTCAGCGCCACTTCCGGCATTGGTTTGTCCTATTATCCACAGACTTGTTTCAACTTTGTGACTAAAATTCCTCAGTTGAAAGGTTCAAATATGACTAAAATGATGGGTATTTTGTGGAATTTGATATCTGTCGTGCAAATGTAAGAAAAGTGGCTGACAGTTTGTGAAGTGTTTTAGATTTTGTTATTACCTTTACTTAGTGCAGTAAGGCGTTCTGTGAAAAAAAATATTTATGTGCTGGGTGGAAAGTCTGGAAATGTTATATGATCTGATAGCTGTCATGGAAAATTCCAGAAATCGTTGATAGTTTGGGAAATGTCAGGAGAAAGCCTTTTAGTGAGAGCTTTTTATTGCATTAGTGCCATTTTAAAGTAGCATTAATGAATCAGTAGTTTGAATTTGTGACATTGTGGTAATTTATGGTTGTGCTAGCAGTTAGTACAAGAAAAGAACATCTTGGCTTCACTCATTCTTGCTGTTGGTGTTTTGGCATTTTTCTGCTTTTATGCGCAACATGTTTAGCACGTTTTAGCCATCTCAATTCTATTTGTCTTTCTGTCCGTCCATCTGTCCATTCGTCACACGGGTGGGTCAGTCAAAAACGGTGCAAGCTAGGATCACCAAATCTTCACCGTTGGCTGCCTGGAAGACTAGTTTTAGGAACCCTAAAGCTTTTCTATAAATTCGAAAGAGGTCACCTCAAACGAGGACAATAAACGAAAGGGGTAGGGAAAATTTGTGATATCCAGCCAGTATGGCGTTCCTAAGCAAGACACATCTCGCCCTCTGGTGAGTATGAGTGAAACACTATAGACACTGTAGCCGCGGGTTGTCTAGCACCCTCTGGCGACTGACTTAGACTTTGTTTTGCTGGGCTTTCAAACATGCAAGAACCGCAGCTGTTGCACGTTACCGTTTGCATTAGCAGGGCTTTTCTTGTTGTAATAGGAGAAAAGAATAACCAATGATTGCAGACAAGTAGAAATTTCTGCCGTGTGCTGACTGGTGCATCTGCTTATATTTTTTAATATCGGTGGTTGGTGCAAGCAGAGTACACCTTGGCAATTAGGTTTTCCTGTTCCTAAGTTCCTTATCTGTCTCTATCGCCATGTCTTTGTTGCCATTTGTTTTCTTAGGAGACGTTATAGAAAGGTGTGTTGTAATTTAGTCAGTTGTGATTTGCATCGACAGTTGGAACAACCAAGGAGCATCTCGGCTTCGCTTTGGCCCTCGGGGTTCCTACGTTTGTCGTGGTGTCAAAGGTCGATGCATGCAGAGCTGCCCAGGTAGAGAGAACGTTACACCAGCTGGAGCGGACACTGAAAGGCCCGGGGTGTCGGCGGGTGCCGCTACGAGTTGATACTGAGGACGACGCTTGTACTGCAGCTTCCAACTTCCACACAGAGCGGTAGGACTTCTGTGTGTACTTTAAGGCACTGCTGAAAATAGGGTTCTTATTTTCTTGAAAGCGGGAAAAGATTTGGTATATGATGTAGGATTCCTTAAGTTAAGAAGTTGGCTGGATGGCCCAGCTTTATTAGCAGCCATTGCCTTTAACGGACTGGGCCACTATGCCACTAGTTCTAGTAATAGGGTCTATTGTTATGTAGAACTCGCCACTTTTTCCAGGGCTAGCAATGGCAACCATCGCCAGTACTCATTTTGCCGTACCCACAGTGAGATGGCCAAGCCGAGTTGGTCTGCATATTTTGGTTGAATATAATGTCTTTATACTTATGAACAGTACTAATCTGATGCTTCATTGAGTGACTTCATTGGTGCGACCATTGCCAACAGTGTTACCACAAGGCTGTGCCACCACTGACAGTAAACTGAGAAACAGTTGGCTGGTTTCTATGATACACCCTCCCCGGAAAAAAACATTCTGAACATTATCGATTGTCACTTGAAGAAGTAATATCTGTTTTTAATAATGTTCAGTACGAATGTTTCTGGCACAACTGGCCATCAAATGATTGTTCAATATTTCACTTCACCAGTGTTTTTGTAATTAATTGAAATTAAAATTACAATCTATGAAAACGAGAAAGTGTTAATTTAATTAATTATAATTACAATTAAAATTACAAAGTTCCAAAAAATTAAAATAAGAATGGAATTACAAAGTCTGAAACGACTTTTAATTTTAATTCTTATTTAATTTTAATTTTAGTTCTTCAGTTTTTTGCCAGTCCGCTAACCAGCCATTGGCTCCAAAACGATTTAAGTTCGCTCCACGGCAACCTGTTGCATCCTTTTCTGATGTATCAGCTGGACCTGACAATGAACTGCGTGTTTATTTATCCGATCTGGAATCCCTCACTGAGGACACTGGGTGGGAAAAGAATCTCAATATAAATGCATTGGGGGGGTTGGCTCTGGATCTAGTTGCAGCACCAGCTTCTCAAGCATATGTTGAGAGACTGTTTTCTGTTTGTGGTGACCTGACTGCCCGAAAACAAAACAAAACTAAGCAAAGTCTGGAACAGAGAGTTTTCCTGAAACTCAACTGTTCAATGCTGGCCAAACTGCCCAAGGTTTGGCCAGCATTGAACAGTTGAGTTTCAGGCTAGTTGAGTGGCTAGTTGTCAATAACTGAGTTCTTGATATGCATGAGTAATGACTGGCTGTTTGCGGACTAAGAACTGTGTGCACCAAAAGTGTGCCACCATTTGTATGTTTTTTGTGCATGTTTATTTGTATGCAAGTTTGAACACTTGAGAGAACTGGCAGTTTTTTGTTTTTTTTATTGTGTTTAGCGAACTTTACCTCAACACAGAACTAAAATTAAAATTAAAATTAAAATAACAAAGTCAAATAAATTAAAATTATAATTAAAAAGTAGAAAAAAATTAAAATAAAATTAGAATTACTTAATTTTTTTAAAAATTAAATTAAAATTATAATTAAAAAGAAAATCAAACTTACAATAACACTGGTCACCATGCGTCTATCTTGCACCGTTATAGAGATCTGGCGCCTCAAAAATAATGGGGTCACGAGTTTGACCTTTTGGGGTCACGTGACGTCACCGGTCATGTGACCATTGGACTCCCGGGGGTCGACTTCCTGTGCGTGGTCCATGGTGACCATGCGTCTATCTGGCACCGTTACGGAGATATAGCGCTTCAAAAATAATGGGGTCATGAGTTTGACCTTTTGGGGTCACGTGACGTTATCGGTCACGTGATCATTCGACTCACGAGGGTCGACTTCCTATGGGTGGTCCATAGTGACCATGCGTCTATCTTGCACCGTTATGGAGATATGGCGCCTAAAAGATACTGGATGCACGGACGTGGACACGGAAAGAAAGGCAGAAGAAGAGAAAGAGAAAAAGGAAGGGGGAGGGAAAGAAAAAGGAAAAGGATAATGGAAGGAAAAAGAAAGAAAAGGGAAAGGAGAAAAGGAATGGAAGATAAAGGAAAGGGAAAGGGAAATGGAAATTGGAAGGGAAATGGAAATTGGAAGGGAAAGGAAAAAAGAGAAAAAGGAAAGAGTAAGGGAAAGGGGAAGGAAAAGGGAAAGGGGGAAGGAGAAGAAAAATAGAAAAAAGAAGGAAAAGGGGAAGGGAACGGGACAAGGGAAGGAAAAGAGGAAGGGGGAAAGGGAAGAAAAGGGGAACGGAAGGTAAAGGAAAAGGGAAGGGAAAGGAGAAAGAGGAAGAGGAAAGGGCAAGGGAAAGCGGAAGGGGATAGAAAAGGAAATGGAGAAGATTAAGGGAAAGGGGAATGAAGATGGGAAAGGGAAAAGGGGAAGGAGAGGGGGAAGGAGAAGAGGAAGGAAAAGGGGAAGAGAAAAGAAAGGTGGGACGCACGCACGGACACTCAGGTGGTTTTATACTCTGTCCAATGCTATTGCATTGCACTGGACAGACAATAACGTTACAGAGTAGTGAATAACTTACTTGAGAATGTGTCGTATAGTGAGTACAGAAGGATCTTCAGTGGGTAGTTTGCCACCAGCCTTGCAGATAGGAGGAACTTCGTCAGTCGATGCCGAACCCTTCACTGTAGAGTTATAACAGCACAAATAATCACAGGCGTGCGGTAGCACAGCCCTGTGTTAATGGCGACCGGCTAAGTCAAGGGAAAATGGCAAAATTCGACCCCGCGCAGATCCGAAACCCCTCAACCGATCGACACAAAATTTGAAACAGGT
>Ga0209367_1007325_pt1 | contig 15212 bp, 10 predicted proteins | sample WorMetLIZISLAND2_FD_187412 | JGI IMG/M metagenome (GOLD analysis project Ga0209367, IMG submission 187412) | Marine gutless worms symbiont microbial communities from Max Planck institute for Marine Microbiology, Germany - Olavius geniculatus... ... | reverse complement strand
ATTAAATGTTTAAACTTTTGTTATTTCAGAAATACTGAAGTAAACGAAGTATCATTAGTACTGCAGATGGCAAACAATTTCAGGAACTGTGCCTGAAAATTTGGCAGAAAAATTCAGAACCATTAGAAGAATAATGCATTTTACATAGTGGGGTCTTTAATTTTGCCGCACCCTTTTGACTGTGTTAGACCCACACAGTTTAGTGTCATACAGACCATTCACTGCAATGTTGGTTTGAAGTGTTTTTTTCAATTTTACTAAAATATTTGTTTGCTATTATGATTATGTATGCATATTTCATTGATATTTCACAAGGTAGTGTAGAGACGCATTTACGGTGTGGTGGGATATAAAATGATCACATTATTACAAATTGCCCATAGAGTGTGTCAGTGAAAGAATTTTAAAAATCGATCAATAACTGGCGAAGATATGGACAAAAGTAAAGTGCCACGTTTTTTGGCCCACCCTGTATATGTACAGGGTGTGCCAAAAATAACCCAACTTGTTTTTGTCAAAACTTCGTCAAATCCCTACCAACTTTGATAATTTTTCAGCACAGATAGCCAAGACGATATAAATACGTAAGATATACTCACTGTCCACCTCACGTAATTTGTGTCAATGCACTACCGTGTAAAACACAGATGCCCAAATCGTTGCATAATGCTGAGTTGTTGTCTCTGTAAAAGTTCTAATGACTTAATTAAGCACACAGTGAACTAAAATGTGATTTATTCAGCAGAATTCTACGTTTTTGTAACAATTTGCTTTCAAGTTATCAGAATTTATGTCCCAGGTGTACACAACGGCTTAGACGTGATGCAGGGGCGTCATTTAGAGGGGGGCTAGAAAGGTCAAAGGAAACCCCAAGGATTTATGATTTTAGTTTTTTCCCTGTAAATCGTACCTTTGAAACAGTGTTACTGCTGCAAAAACAATACCTTACGCAGACTTAGACCACCAAGGATCACTGAAACCCCAACAATTTACTGAAATGACTCACTTAACGTGACGCTACGGCTGACAACGGCATTAACGATCAACTGATCAAAATACACATCACTCATTCATGGCTAAAATGTGTTTTAAGCTCAACAATCAGTTATTTTGTTGTCTGCTGTTTTCAGCGTGAAATGTTCAATACCACAAATTTATTAAATCCCATGGTGCCCTGTGTGGAACTGATAATGCACAAGTGAGCAATCTGATACTGATTATCACCGCGTAATGTAACAATTTAGAGCATCTGCGTTCTACAAGGTAGTGCACTGACATAAATTAAACGAGGTGGACAGTGAGTGTACCTTACATAATTCTATCGTCTTGGCTATCTGTTTGCCAAAAATTATCAAATTTGGTGGAGATTTGACAAAGTTCTGACAAAAACAAGTTGGGTCATTTTTAGCGCACCCTGCAAATGGACTAGTTAAGTAAGTTAAAAACCACAAACGAAGAAAATCAGCAACATTGTACCAAAAATACAAATAGAAAAATACGCTACCTAGCGATCCGAATCCAATAACCCCTATACGTCTTTTTGTATTATACATAATTATTCTATATAACGTGGATGCAATTTATACCTGGCGTTCAAAGTCGAGATCAGCGGAGGTCGAAGTTCAACTTGGAAAACAATAAAAAATAAATGATGTCAGTTAATAGTAGCATACGACATTAAAAACTTATGGTTCCAAGCTTTCATACAGCTACATAAAATTGCATTAAACTTATTCTATTTGAAGTTGCTTTTGATTCAAAGTACCCGACCACACGGCGACAACGACCACGCCCACTTCAGCATGCGTATTTCCCCCGTACGGTTTTCCCCAGCCTGTGTTTGTGTTTTCCGATACGGTGTTTTCCATAGCGTAGATCGTTGGGAAATTTGGCATGAGGTGTGTTATTATTTTGTTTTCATCTTTGTGTTTTTCGTGTTATTTTGCTGTGATAAAAAAGTCATCGTGGAAAAGGTACGAACTAAATTGGCACTAAAGTAATGTTTCATACTCCTTGGTTTCTTTTTTTAGTATTTTTTCTTTTGGTAAAGAAAGACACGGTTGAAAGATTAACCACGGTACTGTTGTTTGACGGTACTCGGCCTACGCGTCGAATTGCACCGGCCGACTTCCGTACAGTAGACGGAGCTTCAGTTTTAGAGCGCATGTTAAACTTCTTGTAAATGACTGAATTTGCATCACAGCTTAAAATGATGGGGATCATAAGCAACGACAACAGCCAGTGGCGGATTCAGGGGGGAGCGGGCGGAGGTGAGGCCACCCCCTTGAGCCCCTGTGCATAAGTAAACACTTGATATTCTCTGCCGAATAAATTCGTGTATCAGGAAAATGTTTACAATTATTGCCACCAGATGTTATATTTTAAGGCTAAAATGCACCAATTAAATTTGATTTCGGCTGAAGCTCTGCCCCAGACCCTGTTGGGGGAGCTCACAGCGCTCCCTAGACCCTCTAGCTGGATTCAAGGGGTCCTACTTCTAATAGAAGGGGGAAGGAAAAGGAAATGTGGAAGGGAAATGAAGGGAAAGAGGAGTAGGGGATGGCAAAAAGGGAAGCAAGAGGAGGGTAGGAGCAAAGGGAATATTTTGCCTTATTGGCTGAAGTCTATATTCGCCACTGACAACAGCAGTGAAAGTTTACAAGACAGTGACTGTCTGGATCTTTCTAAAGCTGTCAAAATACACTTATTTATGTGTGTCAGAACAGTTTCAGAAATGAGAAGGCTTAATTTACTTCGTTGTTGTCCCCTTGTCCCCCAATACACAACATTATCACATTGATCACTGTCTGGAGGATAACAGGGAAGATTATTAGAACTACCATTATTGTTAATTACATGTGCATGCATATAATGGAGTTCTTACAATTTTAGGTTTAACTCGTTTTTAGGTGTTTTGTGTTTCTGTAAAGGTTGGACTTACTGTTCCATTACTGTGCTTGTGTGCATTCTGCCTGAAAAGGTCATCCCCGAAATGACCTAGACTGTGTCGGGCGGGACGTTAAACCATACTTACTCACTCACTACTATGTCATTGCTGAAAGTATTTATCCATGACCCAGTCCTAAGATTCTGTGGCAACTTGTGATCAAAATCTTTTCACATTGTGTGAGGAAGTCTCGTAGTTGATTTAGTTCATATAGTACTCGGTGCTGTAATCAGTCAGGATTAAACCCTGCCACAATTGAATTTCATTTTCTCCAATTTTTATGGTTGAAGTCGTTGACTGGCCAATTATGTTGTCATCATTTTTTTGTGCTACTGCCGTAACATTTAATGTTTAGTTTTTTGACTGTAGAATTTTTTAAAGAAGTCTTAAGACTGGAAATGAGAGATTGGTTTTTTGGTGGGGGAAGAATATGTTGAAGACAGGAGCAATAGGTCGACTGGATGATGTGACTAAATCACTTCAAACTCAGCAAAGAAACAGTCACTGGCATATGCAGGATTTTGTCAATGGGTTAACCCTTCCCTTTTTTTCCAAGGAGCCACAGTGTTGGAGGTCCAGGGTATCACTCACGGGAAGCCAAGTTGCCATCACCCATGGATTGAATAACTGCCGCAATGTTACCATCTGAAAAAATGCAATGCATCAACGAGTCAGTCAAATACTTTTTGTGAAAAATGCTTGGTCTAGTAAGTGTTTCTGATTGTAGCTAGAATGCAATACATTTTGCGAGTGTATCAAAAAGAATTTTTCTGCTCGTTTTTGTGTTTCGATTTTCATTCTAACATTCTCATTGAAAATGAACTAGCTTTATTTGACATTGTTTGACATTTTTTAAAAACTCAAACATTGACTTTCTTGTAATTTTCTGTGAAGAAATTTTGTGTGTGCATGTTTTTTTTCAGTTTCTTGCATAGTGACTTGTGTGCATACATGATTACAAAGAATGTGCATGGTTTTTTTGCATTTCAGGTGTTCTTTAACTGACACCATGAAGTAGTGATACAGCATGTTCATCAGCTCTGTTCTAATTGCTGTATTTTGTTATACTGGTGGTCTGGGAAATGCTGATAAAGTTTGTGGACTGAATCGTTATTACAATCCAAACACTCAACATTGCCACCCTTGCAGTGACTGTAGCGATGGCCGAACTGGCAACGTTTTTTGTGAGAAAGGATGCAAAGGTCAGGCTATTGATATATATGGAATTGGTTAATATTATGTGATGGCTGTGTCTGCTGGAAATATGCGGATGCGGCCATCTGCAGACACAGATCTGCAGGATTTTGTGCGGATGCGAGCTGACAGCAGGTCGAAAATGGACAAAATTTGTGGATGCGGACTGACACAGATCCTGTTCCATGATGAGTGTTTTTCCTAATAACTGTTAACGGACTTTGGAAAGCATGTTTAATTTTTGTCTTGCTTAGCGAAATGTATTACAAAGCCATTTACTGCCGTTATTTACTTATTTTGTCATTTGCTGATTAATCGGTACCTTATGTACTAAAGACTAGGCCTATTCAGTGTGGACACGGACTGACAGCCTATCCAATATTTCTCTCCTGTTGCGAATGTGGATGCATATGGATTCTTGGTCAAAATCCGCGGACTGATGCGGACTCAAAATTTCAGGATCTGCATATCTCCGGTGTCTGCTGGATTATTGTTCGGAATGAGGAAAATGTAAATTTTCAAGTTTGTATTATTTTCTGTGCAACTGCTTGAAATTTTGATTTGAAATTTTGCACACGTTTGTTTGTTCAGGCCACGTGACGGTCCATGCGAAGTGTGAGAATTCAAGATACTATGATCCAATTACACTGCGTTGTCATCCTTGTAGCGAATGTGAGCCACCACGTACACCAAACCGTTACTGCAGAAATCAGTGTAAACTTGAAGGTTGGTTGTTATATCGTCGTTTCTTTCACTATTGTACCCAGGTAATGCTTGTAAGCTTACTGATTGTGCAAGGTTATTGATACAGATGTGTGGTGTGTAAAAGCTTTTGCAAATATTGAGGAAAATTTAATTTTGTCATGAATGCATGGTAGAAAAGGACTTTCTGTCAAGAACGTGATGAGATATGTCAACAATATAAGCCTGCCAGACAGTTCCAGTTGAAGTCTTTAAGATAGTGGCAGAAAAATAAGCCTGTAAAATAAGTGCTAATATCATGTTGCTATGATACTGTGTTAATTTTTTTTTGTTGTGTTGTATGTAGACTGTAGTGAACACGTGTAGGCATAAAGTATATTTTCAATTTGGATTAGTTTTGTTTTGGTTGTAGCGTTTGTGATGGAGCTATTTGAAGGGGTATTTTACATAGGATGAACTTGTCACAGTGCTGATTAGGGTAGTTGTTAGTGCTGCTTTGGAGCCGTTCTGTCCTGTCTTGTCATTGTCTGTGTTTGACTAACTGTTATTACGTGTATTGTGAATGTCAGCACTGAATTAATGAATAAATAAAACAAACAATATACTAATTCGTTGAATATTGGTGGGTGTTTGCAGCATCGACACCACCCATAGTAACAACACCCATTACGTCTCCTGCATCGGTGGCTGATGGTTCTGTAGAGAAACTCCTGACAATTGTATTTCCAGTTGTGTTGGGAGTCGTTGTCTTGGTTCTTGTGGTACTAGTTATATACATGATCTACACAAGACAATGCTGCCAGACGACTGCCCCCATTGATGAAACAGTGAGGTACGAGTCAGGAGCTGAGCGTGGTAAGTGTTTGCTGTCGGTTTTAAACAGTAAAGCTAAATGTGCTAATTCGATGTTGACTTTGATGTTCTTTCAGAAAAACTTTCACTGATTTGACTTGTTGTCAGTGTTCTTAGTATAGTAGCAGACCCAGTTATCTGAAATTGTACACGTATACTACTTGCAGTTCTGTAATTTAACTGTACTTTTGTAGCAGAAAGCTGCCATTTTTTGGTACGAGGATTGTTCGATAAATAAGTTATAAAACAGCGTCATTCTGTTAGTTTTTAAAATCTAAAAAATCTGAAATATACGTTTTATAGTGAATTTATTCTCAACACGTGTACAAATTTTTTATTGTTAACGTCATTATTGTGACGTCATCTGTTCACATAACACAGCCTACATGTGTATTTTTTCCCCACCACGTGTTGCATGGCGCCGCTGTGTGAATGCAATAGCAGTAGAATAATGTCTTTTTAGGAGGGGTGCCCCTTTTTTGCCCCCTCGATCGGGGGACCCCCTTTAACCAACGGCATGAAATTTTGTCACAAAATACTGGAGACTCTAGGCTATCATGTGGTGAAAACCCAAAGTCTCTATCTCGCCTGGTCTTGATACGGTACCAGGTTGTGACGCACAGACGGACAGAATTACCATAGCTAATACGCGCTATAGCTATATGCTAGCTCTCGCGCATAAAAATGAATGAACTTGACAAGTTAACGCCCTCTCTTTAAATGCTAAAGAATTATGTTTTATTTTTCGACATATCGTCCGAGTTTGCTCAAACATTTGTCCTATCTGTCAGCAAAATTCTGAATGCCCGATTCAAAGAACAATGCTGGCTCAGACTGTGACTGAAAACGAGTAATTACACGTTGGTATATGATACAAATTTCTGCTTATTTAGCATTTTCTTTCACCAAACGTGGACTGTTTGCTTTGTAATGCACTTGTTGCCATATATTAAATGCATTTCAAAATGAATCTGATTTGCATTTATTTTTTGCCCACAAAAATACAATAATGGCACGCTGTTCATTACGGGAAGATTTCAGTGGCAACGTCGCCATATTTAACGTTGATAAATGACGTCACAGTGACATCATCATAATAAAACTCACAGCTGCTACTCAGAATTAAATTCCCTACAAAACGTATATTTCTGATTTGTAATATTTGGACAACTAACAGAATGGCGCTGTTTTGTAACTTATTTATTGAACGACCCTCGTAGTTAGATTCCTTTAGTGATTAGCAAGTACACACTCACCCAGCAATTGTACTTTATTTGTTTGTCATTTGTCATACTATCGATGAATTTTCATCATCTTGTCATCTTTTTGTATGAGTATCATTTATAAGCTTTGTATTATTGTGCAGGTGCTGAAAATGAGAATGGCAGAGTCTCAAGAATGTTGACATCAAGAATGACCGATCCACCTCGGAGTCTTTCCATGCCTTTGAATCGTAACAACCACAGCAGCATGCAAGGAGGCCGAGTCACTGCAAGTGCCAGTGAGACACGCCTGCTGAATGAACACCCTGCCAGTACAATGATACTCGATGCAGGTGAAACTGCACCTCCCGGTCGCAGGTCGTTTATTCATCTCAAAGAGTCTGATGCAGAATATTCCCCACCGGGAATTCTCCGACATCATAGCTCATCTGGGCTTCATTCAAGTATGTTGGGTAACCCGGTCTGTCACCCGGAGCAGGAAGAATTAGCCGCACTGTCTCCTACACTGACGATGGCGGCGGCTGAGCCTCACTTGTCACTTGACTCAGACAAGCCCTGCTGTGAAGCTGCAGTTGACGGCCGTTCTTCTTTAACATCAGTCAACGAGACTTTGTGTAAGAGTAATAGGTGATATATGAGGGCCTCTAAGCTATTGTCTCTTATGCAGTGTATCATTATTAATGCAAAAGTTATTATACGCTGTGTCCTAAAAAAGCATACCCGACATTTTCGACTGTAACTTGAAAACCAATTATCAGATTTTGATAATTTTTGGTACGAATATTCCTGATACAACTTGCCATCAAATGACCATTCAGTTTCCAACCAACCCAATTTTTGTTTCTGCACCACGTGGGGGAAAACACAACCAGTGAAATATCTTTTTTTTATCCAGTGCAATATGATTGCTTAATTAACATAACATGTAAAAACATTTTGTTTTCATTTCTGACACTTTGGCTGACATTTCATCCAGTTGTCCATATTTCAACTGCCTGCAGTAAAATTGCTTGAAGTGTTGGCCCACTATGCGAACACAGGCAAAGAGACGCTTTCTTCATTCATTGACAGCAGTATCGATAATGTTTTGCTCCAGACCAATCGAGGCTGTACCAGTCGCTTCTTGACTTCACAAACATTTCTGAACTTCATCTGGTAGACATGACAGTCAAACCTTGTAATTGACTGGCTGTTGGGGCCCACAGATTAGGTCAGATGAAATTTATCAACGTTTTTTCATTCATTTTAACATGTATTATGCTTGGTCTGCTTTCCCCAGGTAGTGCAAAAGCAGACGTTGGGTGAGGTGGAAACTAAAACACTTATTTAATAGCTAGTTGTGTCAGAAATGTTTTTGTAAAAATTATTAAAATCTGCTAATTTTTATTCATGTTACGATCGATAATGTTCGGGATGTTTTTTCTGGTTTTCTGTTTATTTCAACACATATTTTGCTTGATCTGCTTTCCCTAGCTAGTGCAGAAGCATACATTGGGTGAGGTGGGAAACTGAATGGTCATTTTTTTGCAAGTTGTGTTTTGAATATTTATATCAAAAATTATCAAAATTTGATAATTGGTTTTTAAGTTACAGTTGAAAATGTTGGGGATGCTTTTTTGGGGGACACAGTGTAAAAGCTTTTGGCTTGTATTTTGGAACAGGTTTCCTACAACTTTGACTTGTATAGAGTCCCAGTTTCTATTTGAAATGCTGCTTGTACTAGAAATTTAATGGTAATGTTCTGATGATATTTCCAGTCTTTTACACAGAAGAACACAAATAGTGTTAACTTTGCTATATGTATATTGACAGTATCAGGCCAGTGATTGCATAATGGATATGTTTTTTTTATCATAGTTATCTACTGAGTGACTGCACGTTAGTCACCAGTGGCAGAGGCGTCTATTTTCTCTAGCTCAAACTACACAAGCCCCTCTCCGATGTCCACCCGCTCCCGTAATGTTGAACCTGTATGATGTCAAGTGCCGTATCTCCCCCTTCCACTTTTCTGAATGGCAGATGATGGCATCTGTACACATGGGCGCCCACAGAAATTTTTTGAGGGGGAGAGGTCAAGGCACTGCAGGCGTTGGGATGAAGAATATGGAGGGGCATTTTTTCCCAGCTGAATAGGGGGTTTTGGGGAGAATCACAAGCTTCCCCAGTGGGGTCTGGGCAAAGCCCTGTAGCCCACAATAAATTTGGTGCATTTTTCTTGCCTTTCAAAACAGTTCTGTGGAACAATGACTGCCCCGTCTAAAGTTTTAGAGACTCCTCGTGAGAAATGTAATACGCTTTAAGCGTAGCTGTCAATGGAGGTAGTGCTTTTGACCAGTGGTCTGGACTTGACCTAGTTTCAATGCCAAGTAGAGGTCATTCTGACAGATGAGAATGAACGTTTCTGGTTCTGCAAGAAAGGTCTTTTGTTATCTGTCTGGCAGAACAACAGACTATACCCTGGTCAACCTCAACATTATGGGATTTTTTATTATCATTATTTTATTGTTTTACATTGTTATATTTCATAAATGAATGGAGCTTATTTTTATGCAGACTAAAATTTTTTTGTAATGTTCAATACCTGTACTATATATGCATGTGTGTACAAATATGTGTGTATGATGTATATACACTGTGTCTCAAAAAAACATCCCTGACATTTTTGACTGTAACTTGAAAACCAATTATCAGATTTTGATAATTTTTGGTACTAATATTTCTGACACAACTTGCCATCAAACGACTGTTCAGTTTCCCACCTCACCCAATGTATGCTTGTGCACTACCTAGGGAAAGCAAATCAAGCGAAATATGTGTTGAAATAAACAGAAAACCTGAAAAAATCCCCACCATTATCAATCGTAACTTGAAGAATGATTACCAGATTGTAATGATTTTGGTCAGAAATATTTCTGACACAACTAGCTATTAAACATGTGTTTTAGTTTTATCTCACCCAACGTCTGCTTTTGCACTACCTGGGGAAAACAGACTAAGCATAATACGTGTTAAAATGAATGAAAAAAACGATGATAAATTCCATCTATCCTAATCTGTGGGCCAGTCTATTACAAGGTTTGACTGTCATGCAGCAATGTGTCTACCAGATGAAGTTTAGGAATATTCGTGAAGTCAAGAAGCGACTGGTACAGCCTGGATTGGTCTGGAGCAGAACTTTATCGATACTGCTGTCAATGAATGGAGAAAGTGTCTCCTTGCCTGTGTTCTCATAGTGGGCTAACACTTCAAGCATTTTTACTATAGGCAGTTGAAAAATGGACAGCTGGATGAAATGTCAGGCAAAGTGTCAAAAATGTGAACAAAATATGTTTTTACGCGTTATGTTAATTAAGCAATCTTTTCGCATTGGATAAAAAAGTGATATTGCGCTGGTTGTGTTTTCCCCAGGTAGTGCAGAAACAAACGTTGGGTGAGGTGGGAAACTGAATAGTCATTTGATGTCAAGTTGTGTCTATAATATTCGTACGAAAAATTATCAAAATGTGATTAATTTGTTTTCAAGTTACAGTCGAAAATGTCTGCAATGTTTTTTTAGACAGTGTATATTATTAGTTAAGGATCTGTCTTAAAGATTATTTGTATGTCTTTCTGTACTGCCTATAGTTATACAACACATAAACTGCTTGTTTGCTGTGAGGCACAATGATGTGAAGAATTTTGTTTATTCTAGGATTGTTTGTTTTTGTACCACTGCTGTACCATGAAGTGGTTAGAACATTATTAACCCATTATCATTAGCTTATATTATATGACATAAAGATGCAGTGCAGTGCTAGGCAGTGATGTGGCGAGGCACTGCCTGAAGGCAGATTTTTATTGCCTTCGTTTCGGTCTTGGTCTTGGATTTTGGTGCCTTGGCCTTGGCCTTGGTCATGAGGGTTGATGTCTTGGCCTTGGCCTCGGTCTTGTAGGTTAGTGTTTTGGTCTTGTCACGAGAGACTGAGACCAAGACACTATAACCTCCAAGGCAAAGTTCCTGCCTTTGGTGCTATTGTACGAGCATGCTTAGCCTGCAGCAAATTTACCACCCAGTGCTCTGCCTGATCTCAAGCTGTCGAAATACATTAATTCCTGCCATAAATTGTGACGATTGCAAAGACACAAAACTTTTCTCTGACATAGAATATGGTTGCTTTAGATTGCTATTTTCTCGCCTGTTTAGTGTTCCTGCTACATCAGCATTTGTAGAACGAGTTTTCTCACAGGACAGCATTATAAAGCGCCCACACCGTTAAAAGATTTAGACTATCTGCTTGAGAATCTGTTGTTTCTAAGATGCAACATGCAAAATTTGTAACTGCACTTGATAAGTTGATATGGACTATTAAGCTTGCATGGCATAATGTAAAGATTAGACTGATGTTTAGTGTGACTGGATTAATAGGATTATTGAGATTTTGTTGGTCTTAATAGAAGACATTACAACTGAGCTGTATGTTTTGTAATATGCTTATTCGGACCTATAGGTGTTCTGTTCAGTATTCAGTGCATTAAATGCCTTGGCCTTTGATGGACGATCGCAAACGAAAGTCAAGTCAAACTCAAAAGTCAAGACCAAAGTCAAGACTTTAGGCTTAGAGTAAAGTCTTAGCGAAACTTGACGTCGCCCAGTGACAGTACGCGTTTTATGACTAGACTTATTTTTACTTACTTTCTTACCTGTTGATGTCTACGTTACGTTATGTTGCGATTTGGTGTTGTGATTTTGTTTCTAAAATAAAATGTAATAAGTTTTGTTTTGTTAGTACGTGTGCGAAAATGTCTGTAAACCATTCCGTCAATGAGTTCTACGATGGATCACAGATGCTCAGTTCATTTATACCGTTAACTGGTCTTCCGATTGATCAAGTAGGCATCTGCATATTTCTGACATCAGTATCACTATCTAAATTCGGGGCACTGGTAAAATGCGGACAGACTCACAGCGGCGAGTTGTAACACAGAAGCCAGATCACAGTGTACATCTAACATAAACATTTTTTGAAACGTCGAGTACGCGTTATACGGCATTATATGGCGATACATCACTTGAAGTTCGTTGCAGAGTCTGATAACATGCCCCGTTGCCTCACCCACCACATGATAAAGACACTGAGCCTTTGCAAATCCCAAGGGAAGGCGTAATTATCAGTCCGGGCTGGACTGACACCAGATTTTATTTTCAGTCTGGACTCGGTTTGGTGGCAAATTTTATTTTTAGTGCGAATTAAAATGAATACTTATTGCAGATTATGTCATCATTTCAGGCATTGCTTGTTGGCAAAGTTGATCAGCAGTCCACCTAGATTCCAGACCACACTGATTGTGCCAAAAAGGCACTTGATGGCTTTGCTTAGACCCACTTTTAACACTGCCATTTGCGAATCCAGTTCTTGTCCGCTGCACTTATGGTAATTTTTTGAATGACTGAAACGTTTCACGAATAACTTTTGCATAGCCTATGTACCCGCGGTAGCCGCCACTCATTTAGTCGTCCTACCTGGGCTACTGGCGGCAGGTGTGATGCTGCAGTGCAGGTATGGTGAGAGAGCCAGTTGATGCGCTGCTGTCTCGGTTGGTCAAAGTGCTGTCATTTCCATTGTTATTTTTTAAATTGTCATCTTGACTTCCAGTTGTTGCTTGTAGCTCAATATTAAACTTGCATTCAAACAATTCTGCAGTAGCATAAAAATTAGATGGCACAGCTAAGTCTGAAAGTTGCTGGTTTGTAGCGTTGCATCAGCTGCCCGGCAGTTAGCCTAAGCAGTTACCCTGTAGCTACCCGGACTGATAATAAAATCTGATGTCAGTCCGGCCTGGACTGATAATAACTTTTTCTAATCCCAAGAGCCGTCGAGGCTGGGGTTGGGTGAAAACGTGGATGCTTACTCTTGCCCCCTGTCCTCCAATAGACAGCATTATCACATTGATGTCTGTCTGGAGGATAACAGGGAAGATTATTAGAACTACCATTAAGGCCATTATGTTAATTACATATGAATGCGTATGATGGAGTTCTTACAATTTTAGGTTTAGCTTGTTTTTTTGTATGTTTGTGTTTTGTGTTTCTGTAAAGGTTAAACTTACTGTTCCATTATTGTGTGTTTGTGTGCACTTCGTCTGGAAAGGCCGTCCCAAAAATGACCTATACTGTGTCGGGCGGGATGATCAGTGCTTTTGATTTTTATTAAAATATCGTGATTTTTGTCAACCCTGAATAGCACTGTTTTCTTGTCTAAACATTTACTGTCCTGTTGTGTATACTATATTCTGGTTTGTCTAATTTTTAGGTCAACTTTTTGGCAAGTCAATTTTGTGCTCTTGCTTTTGGATACTTTTATCGTGTTTATCTCGGGCCTCATAAGACATCACCAACAGTGCGGCATGTAATTCAGATTCTCGTTGGAGTACCGTTGACGTATTTCTGCTTCGGGAGGTCGATGTAACTCTGTCTCTCTTTTTGTTGCTATTGCTTGTATAAATATTGCGATAGAGGAAAGTTTGCCAACTGTTGTTTGAGACATTTCTGCAGCTAGTTTCTGCATGTATACATTTGGACATATCCAACACTCAGGAACAGTCCATTAATAATGCATCCGACAGCATTTTTACCTTTCCATCCTGTTGTGCAGTGGTTGATATCTGATATATGTGTAGTTTAAGTCAGTACTCGACATGGCACTATTTTTCATGTCTGTTAATTTGTTTTTCTGTGTGTACGCTGTTTACTTATTTAGAATATTAGTAGTAGTGAAATAATAGTTTGTGGTTGGATCTGCAGTCAGGAATGCTGCCACTGCTTGATGATGCCAAAGTCTTGTGTTGGTTTGCAGGCAAATAGTTCATCTTATGGCTCAGAGCATTATCTGCTTTGCTGTCATGCGTATTCTTGAGCCCGGTATAATGGAAGTAGCTGTGCTTATTATGGCTATGGCATATCTCTGCATTTGTCATAGTTATCGAATGATCTACGACTACGGTGGATATACGCTGGATATTACGGGGTAAACTGCTGCTTGATCATTACACTGTAAGGCCACACTGTCGTAGACGTCACGTAATTTATGTGATGAATAAATTCATTCTCAGAACTTCAGAATATTTTTTTCAGTTGTGCTTTGTGAGACACTCTAACAGCGTTGTTGCAGCAGTGTGTATTTTAGTATTTTTGTATTTAGTGCATTTTAAACTACTGCACTTTTCTAATCTGTGGTTTAAGTAGTGATCCCTCTTGATTGGAAATTTGGTGTGTTTTTATGGGGAAAGAGAACATTTCGCCAAATTGGCAAGCGATTAAACTGTGGCATGGGTCATAGAATGTGGGTTAGAATGACTAAAAGATTTATTAGCTGGTGATGTTCAGTTTGGATTGATGCCAGAGAACTACCGATGCAATGAAGACAAGTGCAGGAGAAACATAAGAATTTCAAAAGGCATAGATGCTGTTAAGTCTGGTACTCGATGTAGGGCTGCTTACATCAGTCAGGCTTATGCTTAGAAGCTCTTTGCTGCCTTGGAAGTAGCAGTAGATTGGTATAAGCTAATGATTTTGCAGCACATTGTGCAGCACATTATATTATCCATTGTCTGCATCAGCGAACAGTTGTACCTGTGCTGCAGCCAGTAGACATACCATGCTTACCAACACTATGATTAGTTATACTAGGCCTTTACCTTGTAACCCAGTGTTTTTCCACCTTTTTGCTGCCGCGGAACCCTACACAAGCATGAAGGTCACTCGCGGAACCTCATGCATTGATCCATGAGTCCAGCGATGTATGCGAGGATGAAGCTACAGGGTGTCTACGGACTCATTTTCCTAGCAGAGCAGAGCCGCTGTGAGGACGAAAAAGCAAGCAAATATGACCAATATTAAATTTGACCACATTAACAGGTAGCAGTACGTTATTGTATTTAATGTAACACGATGGGCGAGGCGGTCGTCGACGGCCGCTTAGCCCCCGCCATGATACCAACTAAAAGAATTTACCACATGGACGTTCTCGTTAAAAATACGTGTCTTTTTAATTTTCCTTAGCATAATGTTTAAAGAATTGAATTCATTAAGTAAATGATCAAACGATTTCGTAACCATAGGCCTAACCCTAATCAATGCGTTTTTTCTTTTCTTTATTTTTATTTCCGATAATGCACTTATCATCGGAGTTCATCATCATCATCATCGACAACCGTGGGCTCAATGCCCGTTGGTGTCTGACGCCATTCTTACTATCGCTGCCCACCGCTGCCTATCTAGGGCAGCGTGGCTTAACTCCTGCAGGGTTGTCCCACAC